>Ga0206679_10004266_pt1 | contig 10752 bp, 11 predicted proteins | sample M110012015metaG_FD_155464 | JGI IMG/M metagenome (GOLD analysis project Ga0206679, IMG submission 155464) | Ammonia-oxidizing marine archaeal communities from Monterey Bay, California, United States - M1 100m 12015 | ecosystem: Environmental > Aquatic > Marine > Intertidal zone | place: USA... | reverse complement strand
GAGCCCAATCCCTCCGGCCAACTGGGCACAAGCCCTGGCGCAACTGCAATCGCAGTTTGCCGCCACACTTAGCCATGCTGAACGCACAGCCGGAACACGGCCGCTGCCTGATCTTGGCGACTGGTTTCAGGCTTTTAGCGGACCGGCTGACCCCACGGCCACCTCAGCACAAGCACCGGGTCGCGCGTTCATGGCCAACCCATGGCCTGGCAGCGTCTCCCCTGTCACTGTGGGCACTGGGCACTGGGGCGTAACAGCGATACGCTACCAGGAAGCGTTGGCCGCGCTACAGCAGGCCTGGCTTAAGATCGGCATTGAAGCTTGGGGCCGGCTGCACGACGCACTGACAACCAATGAAGCGGCAGACAACCTGCGGGCAAGTTACGACCTTTGGATCTATTACGGTGAGCAGGTTTTTTCCGAACAGGCCCACAGCCAACACTATGCGGAACTTGTCAGCGAGCTGATCAATGCGCAGGTAGCGCTGCACCTCGAGTGCGGGATCGGCAACCAACCGTCATCTGATGACCCGCAACAACTAAGGCAAGCACTGGCCGAAGCCCACTCGCGCGAGGCCAGCCTGCGCTCTGATCTCAAAACGTTGCGTGAATCACACGACGGCGACAACACAAGTTCGCCCGGGCCAGCAAAGAAGGCCCGTGCGCGGCCAACGTCGTCCAGGAAAAAACCAACAAAGAAGAGATCCACAAAGCAGGCCGATCAAGCGGACGTGCAGAAAACAGCACCAGCTACCGCCCAAGGGGTCCGGAAAAAGGCAGTAAAGAAAAAACCACGAGACGCAAAAACCACGCCGGGTGGTCCCCGACGATGAGCCATACAGCCGACAGATCCACCGAGGCGCTGGCTGCGCGGTTGGCTCGCAGCCTTGCGCAACTGGCGCAACTGGGCGTTCCCGAGATTGGCACCAGTCAGCGCGAGACGATTTTTTCCGGGCGGGGTTTTCGGCTTCTGCGTTACGGTAGCGGGCCCGAGCGTGCCCAGGCCTGCCCGGTGCTGATTGTCTATGCTCTGGTCAACCGACCCTGGGTGCTCGACCTTGAGCCGCAACGCTCGATCATCGCCCGGCTGATGGATGCCGGACTAGACGTGTTTCTGGTGGAATGGACCGATCCCAACCAGGATGATCAGAGCACAACTCTCGCCAATTACATCTGCGACATGCTGGATCAATGCGTCGATGCCGCCTGTACCGTACGCAATGAGACCACTGTTAACCTGCTGGGCGTATGCCAGGGCGGCACCTTCAGCTTGTGCTACAGCGCACTGTTTACCCACAAGGTACGAAACCTGATCACAATGGTGACCCCGGTAGATTTTCACACCGAGGACAATCTACTGTCGCACTGGGTACGAGGCGTGGACGTTGAGCAGATGGTCAAATGCTATGGCAACATACCCGGCGCTTTTCTCAATGCGCTGTTCGTCGCCTTGCAGCCCTTTCGCCTGGGCGGAAAGAAAGCTCTCGACCTTGCGGACCTGGCAGATGACCACGATCGACTACAAACTTTTGCACGCATGGAGCACTGGATCGCTGACAGTCCAAACCAGGCGGGTCGGGCCTTTGCCGACTTTCTCACGATGCTGTTTCAGCGTAACAGCCTGGTCAAAGGCCAGATGGTGCTGGGCGGGCGGGCGGTCCGGTTGGATGACATACGCTGCCCGATACTGAACGTTTATGCATTGGCAGATCATCTGGTGCCCGCCACTGCCTCACGGGCATTGGCACAACACGCGGGCTGCACCGACTACACTGAACTTGCCTTTGACGGCGGGCACATCGGCATCTACGTCAGCCGCCATGCCCAGAAACAGATTCCACCCAAGATTGCCGCCTGGCTACAGGCACGACATTAGATCCCAAAGCATCAGGGCTTGCGTGATACCTTCAGGCGCAACGCCTTGATCTTCATTTTCGCTAATCGACGATTAGCGGTTTCCATGAGGTCCATGGACGGGTAAGGGCCTACCCGCACACGATAGAAATCACCTCGGCCCTGTACCGAGATATGTTGAACACTGGGCTCAAAACCTGCCAAGGCCAGGCGAGCCTTCATGCGCTCGGCCTGTCCCGGATCATTGTACGCGCCGGCCTGTAGCATATAAAAACCCCCCGGCGAAGCCTTGCTCTTTGACTCAGCAGGCGTCGACTGGCTCTTTGGGGCGGCTGACGCGGTTTCGAAGACGCCGGTCTCGGGAATCACCCGCTCAATCTCCGGCAGCACAGTGTAAAAATCAAAACTGGTGCGTGCCGGTGCTGGGCTCTTGGCAACCGTTGACGATGCGGGCGTGCTGTCCCGGACACTGTCACGCGAGTCCTGCAGTAACTGGCTGATACCCGCGCCCAGACGATCCGGATCTCCGCTGGTAGCACCCTGATAAAACAAGGTGCTGATCGATCCCACGGCAACCCCCACCACCAGCATCACCAGGTCATGACCAAAACGAGCGCCGCCGGAATTCTTTTTTCTGTGCGAGTTGCGAGCCATTGCCTACATACGCTCGGGCGCAGTAACCCCGAGCAGTGCCAGCGCATTGGCCAACACCTGCCGGGCCGCATCAATCAGTGACAAGCGTGCCAAGCGCAGGTCGGGTTCGGCTGCGATAAACGGGTGCGCGTTGTAGTAGGTATGAAAATCATTGGCCAGTTCGCGTAGGTAATACGCGACCTGGTGGGGCTCATAGGCGCGTGCGGCTGACTCGACGACCTCGGGGTAACGCGAGAGTTTGTGTAGCAGATCCGATTCACGCTGCTCAATCAACAGGCCATGGTTCGCCTCGGCGAGGTTGATCTGGATACCTTTTTCATCAAGCTGGCGAAACACGCTGCAGATGCGTGCGTGAGCATACTGCACGTAATACACCGGATTATCGCTTGACTGCGACTTGGCCAGGTCAAGGTCAAAATCCATGTGCTGATCAGGTTTGCGCAAAGCGTAAAAAAAACGCGCGGCGTCGCGGCCAACGTCCTCGCGCAGTTCACGCAGCGTGACAAAGTCACCGCTGCGCGTAGACATGGAGACTTTTTCACCACCTCGATAAAGTACCGCGAACTGCACCAACAGCACAGTGAGAACTGCCTGATCGATCCCAAGCGCTGACAGTGAGGCCTTAACCCGCTTGATGTAACCGTGATGATCTGCGCCCCAGATGTTGATGACGTGGTCAAAACCACGCGCCATCTTGTCACGGTGGTAGGCGATATCGGTGGCGAAATAGGTATGGTTGCCGTTAGCCCGCAACACCACCCGGTCTTTTTCGTCGCCAAAGTTGCTGCTGCGAAACCACCAGGCATCACCATCCTGGTACAGAAAATCGCCCTCCTTGAGATCATCGATCGCGCGCTGCACAGCGCCGCTGTCGATCAGGCTACGCTCCGAGTACCAGGTCTGGTATTCAACACCGAAGCACGTCAGCTCGGTACGGATGTCCGCGACCAGCGTCTCACTGGCCAGAGTGTGAACCCGAATAAATCCTGGGTCGCCAAGCATAGAGCGTGCCCGACTGATCAGTGTGTCCAGGGTCTGATCGTCATCGTCCGGCAACGAGTTCAGCAGCGCCGTGGCGTCACAACGATATTTCTCACTGTCTTCACGATGCAGCGTAGCGGCAATATCGAAAACATAATCGCCCTGGTAAGCAGCCCGTGGAAAAGATACCGTCTCACCACAAAGTTCGAGATAGCGCAGCCAGACACTTAAGGCCAGGATATCCATCTGTCGCCCGGCATCGTTGATATAGTACTCGCTGGCCGCATCGTACCCCGCCGCGCGCAAAACGCGGGCCAAGGCATCGCCATACGCAGCCCCACGACCATGCCCCACGTGCAGCGGTCCGGTCGGATTCGCCGAGACAAATTCCACCATGACCCGCTGCCCGGCCCCATCACTGCTGGTGCCATAGGCCTCGCCCTGGGTGCGGATCTGCACAGGCAACTGCTGGTAGGCGTCGGCGGCTAAAAACAGATTGATGAAGCCCGGCCCAGCGACTTCAGAGCGCACCACCAGGGACGATGCCGGCAAGTTGGCACAAAGCTGTTCGGCCAGATCGCGCGGCTTCAGGCCAGCCTCTTTCGCCAGAACCATCGCCAGGTTGCTGGCATAGTCGCCATAACCTGCCTTTCGCGCCCGTTCAAGTTGAATCGGGATATCGGCCGAAGCAGGCAGAACACCTTGGCGAATCAGTGATGCCAGGGCATCACGAAGCAACTGACAAACTTCATTACGCATAAACAGAAAACCAGCAGCCGTGTGGGGAATATATGCCGACCGGTGGGTACTGGCGCCGGTACATGGCAAGGAACAGCACGATTCTAACCAAAGCGTGACTCTCACCAAAGCGGTCTGTAGTACTCTTGGCGAAAACCTGTCCACAACCCCTTACCCACAAATGGATCATCTGCAACAAAGCCGGCTGAATCTGCTGACCAGTCATGCGCTGGATCGTGCTGCATTGGTGCGCCTTGATGAAGAAAATCTCGGGCAGCGCATCATGAGTGAAAATGCGCGGTTTATCGGTGTACACCACCTGCAGATAGCCATTGATGAAGAGAGCACCAGCGCACACCCGGCACTACTGACCCGCAGTCAAGCACAACAGCGTTTTGGGTACTGCGAACCATGGGTGTACCTGGGTCGGGAGGACAGCAAAGACTACTTTGCTGTACTGCTGGATAACGCCCACCCACGCCAGACGCACGGTTTTGCCGGGTTACGGGCACTTGCAGCTACGCTAGATGGTGCAAAGGCGACTCTGCTCGCCTATGCGCGGGCCATGGCCGCGTGGCACCAACGCCACCGTTACTGCAGCCGCTGCGGTGGTGAGACCGTATCGCAACACGGCGGGCACGTGCGTGCCTGTACCCATGCCAGCTGCGCTGAACAGCATTACCCGCGTACCGATCCTGCGATTATTGTCCTGGTGGAAAAAGGTGAGCGTGCCCTGTTTGGGCGCAAACCTGAGTGGTCTGCACATCGGTATTCAACGCTTGCCGGTTTTGTCGAGCCCGGTGAAAGCGCCGAGCAGGCCCTGGTCCGGGAAGTCATGGAAGAAACTGGGGTTGAGGTACTAAGCGCCCATTACCATTCGTCTCAACCCTGGCCCTTTCCCGGCTCGCTGATGCTGGGTTACAGCGCCCAGGGGGGAAGGGAAGAAATTACCCTCAATGATCAGGAACTGGAGCATGCGTGTTGGCTGGATCGTGACGAAATCACCTCGCGCATGCAGCAAGGTCTGCTTGTGCTGCCGCCGCCAATCTCGATCTCTTTTCGCCTCATTGAAGACTGGTTCGACCGACACTCGACGATTCCGCTGCGAAAGTTACGCGAAAATACAGGCGCCACAAATTTTTAAAGAGTTGCGTTCGACTGCCACACGGATACAATGTGCACGGGGGATGTGTTCCGAGCGATCACAGCTACCCGGATTGTTGCAGTCACCATAGTGGAGGAGTTCATGTCGGAACGACAAACCGGAACCGTAAAATGGTTCAACGAAAGAAAAGGCTTCGGCTTTATTGAGTTAGAAGGTGGGGATGATGTATTCGTCCACTACCGAGAGATCAGAGGAGATGGCTTCAAAACACTGAACGAAGGACAGCGTGTTGAGTTCACCCTGACGACCCGTGATAAGGGTCCCGCAGCGGAAGACGTTTCACCCGTCGACTGATCTGGCTTCGACAGGCGGCGCAAACCGCCCTGTCGCACTTACTCGTTTGATATATCCTGTGAGCTATCTGCGCTCGCAGGCTCTACGATGAAAATTGTCTGTATCGGCTTTCTCGCGCTGGGTATTGCGCTTGCCGTTCTGGCAACGGGCGGCATTGCTGCGCTGTTGCTGAGCAGTGCAAACCTGCCCTTGGTGTCCTTCTCAGCCGTTATTTTCGCCTTGGTATTCAGTGCACTGACCGGGATGATTGGCATTATTGGCCTGATGCGCGGGGTGGCCCAACTGTCATCTGCAGCAACGGCAAAACCGGCCTTGGCAGACTGGCGCGCCAGTGTGCAGCATCTGTCAGCACTTCTTATTTATGTAGGGCTGCCGCTGGGGTACCTGCTGGGGCCTTGGCTGGCGTGGCTGGCATGGCGACGATACTCACCCTGGCTTGATGCTCACGGCCGTGCCGCAGTGAACTTTGCGCTGACCATGAGCATCTTGTATGTCACCTCGTTGATACTGGTCTTTATTTTTGTCGGCCTCATACTGCTGGCGCTACTGACTGTCTTCCACATACTGACGGTGATACGCAACGCCTGGCGCGCATCGGTCAATCTGCCTCCGCACTATCCTCTTTCGATCAACTTTTTGCGTTGAGTGTCGCAAAAACCGCGCGTGCGGCTTCGATGGTATTGTTGATCTCAGCATCGCCATGGGTGATCGACACAAAGCCCGCTTCAAAAGCCGAGGGCGCCAGATACACGCCGCGATCAAGCATGCCGTGAAAAAAGTGCGAAAAGCGCACGGTGTCACAGGCCATCACCTGGGCGAAAGAACTCACCCGATCCTGTTCGGTAAAAAACAGACCGAACATTCCACCAACAGACTCTGTAGCCAAAGGAACTCCAGCATCATGCGCTGCTGTCGCCAATCCCGAAACCAGAGTGTGAGTTTTGTCTGTCAGGGTATCGAAAAATCCTGGCGCCGCAATTTTCTTCAAAGTCGCGATCCCGGCTGACATCGCCAGCGGATTTCCCGACAAAGTGCCGGCCTGGTAGACCGGGCCGATCGGTGCGAGCTGCGCCATCACCTCAGCCCTGCCGCCAAAAGCGCCCACCGGCAACCCGCCGCCAAGTACCTTGCCGAGCGTAGTCAGGTCGGGTCGGATGCCGTAGAGCGACTGCGCCCCTCCTGGCGCGACCCGAAACCCAGTCATCACTTCGTCAAAAATCAGCACCGACCCGCTGCGGTCACAAACATCACGTAGTGCCTGGAGAAACCCCGGCAGGGGGGCAATACAGTTCATGTTCCCGGCAATGGGCTCGACGATAACCGCAGCGATGTCATCGCCGGATTCGGCAAAAACCTGCTCCAACTGCGCTGTATTGTTGAATTCCAGAGTGAGCGTATGACGTGCCACATCGGCCGGCACACCGGGCGAGGTGGGTATACCCAGGGTCAGCGCACCAGACCCCGCTTTTACCAGCAGGCTGTCGGCATGGCCGTGATAACAGCCTTCGAACTTAACCAAAGTATCGCGGCCGGTGAAGCCACGCGCCAGGCGTATTGCACTCATGGTCGCCTCGGTACCCGAGTTGACCATACGGACCTGTTCGATGGACGGTACCGCAATACAGACCTCGCGTGCCAGTTCTGTTTCCAGCGCGGTCGGGGCGCCGTAACTCAGGCCCTGCTCGGCAGCGTGTTGCACGGCGGCAACGATATCTGGATCGGCATGGCCGAGGATCATCGGGCCCCAAGAACCCACATAATCGATATAAGTTCGACCGTCAGCGCCGTAGAGAAAGGGACCGCGCGCATGGTCAATAAACACCGGGGTTCCACCAACTGACTTGAAGGCGCGTACCGGAGAATTAACTCCGCCGGGCACAACCGCGCAGGCCTGGTCAAAAAGCTGTTTGTTTTTATCGTTCATGAGGGACTCCGCAGGTCAGTGCTACGAGTATAAAAATAGGGTCGCGCATATTTTCTGGATGTTTTGGATTGTGTTGATCGGCTAGAATCCGCCGCTGTTATTTGAACACTGTCAATCGGGTCATGATCAACCGAACCTTTATGTGCATTATCTGCGGCTTTATCTATGAGGAAGCTGAAGGCCTGCCCGAGGAGGGTATCGCTCCTGGAACACGCTGGGAAGATATTCCCGATGATTGGCAATGCCCGGATTGCGACGCCACCAAGATCGATTTCGAAATGATCGAGATCTGATCGTTGGTCGGCGCCCGGTTTCACTGCTCTGCCTGCCCGATCAACGCCTCAAGTTCCTGCGCATTTACCACAAACACCACCGCATCGTCATTCATTGACATCAGCCAGGTGAACGGCACCTGTGGCCAGGCGGCCTCGAGCGCATCACGAGCACTGCCGGCTTCTACCACCAGCAGGCCATCGTCGCAAAGATGAGCGCGGGCCTGATACAGCAGCGGGGTAATGAAATCGAGTCCTCCAGTACCACCAGCGAATGCCAGTGTTGGCTCGTGATTGTATTCGTGCGGCAGAGTACGCATCAAACTGTCGCTGACATAGGGCGGGTTGCAGACGATGAGGTCATAGCGTTGTCCCTCTAAGGAACTGAAAAGGTCACCTTGCACCAGGCGCACCCGATCACCAACCGCGTGTCGCTCGACATTGATGGCGGCCACCTCCAGCGCCGCGGCACTGATATCGCTGGCGTCTACCTTTGCTTCAGGAAAAGCCAGCGCCAAAGATACCGCGATACAGCCACTACCGGTGCAAAGATCCAGTATGGCGTCCAGTGGCCGGTCTACCCGCCAGGGCGTAAAGCGCTCCAAAATCCATTCGCCGATGTGCGAGCGTGGCACGATAGCACGCGAATCGACAAAAAAATCGCGTCCCCCAAACCACGCCCGGTTAACGAGGTATGCCAGGGGCTGGTGGGTCTCAATGCGACGGGCAAGCAATGTATCTACGGCCTGGCATTGGTCGGCGCTCAGAATGCTTTGCCAGGGAACCTCGTCTCCCGAAGGGTCAAGTTCCGCCGCTTCGAGGACCAGCCAAACAGCCTCGTCAAAAGCATTATCGGTACCATGACCAAAGTACAAGCCTGCCTGATCCAGTTCCGACGCAACCGCTTCGACCTTATCCTCAAGTCGCATAGCCTGCAGATCCTTTATCCAGCCAGTACGGTACGCACGGCCTCGGTCATCTCCTGCGGTCCGACCCTGTGTCGTACCAGATCGCGGACCTTACCCTGTGGGCCGATCAGGTAGGTCGTCGCTGAATGATCCAGGGTATAGCCCAACGCGGAATCCTCAGCGTCGACCCGCTGGTAAAGCACGTAATACAGCTTCGCTACCGCCGCTACTGCCTCGGCAGACCCGCTGAGCCCCATGATCCGCTTATGGAAAAACGCCGCGTACTTGGTAGCGTGCTCGGGCGTATCGCGATCAGTGTCGACGCTCACAAACATGCCCACAACCCGCTGTGTCTCGGCATCGGACAACTGGTCGAACACGGCGCTCATCCTTGCAAGATCCGTGGGGCAGACATCCGGGCACGAGGTGTAGCCGAAGAACAGCATCACGACCTTGTCACGATAGTCACTTAGAGATACCGGGCCGTGAGCCGATGCCAGGGTGAAATCACCACCGAGTTTCTCGTAGGGATTAACGGCTTTGCTGCCACGCTGCTGCAGCCATACCCCGGCCCCCAAGCCTATCGCGGTGGCGCATAGCAGTACGAGTAAAGGAAGGCGCCATGTTTTTGTCGTGATCATCGCTCTTTCTCTTATCGATGGGCCTCGGGTGACCCACACCACCCCTGTCCTTATCCGGATCAGTCGGCGTGTTTGCTGTGATCTGTTGGAGCCTGCATGTCCCCTACCATCTGCACCGGTGCGCTGACTGTCAGGCGCTCACCGTCAGCGAACTCCAAATTAATAGTAACTCGCTCACCTAATTGCAGATCACGGCTCAGCCCGATCAGCATGATATGCAGTCCGCCGGGTTTCAGTTCTACCTGGCCATGGCCCGGCACCACAATCGTATCAATACGGCGCATCTTCATCATGCCGTCCGCCAGAATGTGGTTGTGCATTTCCGTCGCGCCGGCCACGTCTGAATATACCTTCACCAGTATTTTTTCATCCATGCCATGGTTATGCAGGGTCATAAAGGCGACACTGATAGGCTGCCCCGGTGGCACCATGCGCACCACGGGATCGTGTACCCGCACCTCGGCCCAGACGGGCGTCCCAAAGGCACCGACCAATACAGCGAGCAAGGCAGCAATCGTCTTCATCATGTTTGATCTTCAAATTCAGCTTCACCCGGGTGGCGATCGTTGCGACCAATGGGGGACTTTACCCCTACGAGCTGGGACCTGATTGAAGGGGTGGTGCCCGCCGAGGAAGGCCCGAACAGTGGAGGAAACGCCAGTGTGCAGGCTGCAAGCCAGGAAATTGCAAAAGCCACATGCCGATGCATCACGCGCGTCAGTGTTCTCACTTGCCTGTGAAGCGACATGGTGTCGGCACGCCAAGGGGAATCCGATAAGCTGAGTTGTATCAAGAGCTGATCAATTAGCAGAGCACAACCGCTGGGGGTCGGTACCGCAGCGCTCGAGCATGAAGGGATGGCTGATCACCAGTGTGGCGCGGGACTTCTTGTTGGAGACCCAGCCTCGCGTCACAATTGTAGCTTGGTCAAGTGCCCATGGCGAATAACCAAAATAGGTCTGCCAGTCAGTGCGACGCACCAGAATCACGAACTTTTGGTCCAGGGAAAAGGTGAACCATTTCTCACCGATTTCAATGCGTGACAAACGGCCATGGACAAACTGGTAACCGCCACGGACGCGATCAGGCGAATGGGGGGCGTAGTACGGCAATGCCCAGATGCCACGGTCAAAACGGCGGGCGGCATCTTCTGCCCAAATGAATTCCTCAAGATAACGATCATTGGGGGAGATCACAACTGCACTGGCCAGTCCTTCACGCAGCAAGGTTGTCTGGATGCTGGCACCGTCAGATGTGAACAGGTAGGCCAAGGTACGGCCGTGACGGTCTTTTGCCTGTGGTGCAGTCTCGCCACCAACCCA
>Ga0206679_10004265_pt1 | contig 10753 bp, 10 predicted proteins | sample M110012015metaG_FD_155464 | JGI IMG/M metagenome (GOLD analysis project Ga0206679, IMG submission 155464) | Ammonia-oxidizing marine archaeal communities from Monterey Bay, California, United States - M1 100m 12015 | ecosystem: Environmental > Aquatic > Marine > Intertidal zone | place: USA... | reverse complement strand
CGACGCGGTCGAGCAGGAGGACGTCGACGTGGTCGGCATTTCGATGCTCAACGCCGGACACCTGACGCTGGCCCCCCGCATGGTCCAGGCGCTGGCGGACGCCGGACTGGACGTGCCGGTGGTGATCGGTGGCATCGTCCCCGACGAAGACCGACCCGCCATGGCCGCCGCCGGCGTGGCCGGGGTGCTCGGTCCGGGGGCTTCGGCCGACGAGGTCGTGGCCTGCATCCGGGCGGCCGCCGACACCCGGAGCTGATCGGCGGTGCCCGGGGAGACCAGGTCCATTGCCGAACTAGTGGCCGCCGCCCGGGGTGGCGAACGTCGGGCCACCGCTCGGCTCCTGACCCTCGTCGAACGGGGCGGGCCACCGGCCGACGAGGTGGCCGAACGGGCCTGGTCGGAACTCGGCGAAAGGGCTTCTGGCGGAGCGACTGGCAACGGGCATCGTTCCCACGTGATCGGTCTGACCGGGCCACCGGGTGCCGGCAAGTCCACCCTGGTCGCCGCCTGGACAACCCGACTGGTCGAACGGGGGCGACGGCCGGCCGTACTGGCCGTCGATCCGTCGTCCCCGCTTACCGGGGGTGCCATCCTTGGCGACCGGGTTCGCATGGCGGAGGCCACGGCTTCGGGCGTGTTCATCCGATCCATGGCCACCCGGGGTCATGCAGGAGGCCTAGCGCTCGCCGTGCCCGGCATGGTGCGGGTGCTAGAGCTGGCCGGATTTGACCCGGTGATCGTCGAGACGGTGGGCGTCGGCCAGGTAGAGGTCGACGTGGCCTCCACGGCCGACACCGTGCTGGTGGTGGTGACCCCGGGCATGGGTGACGCGGTACAGGCCAACAAGGCGGGTCTACTCGAGGTGGCCGACGTGTTCGCGGTGAACAAGTCTGATCGGCCCGATGCCGCGGATACACGGCGTGACCTCGAGCTCATGCTCGACCTCTCGGACTTGACCGGCCATAGGCGCGCCGGCACGGGTACGGGCACCCGTCCGAGGATCATCTCGACGGTGGCCACCACCGGGGTCGGCGTGGACGAACTCGCGGATGTCGCCGATGCCCACCTGGTAGCCCAGGTCGCTGCCGGTGCCCTGGCAGGCCGCCGAGAGAATCGGTGGCGCGCCGAGGTCCGATCACACCTAGACCGGCTGCTGTTGGACGCGTCCCGCAGCGCTACGGCTGGGACCCTTCCCGTCAGCGGTGCTCCGGGTGTCGTAGCCCGCTCGCTCTCTGAGTGGGTGGCCGACCGTCTCCTCGGCCATCGAATCCAGGGTGACAGTGCGGCGGGTGAACCAGCTGGGTACTAGGGCGGCGCCGCGGATGGGGATCGTTAGGCTCCCCATCTGTGGTGTCCAACCCCCTCTCTCTTCCAGTGCGACTCTGGCGGGAACATGGAGCGACGCTTATCCGGTTCTCCCGGGTGTCACTCATCAACGTGTTCATCGGCCAGTCCCTGCTGTTCCTGTTTCACAGCGTCATCGGCTGGCCCGGCGCCTTCGCCAACATGGCGGCGGTGGCCATCAGTAGTTGGCCCGCCTACTGGTTGAGCCGCCACTACGTCTGGGAACAGGAGCAAGGAGGACACACGGTGGGCGAGATCGCCCCGTTCTGGATGCTCTCGTTTGCCGGGTTGTTCCTGTCGACCGCAGCGGTCGGCGTGGTCGATTCCATCTTCGGCGGTGCCCTGTCGGTTCAGCTGGCTAACGCCGGCGCTTTCGCAGCCCTGTGGATCGTGCGGTACCTGATCTTTCATCACGTGATCTGGGGGGACAAGGCTGAAGCCCCGGCGGGAGAGATCGCCGGCGGAGACTCCAACGGAATCTGAATCGGTGGATTCTGTACCTGAAGCCCCCTCTCCCGGAGGCATCTTCTCGACAGACGACGCCCGGTCGGACCGTTCCACCGAGGTACTGGCCCATGCGGTAGCCGCCCGCGGCTTCATGCCGCCCGACGAGGGACTCGCCCTGTTCGACCATGCCAGCAGCGTCGGACAACAGGGCATCGACGGTCCGTGGTTGGAGATCGGCAGCTACTGCGGGAAGTCCGCCTGCTACCTCGGCGCCGCGGCTGAAGCCGCCGGTCGCCAACTGTTCACCCTGGACCATCATCGGGGTTCAGAAGAGAACCAGGCCGACTGGGAACACCATGAACCCGACCTCGTCGATCCGGCTATCGGTCGGATGGACACCCTGCCGATCTTCCGGCGCACCATCCACGATGCCGGGCTGGAGGGCACCGTGGTGGCCATCGTGGGGGACTCACCATCGGTGGCTGCCGTGTGGCAGACCCCGCTCGCCCTGTTGTTCATCGACGGGGGGCACGGCACCGAGCCGGCCCATCGGGATTACGAGGGTTGGGTACCGCATCTAGCTATCGGCGGCCTCCTTCTGATCCACGACGTCTTCGCGTATCCGGCCGATGGCGGTCGCCCGCCGTTCGAGATCTGGAGCCGAGCAGTCGGATCGGGGGCGTTCACCGAGGTCAACGCGGTCGGGTCGCTCCGAGTCCTACGGCGCACCGGCTCCGGCATCTGACGCCGCTTCCCGGTCTGGGCAACACGCCCGCTAGCGGGTACGGGACTGCCGCCACATACTGGAGGCGGGTCGACAACGGGAACTCAGTCGTTCTCGGTGACCGGTGTTCTCAGAGGTAGCCCGTCCACGGCAATCAGGTCGGGCAGAGAGCGGTGGTCGACGAAGACCCCCGAAGCAGGGCTGCATCCACCCAGAGCGTCAGCGGCCAACACGACCGCAGCCGACGTGTATGTCGAGCATTCCTCGGTCGGGAAGGTCACCAGGTCTGGGTAGACGATTCCGGTCAGGTACCGGCCGTCGGCCTGACGCATGGGAAGCGTGGCCCGGAACAGGTCGGTCGCCGTGGCCCGGTCACCGGCCAGCAGGTAGGCCATAGCGCACTCGCTGGTCTCAGCCGCTGTCGCCCAGTGCTTGTCCGATACGCAGCGGACGCCGAGTGATCCGCCGTCGGCAACTCCATCGATGGCACCGTCGGCAGGGTTCATGATCACGAATTCGTCCCACCGGGCATCTAGATGGGCCAGAGCGTCGCTGCCGCTGATCGCCCCGCCCAGTACCGGGTAGTACCAGTCCATGGCCCACCGGTCCTTGGGGGTGAACGCACCATCGGGCCGGGTCCGCACCACGTGGGCCAGATGGCCGAGGGACAGTTCCCAGTCGGGACGCTCGTGACCGGTCTCTTCGGCCACCGCCACCGCGCATCGGAGGCTGTGGCAGATGCTGGACGATCCGGTGAGCAAGGCGAAGGACCACGGCGTGCCGTCGGGGTGGCGGGCCCAAAGGATCTCGCCACGTGGCGTCTGCAGGTCGAGCACGAAGTCGATGGCCCGCTCTACGACCTCCCACATGGACTCAAGAAAGCCTCGGTCGCCGGTCAACAGCCAGTGGTGCCACACCCCAGTGGCCACGTAGGCGATCACGTTGGCGTCGAACTTCGGGTCCTCCACGCCGTCGGCCACGTAGTACTGGTGCCAGGCGCCGTTCTCGTGCTGGGTTGCAACCAACCACTGGTAGGCGGCCTCGGCTTGATCAAGGTGGCCGGTTACCGCGAGAGCCATGGCGGCCTCGGTGTGGTTCCAAGGGTCTGCATGCCCACCGGGGACCCACGGGATCATCCCGTCGGGTAGCTGCCACTCGGCAATGGTGCCGGCTGTGACCACCAGTTGTTCGGCGTTCAGGACGCCCGGGACCTCAGGCAGCGACATGCTCGCCCTCCCTGGTCCCGGGTCCGTCTGATGCGTCTCGATGGGGGATCGGGGGGGCGCCAGCGACGGGCCGGCGGGCGTAGATCACGAGGCTCTTGCCCAGCACCGGGGCCAAGAGGCGTTCAGCGAGCCTTGTGGTGCGGGGCGCCTTCACGATGTCCCATGTCAGGAACCGGTGGTAGAGCGACACGAGACGGCTATCGGCAACGGGACGGTTGGGCCCCACAGCGCATCGAAGCCACCAGTAGGGACTGTGCAGAGCGTGGACCCGGTGTTCGTCGGTGGGCTCGAGGCCAGCGTCGGCCATGAGGGCCCGCAACTGGCCGTTGCCGTAGATCCGTACGTGGCCACCGGGCTGATTTGGGGCGTGGTAGTCGTCTGATATCGCCCAGCAGATCCGTTCAGGCAGACGGGCCGGAATGGTCACGGCCAGCACGCCTCCCGGTCGCAGCACGCGTGTCAGTTCGGCTAGGGCGCCAGCATCGTCGTCGATGTGTTCCATGACCTCCGAGGCAATGATCCGATCGAAGGAGCCGTCGGCGAAGGGAAGCATCATGGCGTCGCCGTTGGCCGTCTCCAGCACGACGTCGTTGGTCAGTTCGCCGTCGGCCCGCATCACGTCGCCGATGGAGCGGACCTGACGCAACTCGTCGAAGCCGAGATCGCACGCCACCACGTGGGCGCCGCGCCGCAGGGCCTCGTAGGCATGGCGGCCAAATCCGCAGCCCAGGTCCAGCACGGTCTCCCCGGCTATGAGGCCCAGTCGTTCGTAGTCGGCGGTCAGCATGGGTCAGGTTCTGGAAGGCAGGTGATCAGGCGCCTAGCCGGCCTGCTGGGTCTCTGCCAGAAGGGAGCGGTATTGCTCGACGGTGCGAAGCGCAGTGTGTCGCCAGCTCCACTGGTCGATGACGCGCTGGCGGCCCGCCGCGCCCACCCGCTGGCGGGCGTCTGGGTCGTCCAGCGCAGTGCGGATCATGGCGGCCAGGGCATCGCTGTCGCCGGGCGGCACCTGGAAGCAGGTATCGCCGTGGGTACCGGTGACCTCGGGCAGGGCCCCGCCGGTGGTGGCCACCAGCGGCACGCCACACGACATGGCTTCGATAGCCGGCAGTGAGAACCCTTCGTAGAGCGAGGGCACGCAGGCCAGCTCGGCCTCGCTGTACAGCTCCACTATGCGTTCGTCGGGCACTCCGTGCACGTAGGACACGCAGTCGGTGAGCCCCAGGTCCTCGAACACGTTCGTCGAGGCACTGTCCTCCTTCGGCTTCCCGATGATGACCAGCTCGACGTGGCGTTCGGTACGCAGCTTGGCGATGGCTTCCAGCAGGTACTTGAGGCCCTTCATGGCGACGTCGGCGCTGGCCGTGGTCACGATTCGACCCGGCACGCGATCCACGCCGGGCACCGGGAGGAACAGGTCGGGGTCCACGCCAACGGGCACCACGTTGATGCGGTCCGGGTCGACCTTGTGGTCCGCAGCGATGTCGCCGGCCGACGATTCAGAGACGGTCATGACCCGGGTCATCCGCTTGGCCACCTGTGTCTGCATCTTCGTGAAGGCGTACCAGCGACGCTTGCCGAACTCCTCCCAGCGGGTCCGGGCGTGCTCGATTTCGATCCGTCGGTCCACGGTGATCGGATGGTGGATGGTGGAGAGCACCGGCAACTGTTCGCGCTGCTTCATGAGCAGCAGCCCCCAGCCCAGGCATTGGTTGTCGTGCACAAGGTCGAACTCGCCGCGACGGCCACGAAGGTGCTCCCAGGCTCGCATCGAGAAGGCCATGGGCTCGGAGAAGTTGCCGGTGTTGAACGACATCGCCTCGGCGACGTCCCACTTGGACTTCATCTCCCAGATTCGTGCCTTGCGCATCGGGAAGTAGTCGTTGAACAATTCGAGGCTGGGCAGCGTGACCAGCCCGACCCGCTCGTCGAGCACCGGGTAGGGGGGGCCGGCCAAAACCTCAACGTGGTGCCCGAGGTCGGCGAGGGCCTTCGTCAGGTGTCGGGTGTAGACGCCCTGGCCGCCACAGTGGGGCTTACCGCGGTATGCCAGGTAGGCGATGCGAAGCGGTTCGTCTGTATGGCCGGTAGGGGCGTCGCCGGGGAAATTGGACATCCGTCAAGTCTGGCGGCGTCGGGCGTTGATCCCTCCACCGGGCGTGGTGTCAGTCGGTATCGGGGTGTGTGGCTGCGGGATGCGCTTTTCGCGTCATAGGTTCACACCGTGAGAGCTTTGGTGCAGCGAGTTTCGAGGGCCTCGGTCACGGTGCCTGGGACGCCGGCTGGTAATGCAGTTGATGAGTTAGTGGGCGCCATCGGCCATGGTCTGTGCGTGTTCGTGGGGGTGACCCACGATGACGGTCCCACCGAGGCCGATCAGTTGGCCGAGCGGCTGGCCGGGCTGCGGATCATGGACGATGCCGACGGGGTGATGAACCTCTCGGTGGTCGACGTGGACGGGGCCGTGCTGGTGGTCAGCCAGTTCACCCTCTACGGGGACGCCTCCAAGGGGCGACGACCTACGTGGCTGGCCGCGGCGAAGCCCGACCAGGCTGAACCGCTGATCGACCGGCTGGTCGCGAACTTGCGGGAGCAGGGGATCCAGGTGGCCACGGGCCGATTCCGGGCCGACATGGTCGTCGACCTGATCAACGAGGGGCCGGCCACACTGATGTTGGAGACCTGAGATGGTCGAAAAGTGGGGTGTCAGCGGCCACCAGTTTGGGTCGCTAGCAGATGACTACGCACTCCACCGGGCTGACTTTCCAGTAGCGGGGATTGAGCGTTTGGTGGCTCTAGGTGTCGGGATTTCTGGGCAGAGGCTTTTGGATCTGGGCTGCGGTACAGGAACCCTTGCCAGGCAGTTTGCTTCTAGGGGCTGCACGGTTACCGGCGTTGACATAGACGTACGGATGCTCGCCGCAGCCCGTGACCTGGCTGCTGAAGCGGACTTGCAGATCGAGTGGTTGGAGTGCCACGCAGAGGAAACAGGCTTCTCGCCGGGGTCGTTCGATGTGATCACCGCAGCCCAGTGCTGGCACTGGTTCGACGGCGAGGCAGCTGCATCTGAAGTGCGACGCTTGCTGTTAGCTGGCGGACTCGTGGCAGTCTGCGGGTTCGATTGGTTGCCTCTACCTGGCACGGTCTCAGGGGTTACAGAGGCACTCATAGAGACCCACAACCCATCGTGGAAGCTGGGAGGCATCAGAGACCCCGGTCCGTCGGTCAGACGCCAACTAGAAGATGCGGGCCTTGAGGTGCTCGAGACCTTCACTTTCGACATCGACGTCCCGTACGCAGTGGAGTCCTGGCATCGGCGTATTGGAGCCAGCGCGGCAATTTTGGATCTCAGCGCCGAAGCCGCTGCCGCCTTCGATGCCCAGCTCCGAAAGGTACTGACCGAACAGTTCCCGGGCGACTACCTGATCGCACCGCACAGAGTCTGGGCGTCAGTTGCTCGATCGCCTGGCTGAAGCGAGATCTGTCGAGAATCGGCTGCCGACCAGGCTGCCTGACCAAAGTGCCAGGGCCAGGATGGCCATGGGCCACGCCCCTGCCCTAGTAGCCCACGTCAGGCCGGTCCGGCGTTCGATCCGGTGATGGAGCACCGCCTGTTCGCTGACCGCTGTGCGCTGCAGCACCCGGCCCTGCGGGTCCACGACAGCGCTGAATCCGGTGGGTGCGGCCTGGAGCACCCACCGTCCGTTCTCTAGCGCCCGTAGACGACTTGAGGCCACTTGCTGAGTCTGAACGTGGGTCATCCAGTAACTGGCTCCGTTGGTCGGGTTGAGGATGACCTCGCCGCCGTGGCGGACCGCGTCGCGTGACCGGTGGTCGAAGAACACCTCCCATGAGATGGTCACCCCCATGGTCCCTATCGAAGTCTCCAGCACCGCTGGGCCCGTCCCGGGTCTGAGATCCCTCGACGGAAGCATGTCGGCGGCCAGCAACTCGACCAGCCCCCGCATGGGCACGAACTCACCGAACGGCACCGTGCGAACCTTGTCGTACCGGTCGGCCACCGTGCCGTCGGGCTCGATCGCCGTCTGGTAATTGAGGTTGGCCGTCGGATCGTCGGCCGCCCGGTGAAACCAGCCAGGCACCAGCACGGCATCCAGGCGGGCCGCCTCGGCGGTCAGGGCGGCCATGGCGTCGTCAGCGTAGAGGCGGTCCTCAAGACGCCATCCGGAGGTAGGCAGCGGCACCGGGTTGACCACGTTTTCGGGCCAAAGCACCAGGTCGACCGGTGTCGCCACCTGCTGGTTGGCCTCCAACTGGTTGGCGAACACACGGGCGGCACCGGTCGGGGTGGCCCGTGTGCGCTGAGGTCCGCCGCCCTGGACAACGGCCACGTCAAGGGTGCCCACCGGTCGGCCGGTCGGAGCCACGGCGGACAGGACGGCTGCTACGGCCAGCACGGCGACGACCACGGCCCCGGTGGCTGCCGAGGCACCGTCGGCCCGACGCCCGTCAAACAGCACCGACAGGCCCATGCCGACGGCCACTGTGAGCGCCACCAGCAGCAGCGGGCCGGCGATTCGGACTACCGGTGCCAGCGGACCACCGGCCTGTCCGAGCGCGATGCTGGCCAACGGGGCACCGCCGAACGGCACACTCCACCGAACGAGTTCGGCGAGGGTCACTGTGCCGACAAGGCCAAGGCGTCGCCATCTCCCGGGTGGGACGGCGGCGGCGGCCAGGCCCAGCCATCCGGCGTGAAGCAGGCCGGCGGCCAGCCAGCCGACCGGGGTCAGGTCCAGCATCCAGACCGTTGACGGGAAGGCCCAGGCTGCTCCTACCAGCAGGCCCCGACGGAACCTCGATGAGAGCGGCCGGTCGGCCACCAGACGATCCAGAAGGGCCAGCCCTATAAAGGCGGCCGGCCACCATCCCCACGGGGGGACCGCCGCGGCGATCAGCAGCCCAGCGGCCAGCCCCCGGGGCACCCAGACTTCACGATCAACCGTCAATGAGTAGTCACGTCAGTGGGCCACGACGGCCAGGCGCTGGATGCCCCCGAAGGTGCCCGCACCACGGATATTGAGGTCGTCGACCGACTCAACGCGGATCCACGACGGTAGGTCGGCTACCTCGCAGCTTGCCAGGATCTCGCCCGGTGCTGCCACCGCGCAGAGTTTGGCTGCCAAGTTCACCGGCTTACCGATGTAGTCGTCGCCTTCGAACAACAGGGCCTCGCCGGTGGCCAGCCCGACCCGCAGGTTGATCTTGCGGGCGGTGGCGAAGTGGTCGATCAGATGTCCAGCCCAGGCAATGGTCGGCGTTGGTTCGGTGCCGACCAGCATCACGCCGTCGCCCAACCACTTGGCCACCCGTACGCCCCGCCATGCCGCCACTCGACGGGACATCGCACGAAACTCCTCGAGGATCTCGACAGATTCGTGGGGCCCCTTCTCCTCGGTTAGGCGGGTAAAGCCGCTGAGGTCGGCGAAGCAGAACGTCCGCTCGACTGACAGGTGCACGGAGGTCTCGTCATCGAGGAGGCCGAGTTCGTCTGGGTGTTCGGTGCCGCTGCCAGGGCGGGAGTCGGCAGCGTCGCGTGCGGGGGTGGTCTCCGGGGACATCCCTCCATCGAACCACGCCGGAGGCCCCGGACCACGGCGGTTTGGAGGAAATCCCGGTCCGGGCACACAGTCGCCGTCCGCGGGCCTGCCCAGAGGCCCGGATTTCATCTGGTTGCTGCGGCTACCGCTGCCTCGGCGGCCTCGGTGCCCGACCGGATGCACGCCGGAATGCCCACCCCGTTGCGGACGGTTCCAGTCACCAATAGGCCGGGCGTTGCGTCGTCCAGCAGGCTGTCGAGGGCGGTGATCCGGTCGATGTGACCCACCGGGAATTGCACGAGCGAGTCGGGGAAACGTTCGAGGCGGATGGCGGTGGGTGGCGCCTCGACGCCCAGGGTGGTGGCCAGGTCGGCCCGCAGCGCGGCGACTAGTTCATCATCGGTCAGCCCGGCGGGACGCTTGTCGTCGATCCGACCGCACGACACCCGCAGCACGGTGCGTTCCGGGTGGTCGAGATGGGCCCACTTGGATCCGGCGAACGAGCAGGCGGTCATGAGTGGGCTCGGTCCCTGGTTGGTGGCCCGACCAACGAGGAAGCCGCTCTGGTCGGCGGGAACCTCGAGGTCGGCCCGGTCGAAGGCGAAGGTGGCCAACGCCACCGAGGCGTGGCGCCAGCCGGCAAGGAACTGACCGGCGTCGCTGCTATGGGGAGCCACAAGCGTGGCGGCCACGTGGGCCGGGACGGCGAGGACCACGGCGTCGGCGCGATAGGTCCCAGACGCGGTGGTGGCTACCCAGCCCGCGACCTGTCGATCAGAAGTGTCGCCGTCAGGTGCACGATCCAGGCAGGTGACCGGAGATCCGGTGCGGAGGCGATCCTCGAGGACGGCCACTAGGGCCTCGACGATTCGTTCCATCCCGGCCGCCGGTGAGTTGAAGACCGGAGCGGCAGGAGCGGCCGCGGTCCGCCGTAGACCGGCCAGTAGGCCCTCGGTGGATCGGGCAGGAGCCAACAGTTGGGGCGCCATGACGGCGCAACTCAGGTCGTCGGCCCGTCCGGCGTTGATCCCGCCGAGCATCGGATCCACGAGCCGTTCGAACACCCGGTCACCGACACACGCCCGGATGACCGCCCCGACGCTGAGATCGCCGCTCGTTCCAAGGGCGCCGTCAAGGGTCCCGCCGATAGGCACGTCGGGCACGCCGTCGCCGGCCAGCCGTTCTAGGTCGGCTGGTTCCAGCAGCCCGGGGGCGACCGTTCGGGGGTCGAGTGGCACGCCTAGAACGTTGGGTGACGGGATGGGCCAGAGGGCGTCGTCCAACCACAACGAGGCCTTTCGGGCCGACGGAGAGACCAGCTCGTTATCGATGCCGAGTTCCACGCACAGGTCCAGGGCCCACGGCACCCGAACCAGGAACGCATCGGCGCCGGCATCGATCGGCAGCCCGTCCAGCATCGGGTCGTCCAGAGGCCCGGTACGCAGGTAACC
>Ga0206679_10004262_pt1 | contig 10756 bp, 8 predicted proteins | sample M110012015metaG_FD_155464 | JGI IMG/M metagenome (GOLD analysis project Ga0206679, IMG submission 155464) | Ammonia-oxidizing marine archaeal communities from Monterey Bay, California, United States - M1 100m 12015 | ecosystem: Environmental > Aquatic > Marine > Intertidal zone | place: USA... | reverse complement strand
CACCTAAGATGTATGGAATCAGAAAACAGTAAAGGACAAAAGTGCTGCCTGCAATAGAGAATAAGATCATGCCAATACTCCACAGAATAAAGCCACACATGATGGTCTTTTTCTCACCGAATTTCTTTACCGCCTTACCTACCAGCAGCGCTTGGACTATGGCAACCATAAACCCGATGAAACCTAAGCTGATGCCGATATCCAGCTCCGTCCAGTTAAATTTTTCGATAGTAAAGAAAGTCCATGATGTTGGAAGTGCTTGTCCAGCCAAGTTGGAAAAAAAGAAAGCGACTAATAGACCTCCTAAAGCTTTGTAACGACCGAGATTCACGAGTGAGGCTACCGGGATTACATTCATCCAATTAATCGGGCGACGCTTTTCTGGAGGCAAAGACTCTGGAATGAAGATTAGGCCGTAAAAGAAGTTAAGTAAAGTTAGAACTGCCGCTACGTAGAATGGCGCACGAAAGCCCCAGCAATAGGCCGCTACTCCTCCAATCAAGGGGCCAATAATAAAGCCGATTCCGAACGCTGCTCCAATAAACCCGAAGTTCCTCGCTTTATTCTCTTTGGTGCTGATGTCCGCGATATAGGAATGGGCAACGGTGAAGCTGGAACCCATGAATCCCGCGATTATCCGGCCAATAAAAAGAAGAAACAAGGTTGGTGCGATTGCATGAAAAAAGTAGTCCAAACCTAATCCTAGCAAAGCAATCAAGAGAATTGGACGCCTGCCAAATCGATCGCTCAGCTCTCCTACAAACGGAGCGAAAACAAATTGCATAAGCGCGTAAGAAGCCAGCAGCAACCCTCCTATCCAAGCGGCATCGTCAAGCCCGTAGTCCGATAAATTCTGAATCAAACTCGGGATGACCGGAATGATTACACCAATACCGATCACATCGATTAGAACGGTAATAATGATGAATATGAGAGCAGCACTACTGTTTCGCATTGGCGTGCAATTTCATCAATTCACCCATGTGGATTCAGCTACTTCGAGAATTCTTTTCAAGCGCTTGCGCCTACTCAATCTGCACGCCTGACCAAGGACTTTTTCTGGCCTGATAAAGGATTAATCATATGTTTAGATGCTAGCTACTTATTTGCTCGTCATCTCACTGCGGAACGCTCTTGAATAGCTAACGCAGCTTGTAAAAGGAAGCGCATGACTTGAGAATCGTCGCCTTCGTAAGGCATTACAGCACCATTCCAAGCAGGAGCCATCCAAGTGCCATCATCGATTTCTTCCATATCCTCGAGACTCAAGGAGCCATCTGAGGACCAGCCGCTAGCGTAAAAATATTCGTCTTCATGCATCGAGTCTGCGATGGCAAGTCCTAGACCAATTGAATGTTCACCGCCATACAAAGGGATCGCGATAGCTGTGTCGAAGTGATGAGGCCAAGTGCGAATAGAAACGTCGCAATCTAAAATCGATTTAACGTGATCAAGCGCCTGGACAGCGAGTGTTCTTATTTCGGCAATTCGTTGGAGTTCGTTCATGTCTGGCTCAGCAAACATGAGATCTCCCCATAGCTCATCGTAAGGAAGCTCGTAGTGTAAGTCAAACTCATATAACTCACCAATTTCCAGCGCATTAGCTTTTTCTCCAATCCAATTGACGATTCCAATATGATTTGTTCCGACCAAATACAACGTCTCTACTACATCGAAGTCCAGATTCACAAAGTCCAACGAAAATGACTCTAAATTGAGAGCCAGCATATGATCAGAATATATGCCAAGAGGATGCGTATGGAAACATCCTACTTCCGAGTTCCAGCCCATATTGGTGTGGCTGTCATCTGGTTGATGATCTAAATAGCTCTTTCCAGCTGCGGCCAAATATTGAGCCGCAATATGAAGTCCTTCTGTCAATTTCTTAAGCTTTTCTAAGTTCGATAACGGTGATTTCGGGCATGATGCCAACTCGTCCAGGGAAACCAAGGAAACCAAAGCCTCGATTGACGTATAGCCTCTTCTCGCCTTCCTCATAAAGGCCAGCCCAACGTGGATAGATGTATTTCACCGGGCTCCATTTGAAACCAGGAATCTCAACGCCAAATTGCATGCCGTGAGTGTGGCCGCTCAATGTAAGGTCAACGTGTTTTTTGTGACCCAACACTTGTGCATCCCAATGCGATGGATCGTGAGACATCAAAACTGTAAACTCTCGATCATTTATGGTGCTTCCGAAGGCCTTATCCAAATCTCCTAACGATGGGAAATGCTCGCTCTTCGACCAATTCTCCACTCCGGCAAGCCTGATGGTTTGTCCGTCCTTTTCTAGCTGTATACTATCATTGTTCATGAGTTTGTAACCCATGTCTGCGTGGTGGGCTTTAAGATCTTCAAGGTTTTTAGCCTTGGCCTTAACTCCTAATTCGCCTTCTCCCCAATCGGCATACTCCCCATAATCGTGGTTGCCCAAAACAGAGTACTTACCAAATGGAGCGTCAAGCCTTCCGAAGAGATCTTTCCATTGCTCGATCTCCGTTGCTAAATCGTTGACTAAATCACCGGTAAAAAGCAGCAAATCAGAGTCTTGTTCATTGATGAGTCCAATTCCACACTCTAGCATTTCACGATGATTGTTCGTAAAGCTCCCAGAGTGAATATCGCTTAGATGTGTGATTGTAAAGCCATCAAAGGCATCAGGAAGATTCGGAAAGTGCAACACCTGCTTTCTCACCTTGTAATTCCACTTACCCAAAGTCACGCCGTATAGAAAGGAAACAAATGGTACTGAAGCCAGAATTAGCCCTGCCTGACCAATAAATCTCCTACGGGAAGGATCAGTCGAAATGGGTTGTGATTTATTTCGGAACGAGCGTTGGGTGACCCAAACCAGGAATTCAATCAATATGAAAACCCCATACAACAGCTTGGGTACAAATAAGGTAAATAAGCCCCCCATAACAAGAGCACTGAACCAAGTCGCTTCTGGCGGTCCCTGATTGGCGATCGCTAAGCCCCAAATAAAGAACACTACCTCATTGGCAACTGAATACCAATAGAAGATCCAAACGACTTTCTTCATCCATGGGCGCGTTGTGCGAAGGCTTTTCTTAAGGCCATACCAAACCGCTAGACTCAATAGTCCGAAGACCATGAATATTATCAGCATAAACAGATAATCTTCTACAAATTTGGTTTTCAATGAAGACGTCTATTAAAGGTCAGATTTATTGCGGCGCAAAGATAAGGTCGATCGCCGAAACAAACGCTAACGATTTGTTGTCCAGAGATAACACGTGTATTTCTGCTTAGACAGGAGGTATACGCTCAATACATAAACAACCGCAGCCGGGTTCCATATGGGACTCGGCTGTTTTGTTTAATTCAAGAAAGTATTAATCGACTGGGCTTAACGAAGAATGCGATTTGCTACATTCGATGTAGAACAACATCTGAAACATGAAAAAACTCATACTCTCTCAATTTATTATCTGCGCTTGCTTAGTTTCTTTTGGGCAGTCACAAAAAAACCTCGTTCCTCAGCATTTAAAGAGCGTCAAAGCCGATGGCCTCCTGACGCCAGGTAATGGCACCGAGCTACGTGATTTTATTCCTCCATCAGGCGTTGAAATGCCAAAGCCCACTCCTACCACCAAGATGAGCTATACAGAATGGATTGTGGGAGAATCCTACTACGACTTGCAGACCAATTCAACGATAATGAACCGTTTGGCTAAATCCGGAAACGATCGCAGTTTGGCTTTCACATACAGCAGTGAACCATCGGGATATTCAGATCGCGGAACGGGCTACAACTGGACTAATGACGATTTTTGGAATGACATTCCTTTAGAACGAATCGAGTCTATTCGTACGGGATGGCCGTCTGTCCTTCATACTACGAATCACGAAATCGTGATCAGCCACGAATTCCCGTTGCAACTGATTATGTCCAAAAGCCCCGGGATTGGCGAAGAGAACTGGACCGAAGAGATACTTGAACACGACATTCCCGAAGGAACCAGCTGGAGCAGAGCTGTTGCTGGAGGATCTGATGGCAATAGCATTCATATGATTTCAATCACAATTCCTGAAGCCACTCAGGGCGTAGAGCCAGGGCTGGAAACTGAAGGGCTTGACGGCGCGATTCTTTATTCTAGATCGACGGATGAGGGTGAAACTTGGGACATATACAACACGGTTATCCCAGGCATGGACAGCACCGCATTTCTCGGTCTACCAGTAGACGCTTATTCCATATTTTCAAGAGGAGATAACGTCGCAATAGCGGTTTTCAATGATTGGGCGGATTCGTTTGTGATGATTTCTGCAGACAACGGTGACACATGGGGTAAGCGCATTCTTGTTGACTTTCCAGTAGATATGTTTGAAGTGGATGAATCGATAATTGATCTGGATGAAGACCTTCTTGCCGACACCTTGTACAACACAGACACCTCTGGCGCTTTGTTTATCGATAGTAGCGGAGAAACTCATGTAATGTGGGGACATATGTTCTACATCGATGATGTTATCGGAGATGGCCAATGGCAATACTTCCCGTACACGGATGGATTGGCATACTGGAATGCGAGCATGGATGACAATTCATGGGACGACGTGGCATTCGTTCAAGACGCCGATGGGAGCGGCGAGATCGAGCTGGCCGAGGACATAGGGACTTATTTCCTGAGTTTGACGAGCATGCCGCAATTGGCGGAAGATGGCGACGGGAACCTGTACGCCAGCTATTCCGGCGTAACTGAAGGACATCAAACAGGAACTCAAAACTATCGCCACCTCTATTTATTGAAATCTGAAGATGGTGGAGATTCTTGGAGTGATCCCGTAGATGCAACACCTGACCTGGACTTTATAGGCTACGAATGTGTATTTCCATCTATGGCGCCGGAGGTTGATGACTTCGTTCACATCTTGTATCAACGTGATGGAGAGCCAGGATTGGCCGTTCAAGGAGATCTAGACCCACCAGCGATCAATGAAATGATCTATTTCCGAATCACTAACGATCTTGCAGTTGAAGAGGTCGTGAGCATAGATCAAATTAAACAGGCCCAGTTAAGCGCATATCCGAACCCGAGTACTGGTCAGTTTACCGTGAATGGAATAGCCATTGGCGTACAGCTTCAAATAATCGATGCTACAGGAAGAGTAGCTCAAGAGCTTAGGCTTGACGAGTCAAAAATTGTCGATCTATCAGGCATGGCACCGGGAATCTACACAATGAGTCCTGTTGGGGAATCAGTTGGCATTCAGCTGATTATAGAATAATTGTACCGCGAGACTTAGCGGTCTCACGGGATTTTTTAACCTTGATCAACACACCTTTAATACCATGAACTGGATTCTTAGAAACATTCTCGCATTTCTAGCAGGTACCGTTACATTTCATTTCACAAATCTTGGTCTGTTGACCCTGATGACGAAACTAATCCCCGCTCCAGAAGGCTATGAAATGATGAATCCGGATTTTAGTCTTCTCACTCCAGTGGACTTCCTTGTTCCCTTCATTGCTCATAGTGGAGGAACTTTCATTGGTGCATTCATAGTGAGCAAACTAGCCGCAACATGGCACAAAGGATGGGCTCTTATTATTGGGCTACTTTCTTTTTTAGGCGGCCTCATGGTCACATTCATGTTTTCTGTTCCAGTTTGGTACATCGTTGTGGATTTAGTTCTAGCATACTTCCCTTTTGCCCTCTTAGGATACAAGCTTGGCCACAAGAATTCCGAAAAGAGTTGAAGCCCACCTCATCCCATGCGCCTATTCTCAAGAGTCATCCTACTTACCTTACCTCTTTTCCTAGTCGCTTGTTATGGATCATTCCAATATGATGTCTATGTTGAGAATGCTACACTCGTCCCAATTGAAGTCAGTTTTGCCACCTCGGTTGATCGTAATGGTATCGAACAATACCAGATCGTAATCGCTCCTGGAGAGCGCATAAAAATCATAAGCACAGTAGATCAGATCGATTCTATCAACGACGAGCCGATGTCTCCTAATCATTGCACTGCAGTAGCAGATTATGTGAATGCCGTCATGGTCGATACCGATTTGGTGGCCAAGAACGTATGGTGCGGCGATAACGTAGTCCTTTCCAGGGTGGACATTCAACAAGGCGAATTCTACGTTATTTTCAAGCCCCAAGACTTTGAATAGAGCACATGTCGACAGACAAATACAACCATATAGGAACCACATACAACACTACTAGGCGAGCTGATCCATATTTGTTCAGTAGGATGTTCGAGTTATTGGAGCCAGCTTATGACAAGAGCTACATTGATGTAGGTTGCGGAACAGGAAACTACACAATCAAATTTATAGAGCAGGGCTACACTTTCACCGGTCTCGATCCTTCGGAAACCATGCTGGAAATTGCCAAGACTCGACAACCTGACTCAGACTGGAGGATTGGATCAGCCGAGAACATTCCTATAGATGATCAACTTTTTGACGGGGCACTAATCACATTGTCCATGCATCATTGGAGTGATCTTGAGAAGGGATGCTTCGAAATCGCTAGGGTTCTCAAATCCGGTGGTCGAATTGTTCTATTCACCTCTACTCCATTCCAAATGAAGAAGATTTGGCTTAGAGAATACTTCCCGGTCATGTTGGATCGTTTAGCCACCAATATGCCAGCGTATGACGCCATTCAAGCGGCGATGAAAAAGGCAGGCGTGACCATTATCAAAACTGAGAAATACGACGTGCATAAAGGACTACAAGACCTCTTCCTGTCATCGGGAACATTCAATCCTAGACTATATCTAGATCCCAATTTTAGAAAGGGAATCAGCTCATTTTCAGCACTCGCTGACCCCGAAGAAGTTGATAAAGGGCTGATCCAACTTGAAACGGACATCAACTCAGGCCGAATTGATGAGGTGATCAAGTCATGGAAGAATGACCGAGGCGCTTATTTATTTATGCAAGCAGAGAAGTCTTGAGCTCAAAATACTACCTTGAAAAAAATTTTCTGCATGTATAAAACTCTACTTTCCGCTATTCTAGTCCTATCTGTATTTATAACGGTTGGACAATGTGATTACACTGAAGTTCTCGCCACGGTTACCACCGGTGAATGGGCAACTGAAATGAGCTTCTCTATTGTTGATGAAGCAGGTTATGAAGTAGGCTATTTTCAAGGCGTTGACGATGGCCAAACTGGCGACACTACCCTATGTCTTATGGATGGCTGTTACCTTCTAACTGCCGCAGACACGTGGGGAGACGGATGGAATGGTGGGAGCGTAGAGCTGGATATAGACGGCGAGGTGCTCGAATATTCGTTGGAAGATGGTCAACTCGGCTTTTTGACCTTCGGTGTCAATACGGAAGATTGCTACTTCGAAATCCCTGGATGTACAGACAGCACTGCTCTCAACTACTCGCCAGACTTCAACATCGACGATGGATCGTGTATTAACATTCTTGAATTTGATTTCAATAAGGAACCTCGGCAATATCTTTACTATGAACCAGAAGGAATCCAGCCCGGCGCTCCACTAATATTTGTTCTGCATGGTTGGGGTGGAAATGCTTGGAGTGTATATGATGGTTTTGGATTTAATGAACTTGCAGATGAACATGGTTTTGCCGTTTGCTACCCATACGGAATTGACGACGACTCTGGAATTCCACATTGGAACTCAGGTCTTAATATTAGTGAAGTGGATGATTTAGGCTTCCTATCGAATCTAGCTAGCTTTCTTCAAGAAGAACATAGTTTAGGAGTTGACTGCACATACGCTTGCGGCATGTCTAATGGAGGCTACATGAGCTATCATCTGGCCTGTGAGGCTAGTGAGATATTTAAGGCAATAGCGTCCGTGACTGGGACTATGAGCGCATACGATTGGGAAGGCTGTGACCCGACTAATCCTGTTCCAGTTTTAGAGATTCATGGCGATGCCGACACCGTGGTGCCGTATGGCGCTACTGAAGCTGACCCTGACGGTTGGTATGGTGCCGGAGGAGTTGAAGCGGTTCATGATTTTTGGGTGGCCCAAAACCAGTGCACAGAATCTACGGAATTTACTTTTGAAGATATTGTTTCAGGAGATAATACTACAGTAGATGCTCGGATCCACACGAACGGAATTAACGGAAATCAAGTTTGGTTATACACCGTTGTTGGAGGAGGACATAATTGGCCTGGCATAAGCGGAAACTTTGATATTAATACTGTTGATGAGATATGGAATTTCTTCAGTCAAGTTAGCACCTGCACTGCAACTTCAATTGGGGAAGAAAGAGCCCTACAATCAATCGATCTTTGGCCTAATCCATCGACGGGAAGCGTTACTATTTCTTCAGAAAAACAAGGGACAGCTGAAATCTGGAACATCAATGGGAAACTGGTTGATCAGGTAAACATTCGCATTGGCAACAATGAGCTAGACGAGCTAGAGTCAGGTGTTTATGTTGTTCAAGTGGTATGGAATGATGGGCAGATAGCAAAATCAGAAAGATTGATCGTGTTTTAGGAATCGTTAGGCAACCCTAACGGCACTCCTGCGTTTTCATTCTCCATTCAAAGAACTCGCTCTTCTGCTGTATAAACTACTCCGCGTTCAGCCAAGTACCTCATGAAGTAATCATAGCAACGCTCGTGCTTGCCAACTAATTCTGGTGGAAATACTCCCTTCTCATCAAAGAGTCCGTCGAGAAACATATTCGCCGCCGCAGTACATGTATAGCCTGTAGTTCTGGACATTGAGGCTGTTTGAGTTTGTTGATCAAACACGTCATGAAGGTTGTAAACGACTTCGACCGTTTCTCCTGCATTGTTGGTGCCCTTGACCGTTACCCGCATGACTGTGATCTCTTCTTCCGTTGGGCCCAGTTTCCATTCATCAAATAGAATTTTACTCGTGAAATCAAGTGGCTTTACATCGGTTCCTCCTACGTTGATAGGCTCTTCGGAGAAAAAACCACTTTCTTTCAAGACACGCACATATTCAACATGACCTGGGTAACGCAAGGTTTTCTCTTTCATGTTAGGAATGTGAGGCATTGTGTGAATGATCGATCGAAGTCCATCAGAGTTGAACGACTCTAGTGTTCCAACACCGTCAAACTCTACATAATCGCAATCCGTCAAAGGCTCTCTAACCACTTCCTCTCCGTGCTCTACGTATCGGGCCGGGCGGGTATATTCTTCGATAACATCGATTGGAGAGAATGGAGCTTTATACGCAAATGGCCATTTCTTCACCTTTGGTAAGCCTCCAACAAGACATTCAAAGTCAGTAAGCTTCAGCTTTTCATTCCAAAAACCTAAAATCACATTATCCATTCCCGGTGCAACGCCACAATCTACAATCGCCGTGACGTTTTTCTCTTTAGCCAATTCATCTAGTTCCAACGAATTCTCTGGAAAAAAACTAATGTCAATGACGTTCTTTTTCTGTTCTATAATCGCCTTGAGCGTCTCGTATCCTAAAAAGCCGGGGACCGCACAAATCACGAGATCCATTTCGGATAAAGCTGAGTTCAATAAGTTTCTATCCGTAACGTCCAAAACTTGAGTACTAAGTTTTGATTCACGCTGCTTGACCTTCTCAAGAACAGCCTTATCGCGATCTGTAACCAATACGTCGTGTTTCTTAACCAGGTCAATTGCCATTGCGCTTCCGACCATGCCTGCTCCGAGGACTATAATTTTGCTCATGTTGTGTAATTGGGCGACGAAAATAATCAGCCGCTGCAGTCCTGCCCCATGAAGAAGGCAAAATTCACCTGTTGTCGTCATATTTCTTCTGCATTTATGAACTGTAGTGTCTATTTTCGCCGGACTCTAATTTTGGGGTTAGCTTAAAATCTGCAAAGTGAAAACATTTCTATCTTCTATTTTCTGCCTTGTGCTCGCTATGAACGGCATGGCTCAACTTAATGTCGAATACCAAAGTCAAGTCGAATACAATGTCGGTGTGAATGACGTTTGGGGCTATGTTGCTCCGAATGGAAATGAATACGCCTTAGTCGGTCTTAACAATGGTATTTCTATTGTCGATGTGACGGATCCCGAAAATGCGGTTGAGGTAGACTTTGTTCCTGGAGACAATTGCCTTTGGCGCGATATCAAAACTTGGAACAACTACGCTTATGTCACCAACGACTGTTCTGGAGGAATAGCGGTGATTGATCTCACTACACCAGAAGATGTCGATTACTCGTATTGGACTCCGGACATTCCAAACATGGGGGTGCTTGACAATTGCCACAACATTTATATCGATGAATACGGTTTTGCGTACCTCGTGGGTTGTAATATGAACAACGGAGGGATGCTCTATATCGACGTGTTTACAAATGAGGGGCAACCAGAATTCATTGATGCAGGCCCGGCCATATACTCCCACGATGTATGGGTGAATGACAATAAAGCATTTTGCTCTGAGATATACGCTGGAGAGTTTAGCATATACGAAGTATCAGACAAGAGCAACACACAGCTCGTGGGAGATCAGGTCACGCAAGCTGAGTTTACACACAACACTTGGGGCACACCTGACAACAACTTCCTTTTTACGACAGACGAAGTCGCCAATGCCACAGTTGGATCATACGATGTTAGCGATCCATCAAACATCATTGAGCTAGACCAATTTTTTCCTTTCGAAACTCTCGGAGATGGGGTGATTCCGCACAACGTACATGTCTGGCTGGATTGGATTATCATTTCCTACTACACGGATGGTTGTATCATTGTTGACATCAGCAACCCAACCAACCTTATTGAAGTCGGAAACTTTGATACTT
>Ga0206679_10004258_pt1 | contig 10760 bp, 8 predicted proteins | sample M110012015metaG_FD_155464 | JGI IMG/M metagenome (GOLD analysis project Ga0206679, IMG submission 155464) | Ammonia-oxidizing marine archaeal communities from Monterey Bay, California, United States - M1 100m 12015 | ecosystem: Environmental > Aquatic > Marine > Intertidal zone | place: USA... | reverse complement strand
TAGATTGATTAGCGGTGCAAAAAGCGGAGCAATTTTTAGTTTGAAAGCTTGCTGTAATCATGTAAAAAGGTGTTAGGTTGTAATCCTGCTACCCCGACTTTTTTTCTCTTTTATATTTCCCATAATATTTCTGTAAGTTTGCTTTATGAAAAATCTTAACATAACACTCATCCAATCCTCACTTTTTTGGGAAGATGTAGAGATGAACCTTTCTCATTTTGACAAGCTAATTTCAGAAATAAAAGAGACAGATATTATTCTGCTACCTGAGATGTTTAACACTTCTTTTTGTCCAAAGTCCAATCATTTGGCAGAAACTATGGATGACAAAACAGTGAGTTGGATGAAAGAAATTTCTAAAAATAAAGATTGCGCTATTGCCGGAACTTTAATGATAAAAGAAGGAGAAAAAGTATTTAATCGTTTGGTTTGGATTTCAAAAAGTGGAATTATTTACACTTACGATAAACATCATTTGTTCTCACTTATAAAAGAAGAAAGGTACATAAACAAAGGAGAAAGTAGATTAATTATAGAAGAATATGGCTGGAGGATTTGTCCACTTATTTGTTACGATTTGCGTTTCCCAGTTTTTAGCCGTAATGATGTAGATTATGACCTTTTAGTTTATTTAGCGAATTGGCCTATAAAAAGAATTGAAGCTTGGGACACACTTTTAAAAGCTCGTTCTATAGAAAATCAATGTTATACTGTTGGTGTAAATAGAATTGGAGTAGATGGTAATGGAGTTCCTTTTAACGGACATACAAAAGTATTTGATGCTTTTGGTAAAGAATTACTTTCTGCAACAGATAACAAAGAAGAAGTATTGCAAATAGAAATTAGTTTGGATGATTTAAAACTAAAAAGAAGACAAATGAATTTTCTGCAAGATAGAGATGATTTTACTCTACAGTAAACCATTCTAACTCCAAATCCCAATTAGAGCGAATAGTAATTTTCTCATGGAAATGATATGTTTTTTCCGCTTGTTTCTTTTCAGCAAAATTTCCTATATCCCAATATCCATTTTCATTTTTATCCTGAAAAGCTCTGATAGTATATTCTCCTGTTGGTATGTTTTTTAAATTTAATTCAGATATGTTTTTAAAAGTTTCCTGAATAATTACTTTATTTTCTTTTAAAAGTTGAACAACAATATTTCCACTAAAATCGGATTTAAAAGTAAGGTTACCACCTTCAGTTATTGTGGTATCTTTTCTTATCTCAGTAGAATCAATTTTTTGTAAAGGATTAAAAGTATAAAGATCAATTGTGGTATCAACTCCCGCAACGATCTCTTTATCCGTAAAAGATATAATCTCCCCATCATGATAAATATAATCATCCCCAGAAAGAGAAACTATTTTGTAACTTTCTTCAATTATATTATTGAAAACAACATATCCATCTATATTTGATTTCCCCACATAATTAGGTGTTGTTTTAAAGATTAAAGAATTAGGAGTGTCAGATTTATACAATAAAACCCAATGATCTTTTTCATCTTCATGTGTAAGGGAATTCTGTAGAAAAACTTCTAATGTATATAAATTTAATTCTTCATCAAAAGTATAAATTTCATCAATAAATGTTGTTATAACATTTCCTTCTGTAAGGTCTTTTATACAATTACCTAAACTGACTTCATAATGTAATTTAGGAGATATAGAGTCCTTAATAATTATCTCTAATGTATTCCCCTTTATTTTATGAGAAACTTCATTTAAAGTAGGTGAAGTAAAGAAATTCCCAATAAACTTATGTTCTTGTATTCTCTCATCAAACACAAAGGTAAGTTTAGTTTCTTTATTATTATTTATCTCAATATGTTGATATCGATCAATACAATTAGGAGGAGTTGTGTCTTTTTCTCCACCAGTAGGAGCTACCATATTTGCACAACCGCTAAATAGTAAAACAATAAAAATAGAGAAGTATAATTTCATATCAGCAAATATAACATTAAGCAATTGCAATTGTAACAATACTAACTTTAATCCCTTTAATTTGTTGTAAAGTATGTGCAAAAGATTCTAAGGTGGAACCAGTTGTTACGACATCATCAATTACTAAAATATGTTTGTTTTTTAGTTTTTCTACATCCGCAATTTGGAATACTTCCCCAACATTTACCCATCTACTATATTTATTCTTTTTGGTTTGAGATTCAGTATCTACAGTTCTTTGTAGAGTTGTTGAATCTATTTCTGTTTTCATTATTTCTTGTATTCCCTTTGCGATACACATACTTTGGTTGTATCCTCTTAGTTTTTCCTTTTTAGGATGTAGAGGAACAGCTATTATATAGTCGATATTTTTTAGAAATTCACTTTCTCCAATTTCGTATGCAATTTGTTTTCCTAAATAAATTCCTACTTCTTTATTTTCTTCATACTTTAGTGCGTGTATCATTTTTTGTAATGGACTATCTTTTACAAATTCATACAATGCTGCCGCATGATTTAACTGAATTTTCCCCCAAAATAGTTTCTGTAAGTTGTTATCCTTTGTTTTAAAATGATTTGTTTTGTGATGTGAAATTGGCAAATAGAACAAATACATTGTTCGTGTTTTAGTAGAGGATTATTACAACCTAAACAAATTTCAGGATAAATAAGAGAAATAAAATCATCAAAAAGTGAGGTGAACCACATAAATTGGCATAAAAAAAGAGGTCTTAAGAAGACCTCTTGATTATTATTTTATCCACATTTACTATATCCGCAATTAACACATTTCAGACATCCTTCAGAGTAAATTAGTCCTTCTGTTTCACATTCAGAACAAGTATGATCATCTGCTTTAGTCCCATCAGGAATAAATGTTTTAAGAGCTCTTACCACTCCACTTTTCCAAGTGTTGATGTTTTCATCATAAAGGTTCATTTTCCCAATCAAATCAACAACATATTGTATTGGCATTCCATGACGTAATACTCCAGAAATTAGTTTTGCATAGTTCCAGAACTCTTTATCAAAAGAACGAGATAATCCACCAAATGTAACTTTATACCCTTCTTTATCTTCATATTGGAAATCATATTGACTATTTCCGTCAGCTCTTTTATTTTTTACAACCCAACCATATTCTACTCCTTTTGGCAATACAAATACATCTTCAATTTTACCAGTAAAAATTTCGTAAGGTTTTCCGTCTAATAAACCAACAACTGCCATCCATTTTTCTTTATTATTCTGAAAACGAATAACCTTAGCATCTAGCCTTTTTGGTCTTGATGGAGCATGTGTTACATTAAATTCGTCTGTGATATCATTTTTAGTATTATCATCAGCTGAAACTAAAACACCAGACCTTGACCCATCTCTGTAAACCGTAATGCCTTTTAGCCCTTGTTTCCAAGACTCTAAATATATGTTACTAACCTCTTCTTCACTTACATCATTTGGAAGATTTATTGTAGAGCTAATAGAATGAGTTACATATTTCTGAACTACCGCTTGCATTTTTACTCTTTGTTTCCAATTAATTTCAGGTGCTGTAGCTCCAGCATAAGGACTTTTAGTTGTATCAGTTTCTCCTGTAATATTCATCCACTCTTTCAGGTTGTGATGATAAACAGTAAATTCTTGCCATTTATCTCCCATGTCATCAATAAAATCTACTTTTTCCTCAGTATCTTGTTCATTTAACTTCCGTCTTCTTTTATAATCTGTCATAAACACAGGCTCAATTCCGGAAGAAGTTTGAGCAAGCATACTAAGAGTTCCTGTTGGAGCAACCGTACTGATAGAAATGTTTCTTCTTCCAAACTTCATCATTCTTTCGTAAACTTCCGGAAGGTCAATTTTTAACATTTGTACAAATTCTGAAGTGTCTTCAATTTCTTTATTAAAACCAATAAAAGAACCTCTTTCTAACGACATGTCAATAGAACAATCAAACTCTGCTCTACATTTTTCTCTCATCATGTTTTCAATAAATTCTATTGATTCATCAGAGTCATATTTATATCCAAGAGCAGCAACCATATCTGCAAGTGCAGTAAATCCAAGCCCCGTTCTTCTTCCTTCTTTTCCAGTTTTTAATAATAACTCCCAGGTTTCTTTCTCTACCATTTTAATGCTTTCTGGTTCATCATCCGCATCTACTTTGTTTAAGATTCTTTCAATAGCTTCTACTTCCAGATCTACTAAATCATCCATTAATCTTTGTCCTTCATAAGTAGCTTGATAGAACTTTTTCATGTTAAACTTAGCTTTCGGTGTAAAAGGATTTTCTACAAATTTATAAAGGTTTAAAGCTATTAATCTACAACTATCTCCACCTTGCATAGCAATTTCAGAACAAGGATTTGTAGAAGTATTTTCATATCCAGGGTATACAGATGATGTAGAATACCAATGTTGTCTATCCCAGTAGATCAAACCAGGCTCTGCAGTGTTATGAGCACATTTTATAATTGTATCCCAAAGCTCTTTTGCCTGAATAGTTTTAGTGAATTTTGGATTATCTGAATCAATTGGCCATCTGTGAGTGTATTCAGAATTACTATCTACAGCTTTCATAAATTCATCTGAAAGTCTTAAAGAAATATTAGCTCCTGTTACCTGAGTTAAATCTTGTTTAACAGTAGTAAAGTTCTCCACATCCGGGTGCGCAATATCCATAGAAAGCATTAAAGCTCCTCTCCTTCCGTTCTGAGCAACTTCTCTGGTTGTATGAGAAAATCTTTTCATAAAAGAAACAGCACCTGAAGTAGTTCCAGCTGCATTTGATACTTTAGATCCTGATGGTCTTAGATTAGAAATATCAACTCCAACACCACACCTTCTTTTAAAAAGTTGAGCTAATTGTTGGTCTGTATAAAACACTCCACCATAAGAATCATGCATTTCAGGAACAACAATACAATTAGATAATGAAGCGATTTTATAAGTATTACCTAAAGAACTCATCACACTTCCTTGTGGAATTATATATCCAAAATTTTCGAATAAATCAAAAATTCTTCCTTCTGTTAAATGTTCTCTTTTTTGTCCATATTCGGAAAGGAATTTTGCACTTCCGTTTAGGTTATATTTTAGTTTATAGTCCGATTCAATTCTCCCGAACTCTTTTGCCATTCTCCTGTGCATATCCTCAGGATTTAATTCCACAAACTCCCCATCATGATTTTTCATGGCATATTTATTCATCCATGTAGTTGCTGCTAATTCATCTCCATTAAAGTATTCAATACTAGAAGAGATTACCTCTTCATAAGTGTATGTTTTTACTTTTACCTCTTTCAATAATTCTGTGTTTGTTTCTTTTGTTTTTGACATAATAATTCCTCTTGATTAAGCGTTATATATTTTTTCCTCTTTTTTTCTGACTACAATTTTATAAATATATTCCCTCAAAATACACGCAAGCAAACTCAATTACTAACATATTTTTCAACAAAAATCAGACAAATAATTTTGCTAGATAAGTTGTAAAAATGAAATAAAAAAAATAAAATGTAAATGTTTGAAATTCAACAAAATGAAGTTATTAAAAAATCAAAAAAAATTGTTGAAAAAGAAAGTTTTTAACAGCTAAGCATTTACTTCATTTAAAATACTTTCGAATAAAATTTTACCATCTTCATTACTTAATTCAGAATCAGACGCTCTTTCAGGATGAGGCATCATCCCAAAAACATTTCTGTTTTTATTGCACACTCCAGCTATGTTTAATAACGATCCATTTGGATTAGATTCATCTGTAATATTACCATTTTCATCAGAATATTTAAATAATATTTGATCATTTTCAATTAAACTATTAATTGTTTCCTCATTAGCAAAATATCTTCCTTCACCGTGAGCAATAGGAATTTTAATTGCAGAATCAAAGTATTGATTTGTAATTAATGAATTTTTAGTGATTGTTTTTAAATGTATGTTTTTACAAATAAATTTATGGTTTGTATTATGCAAAAGAGCTCCTGGCAATAACCCAGATTCACATAAAATTTGGAATCCGTTACAAATACCCATCACATAACCTCCATTATTTGCATGATCTACAACTTTGTCCATTATTGGAGAGTAATTTGCAATAGCACCAGACCTTAAATAGTCTCCAAAAGAAAATCCTCCAGGAAGGATGATAAAATCACAATTTTGTAAATTAGTATCTTTATGCCATAACTTTACTACTTCTTGTTTCATAATAGTTTCAATAACATATACCATGTCCATATCACAATTAGACCCCGGGAAAACAACTACTCCAAATTTCATATTATTAAGTTTAATTTAAAATGCAAAATTACATATTAATCATAGATATTCTATAAAAAACAGAACTAAAAAGAAAAAGTAAAAATAGTAATCCCGACCACCTTTCTTTTTTATGATAAACAAAAAAATTACCGATAAGAATACTTAATGGTATAAGAACTACAAATATTGAATCCTGATTTTCTGAGCTTAGAAAAATGTAAATACTAATAAGAAAGTAAAAGATTATTATTGTAAAACTTTCCCTCCCTTTTATACTTTTTTTATACATCCATCTGAAAAGTTCGAAAAATGAAAATATAGTTATAACAGATATAACAGAAAACCAAATCTTTTGATGTAACAATAACTCTTTTAAAGAAATAAAATCAAAGGAAACTCCAAAACTTAGGATAGGGAGAAGTAGTTCTGAATTAACAAAAACTTGGTATGTCCAAACAAAAATGTACGGAATAAATAAAGAAATAAAAGGTATTAATATTGCTCTCCATTCTACATTTCTGAAAATTATAAGACTAATAATAATCAAAGGAAATAAGAATAAAATATTTGGGATAAAAAATGATAGTACTGATAAGATTAATCCAGAATTAAAAACTACTCGGAATGGTTGTTTCTTTTTATATAAATCAAGCAAATAATTTAAGAAAAACAAGGAAAGCAATGAAAATAACATCATTTTATGATTAACAATAAAAGCTGTATTTAATAAAGTAAACACAAAAGCTAGAACAACATTAGATTTTTTAATTATATCTTTTTCATAAATAAGATTATTTAAAGCAACCGAATGTAAAGATGTTAAAACAAAAGATGCAAAGAGGATAATGAAATTGTAATATATAAAGTAGCCTTCTATGTTTTGAAAACTTTTTGTGAAGTAAGAAGTAGTAAAAAACAGTATGTTAAATAGCAATAAAACTATAATTAAATACGAATGACTATTTTTTAAGTGTTTTAGAATCATTTATTGTTTAAAATATTTTATTTTTGTCGCAAATAAAAAATTAAGATGGACAAAATATTTTATGCTATTGGTGACTTTTTTGAGTCTATTTTTGAAGTGATGCCACTTTTTGGTGATTACATCAACTACTTTTATATGTTTGTAATTTTTACTTTCCTTGTTGTTTGGGTAAGTAAAATGTTCGGGTTTAGAAAAAGAGGTGAGGAGCACGCTTCATAATAAATCAAAACCAATATCTTTTCTGTAGTACTTCCCGTTAAAATTAATCTTTTTAGCATTATCAAAAGATTTATTTACCGCCTCATCTATGTCTTTTCCGAAAGATGTAACAGCTAAAACTCTACCACCATTTGTTACAATTTTATCTCCATCATTTTTTGTTCCTGCATGGAATAACAAGCTACCGTCTACATCTTCAAAACCAGTCATTTCTTTCCCTTTATCATAACTTTCAGGGTACCCACCAGAGACTAACATTACAGTTGTAGCTACTTCTTCAGAAACATCAAAATCAATTTCTGAGAAAGAACCATTTCCTATCCCTCTGAAAAGGTTTAACAAATCAGATTTAATTCTAGGGATTACTACTTCTGTTTCCGGATCTCCCATTCTCACATTGTATTCAATTACTTTCGGATTCCCATTATCTACCATTAAACCGATAAAAATAAAACCTTTATAATCAATATCTTCTTCTACTAAACCTTTTATTGTTGGTTTAATAATTTCTCTTTCTACTTTTTCAATAAAAAATCTATCTGCAAATGGAACTGGAGAAATAGCTCCCATTCCTCCTGTATTTAATCCTTTATCTCCTTCTCCAATTCTTTTGTAATCTTTTGCGGAAGGAAGAATTTTATACGAAACACCATCTGTTAAAACAAAAATAGAAAGTTCAATCCCCTTTAGGTGCTCTTCAATTACAACTTTACTACTTGCCTCTCCAAATTTAGCGTCTGCAAGCATTTCTTTTAAAGATTGTTTTGCTTTTTTTAATGTTTCAGGAATTAAAACTCCTTTTCCTGCAGCTAATCCATCTGCTTTTAAAACATATGGAGGAGAAAGTGTTTCCAAAAATTGATATCCTTCATCTAAAGTATCTTTTGTAAAAGATTGATATGCAGCAGTTGGGATATTGTTTTTAATCATGAATTCTTTTGAGAATTCTTTACTTCCTTCTAATTGAGCTCCTTTTTTAGAGGGGCCAATTACTGTAATATTCTGTAAAGATTCATCTTCTTTGAAAAAGTCATAAATTCCATGTACCAATGGGTCTTCAGGGCCAACAACTAACATTTCTATGTCTTCAGAAATACAAAGTTCTTTTATTTTTTCAAAATCATTTACACCAATTTCAATATTTGTACCAATCTGAGCAGTACCTGCATTTCCAGGTGCAATTAATAGTTTTTTACACAAACTTGATTGTGATATTTTCCATGCAAATGCATGTTCTCTTCCTCCACTTCCTAATATTAATACATTCATTTATTCTTCCATTACTTTTAGTATTTCTTTTGTAAGTTCCATATTATGAAATACTTGTTGAACATCATCATCTTCCTCTAATTTATCTAGAAGTTTTAGTACTAGTTTTGCATCTTCTGTAGAAATAGTTTTTATGTTATTTGGTATTCTTTGCAGTTCCGAATTCTGAATTTCAATTTTTAATCCTTCCAAACAATTTTGCATATTACTAAAATCTGGGAAATCACAATATACTGTAATTGCTTCTTCATCCACTTCTAATTCTTCTAATCCACCATCAATCAATTCCATTTCAAGTTCTTCCGTATCCATGTTTAACTGATGTGGCTCAATTGTAAAAACTCCCTTCCTATCAAAGATAAATTCCAAAGAACCATTAGTTCCTAAATTCCCTTCACATTTATTAAAATAAGAACGAACATTTGCAACTGTTCTGTTGTTATTATCTGTAGTACAATCTACAAAAACTGCTATTCCATGAGGAGCGTATCCCTCCAAACTCATTTCAGTATAACTAGCAGCATCTGCTCCACTTGCCTTTTTAATAGCTCTTTCTACATTATCTTTTGGCATATTAGCAGCTTTTGCATTTTGCATAACTTGCCTAAGTCTGGAGTTTGTATCCGGATCCAGACCACCTTCTTTTACTGCAATTGAAATATCTTTTCCAATCCTGGAAAACGCTTTGGACATAGCTGACCAACGCTTCATTTTTCTTGCTTTTCTAAATTCAAATGCTCTTCCCATATTTATCTTTAATAAGTGTAAAAGTAGTAATTAGTCATCTAATTTTAATACTGCCATAAATGCTTTCTGTGGTATCTCTACATTCCCAACTTGCTTCATTCTCTTTTTACCCTTCTTTTGTTTTTCTAAAAGTTTTCTTTTTCTGGATATATCTCCTCCATAACATTTTGCGGTTACATCTTTTCGGAGAGCTTTTATTGTTTCTCTACTTATAATTTTTGCTCCAATTGCAGATTGTACAGCAATATCAAATTGTTGTCTTGGGATCAATTCTTTTAATTTAATACAAATTTTCCTTCCTAAATTTTGAGCGTTTGTTCTGTGAATTAATGCAGAAAGCGCGTCAACCTGCTCTCCATTTAATAAAATATCTAACTTTATTAAATCAGATTGTTTATACTGATAAGGTTGATAATCAAAAGAAGCATATCCTCTAGAAACAGATTTTAGTTTATCATAAAAATCAAAAACAATTTCACCAAGTGGCATGTTAAAGGAAAGTTCAACTCTATCAGTTGTTAGATATATCTGATTTGTAAGTTCTCCTCTTTTATCAATACATAAATTCATGATAGTACCAACATACTCAGCTTTAGTAATAATCTGAGCCTTAATATATGGTTCTTCCACATAATCTAAAGTGCTTGGATCTGGGAAGTCAGTTGGATTATGAACCTCAATTTTTGCTCCAGCAGTTGTATATGCTTTATAAGAAACATTAGGAACAGTTGTGATAACAATCATATCAAACTCCCTTTCTAATCTCTCCTGGATTATTTCCATGTGTAACATTCCTAAGAATCCACATCTAAAACCGAACCCAAGCGCAACAGATGACTCTGGTTCAAAAGTTAAGGAAGCGTCATTAAGTTGAAGTTTCTCCATTGACCTTCGTAATTCCTCATAATCTTCTGTATCAACAGGATAAATCCCAGCAAAAACCATTGGTTTTACATCTTCAAATCCTTTTATCGCTTCAGTTGAAGGGTTTTCAATAGATGTAATTGTATCCCCAACTTTTACTTCTCTAGCTTCTTTTATACCAGAGATAATATAACCCACTTCCCCAGTACTTAATTTTTGTTTTGGTTCTTGTTTAAACTTTAAAGCTCCGATTTCATCAGCAAAATATTCCTTTCCTGTTGCCATGAATTTTACCTTTTCCCCTTTTTTAATCTCCCCATTTATAACTTTAAAATAGGCTTCAATTCCTCTAAAAGAATTATAAACCGAATCAAAAATCATGGCTTGTAATGGTTTTTCAGGATTTCCCTCAGGATGTGGAACTCTTTCTACAATTGCTTCTAAAATATCATCAATTCCTA
>Ga0206679_10004256_pt1 | contig 10762 bp, 7 predicted proteins | sample M110012015metaG_FD_155464 | JGI IMG/M metagenome (GOLD analysis project Ga0206679, IMG submission 155464) | Ammonia-oxidizing marine archaeal communities from Monterey Bay, California, United States - M1 100m 12015 | ecosystem: Environmental > Aquatic > Marine > Intertidal zone | place: USA... | reverse complement strand
TATTGACCTCTCTCCTTTACCCAATCCACCAGTGATTATATATGACTCCGATGCCATTTTTAGTCGGGCGCACAACATATTCATAGACATAAGCAATGACCGGCTATATGCCGTTTCAGCTAGTGGGACTGGGCTGTCATCCCCTGTGTTAATTATCGATATTAGCACTCCTACCTCTCCTGTATTGGAGTTTGATCTGAGTAATTTTATGTCCAGCGCACACGACATCTATGTCGAAAATGACATGGCGTATGTAAACGGGGGAAGTTCCTTAACAGTCATCGATATGAATGGGCCAACTCCCACTCTCGTAGGAACTCTTGATGATTATCCTGACCAGGGCGGAAATCACAGCGGCTGGCGGGACGCGAATACCGGCATCTATGTTTTCGCAGACGAAAATCACGGTTATGATTTAAAGGTCTGTAACACAACTGACTTAACCGATATAACGGTTGAAAGCACTTTCAATTCAAACGTCGATCCGAATTCTATTCCGCATAACCTGATCATTAAAGAACAATACGTTTATCTGTCGTACTACCACGACGGGCTTCAAGTCTTTGACCTTAGTGATCCACAGAATCCAATTTTAGCAGGTTTCTACGACACTTTCTTAGTCGACGATCACTCTGGGTTCCAAGGTGCATGGGGAGTCTATCCTTTGTTGCCTAGCGGTCTCATATTGATCTCCGACATGGTCGAAGGGCTGTTCGTTTTGGATTTCACATTAGACAATACTGGATGTCTGGGTGATTTCAACAACGATCTGACTATCAATGCCGCAGATCTGCTGCTGTTTCTCACCGAGTTTGGATGTATTTCTGATTGTATCTACGATCTAGATGGAGATGAGCAAGTCAACTCATCAGACCTCCTGATCTTCTTGACCGGATTTGGCGCTGACTGCGTCAATTGATTGAAAATCAAACCTCTAGCTTTACCCTACAGAGGGTATTGACTTCAAAAAATCATTCATCCAATTTTGGTTCATGGGTCAATATAAAAAAGCTGTTCTCGAAAAGGAGCGGCGTGAACTTCTCGATAAAAGATCGCTAGTGGAGGGGCAACTTCGTGTCTACCCCCCGGATATTTACATTGAAAAGCAACGCGAACTAATCAGTCTCGACAAGCAAATTGAACGAGTAAACTTGGAATTGCGCCATCTTCTGTAGTATCGTATTCGGTGTGACAGCCACCCTTGCATCCCGCCACGATTATTCACAAACGTAATAAGGGTCATAAACGAAAACGTTCGGCAAAAACATAAGGAGATCTATCATGTTAACATGAAAATCCTGCGAGTAGTCAGCTACATTCGGGCCTTCTTGACCTAACTGTGCAAGAAATGCTGGAATATCGTCCGAATTCGCACTTCCATTCCCATCTACATCGCCATTGATAATTCCTCCGGTATGAGAGACTGCATAACCGTGGTAGCCAAGAAAATCCGACTCTAGCTGGGTCCATGTGAAACTGATGTAATATGTGGATCCAACATCCACCGCCCACAACAATTGTCCATCGTCACCGGAATAGCTGGGGATAGTTTGGAAACCGGAATCAAACACCTCATTCACTATGATTCCGAATGGTTGAGTGTAAGGGACAATAACAATGTTAATTGTATTGGTCAATGCCACCACTTCAAACCAAAAATCGGGGCCAATCGCAATAGACTCCGGACTATCCGTCATATTTTCAAAAGTGGCACATGTGTAATCAGGTAACGACCAAGTTTGAATAGTGGTGATTGCGGTTTCAGGTGAATCTTGACCGAAGATATTGGGAGAAAAAAGTATCGCGATGCAAAGAAAATGGACATTCGCCCACCAGAATTTTAGACTCATAGCCTCGAGAAAATTAGTTTAACGTCCAGCCTCAAATCTTAATTCCAATCAATCTTGAGTATCAAGAGCTATTCGCCGTTCTCAGCAAGTTACTAAAAATTGAGTTGATCAAAGAGTTCTTATAGTCTGCATAACGCTGTAATCTAGAATCGGAAGAAAACTTTGGCTATTGCATTTATGTAATGATCTCAAAATCTAGCGTTCGCTTCGCTAAATTGGCACTCACCACTCGAATCTCGACTGCATCTCCCATGTGGTATTCCTTACCCGTTCGATGCCCTTTCACAATAAATCGATTCTCATCAAACTCGTAGTTGTCATCGGTCATCGACTCTAAGCTCACCATGCCTTCGCATTTTGTTTCGGTGAGTTCGACGAAAATCCCTCGTCCCATCATCCCCGAAACCAGGCCTCTAAAATTCTCTCCAACTCGGCCCATCATAAACTCGACAGCCTTGTACTTGATCGACGCCCACTCAGCATCTTGAGCTTGCTTTTCTTTTCTAGATGAATGCTTACACCGTGTCTCATACTCTTCAGCAGAAACTGATTTTCCGCCATCGAGATAATGCTGCAATAACCTGTGGACCATCACATCTGGGTATCTTCTTATCGGTGACGTGAAGTGACTATAATGGCTAAAGGATAACCCGAAGTGACCTGCGTTTTCAGTCGAATACACGGCTTTCGCCATCGATCTGATTGCCATCTTCTGAATCACATCATGCTCCGGAGTGTCCTTAATTTGCTTGAGCAATCCGCGAATAATTTTGTCGGCATTCTGATCTGTCGGCATCGGCAGTTTGTAGCCAAACTTCTTGACAAACTCTCTGAGCGTTATTAGCTTCTGAGGATCCGGATTGTCGTGTACTCGATAAACGAAGGTTTTTTTCTGCTTCGCAATAAATGCTGCGACACTGGTATTGGCCAGCAGCATAAAGTCCTCAATCAGTTTATTCGCGTCCTTCATCTCTTTGACATACACACTCAGCGGTTTGCCGTCTCCGTCAAGCTTGAATCGAACTTCTTCGGTATTGAAATCGATCCCGCCTTTGGCAAATCTTCGTGCGCGCATCTTGTGCGACAATTTATTGAGGACATTGATCTCCCCAGCAAAATCGCCTTCGTTGGATTCAATTCTCTCTTGCGCCTCTTCATAAGTAAATCGGCGATCAGAGAGTATCGTTGTTCGTCCAAACCACTCTTTCTGTACAACCGCATCTCGGTCGACCTCAAACACTGCGGAGAAGCAAAACTTCTCTTCATTCGGTCTGAGTGAACAAAGCTTGTTGGACAGAATCTCTGGCAACATAGGGATGGTTCTGTCAACCAGATATACCGATGTAGCTCGCTCGTATGCTTCCTTATCTAGAATCGTTCCTGGCTTGAGGTAATAGCTCACATCTGCGATGTGTACGCCTACTTCCCAATTGCCATTCTTGAGCCTCTGCAGAGAAAGAGCGTCGTCAAAATCCTTAGCGTCTTCCGGATCAATTGTAAATGTGAGGACATCTCTAAAGTCGCGTCTAGCCTTGATCTCTTTAGGATCAAGAACCTGGCTGATGGTCTCAGCAAAATCCTCTACTTCTTCTGGAAAATCAGTCGGTAATCCATACTCCGCCATGATGGCGTGCATCTCGGTATCATTGTCTCCAACTTCACCGAGTACTTCCGTGATTTCCGCTACAGGATTGTCCTCGGCATTTTTCCATTCCGTGATTTCAACTATTACTTTCTGACCGTCCTTGGCGCCATTCAGCCCTTTCTTCGGGATAAAGAAATCCACGTGTACTCTTTGATCAGATGGCACGACAAAAGCGTACTTATCCGACACTTCGAGCACACCTACAAAACGTTCGCGCATGCGTTCGACAACTTCTACGACTCTCCCTTTCTTGTTTCGACCGTGCGGGTTGTATGCCACGCGAACTCGGTCTCCCCAGAAAGCATCTTTGGTGTCGTATCTTCTAATTTTAATGTCTTCGTCAAAACCGTCAGCCACGACAAATCCGCGGCCAGTTTTGGTGATTTGGATCGTGCCCTCTATTAATTCACGGGGCTTATCCTTGATCTTATATTTTCCTTTTCTCACTGTTATCAGTTTTCCTTTCTCCGCTTCCTGTTCTAATATCTCGCTGATCAACAATCTGAACTTGTCGTCATTCACACCAAGGTATGATGACACTTGTTTGTAATTGAGGGGTTTATCGGGATTCGACCTAAAGGCGGTGAAAATTTCCTTTCGCAAGTCGCGCTGATGGCGGCTCTTTTTAGACTTAGAGTTCTTGCGTCCCATTCGGGATACAAAGGTGGGTTAAATAATTGAAGTGCCTGCGAAAGAAAGTTAATAGCCTGATTTTTAGTTGTTTAACAAGTGATTAGCACTGCTGATTGGAGACAAAACCACCTAATAAATGCGTTATCAACTATCTTTTAATGCGCTCTTTTTGTTTTCTATCATAGAAATGCCGCCATTGATTTTCCTTGTTGGCGCTTCACATGTTAAATGCACAATATTCCTCAATATTGCACTCACGTCACAAATCCCAGACGTCGTTTCCAAATGAAAACCTTCTACTGCGAATCCTGGCCTGATTATGAACTCCTCGATTGCGGCAATGGCCGTAAGCTGGAGCGATTCGGTATGGTAATATTGGATCGGCCCGAGATTCAGGCCCGCAACTTACCGGGTATGGGCAGCGGTGAATGGCGAAAACTGGTTTGGGCGAGATTCGAAGAAAGCAGTGGACAACATGGTAAATGGCACACGACTAAAGAGATTCCTGAAAACTGGAAAATCACTTACCCTTTGGGACAAAAGGATTTTTCTTTCAATCTCAAGTTGACACGATTCAAGCATGTGGGGGTATTTCCTGAGCAATCAACGAATTGGCATTTTATCCAAGAGCAATTCGAAAAGAAGTCGAATCAAAGCCTCTTAAACCTCTTTGCATACACTGGTGGCGCCTCATTGGCTTCCAAGGCCGCGGGAGCATCAGCAACGCATATCGATTCGGTCAAACAAGTCATTACCTGGGCACGGTCAAACATGGAATCGTCAGGTCTCCATGATATTAGGTGGATTTGTGAGGACGCTCTTAAGTTCCTGCAGCGCGAGGAAAAGCGAGGAAACAAATACAACGGATTAGTCATGGATCCACCGACTCACGGCCTCGGGCCGAAGGGCGAACGCTGGAAATTGGAGGACAAACTCGAAAGCCTATTCAAGTCCTCAGATGCGGTTTTAGATGATGAAAGCTTTTTAATCTTGAATACCTATTCGGGTATTGAGGTGGAGACTTTGTACAGTTTAGCCAAGACCTATTTACAGCGTTTTGATTTCGTTATAGGCGATTTGAAAATCCGCGCAACGAGCGGAAAAGAATTTACGACGGGCACTCTTTTGAGAGCCGTAGCCAAGTCAAAATAATACTTAATCTCAAATTGTTATCGCATGAAAAATTTTACCCTTTTGACTCTTTTTACTTTCCTTATCGCCTCGGCTTCAGCCCAACTGATCGATGGTAGCTTCGAGCAGGGGATCGAAGGTTCGCCTTGGACGCAGAGCTCTACAAACTTTGGAACACCTCTTTGTAACGCTACTTGCGGCGATTGCGGTGGCCCATGTGGTGCATTCGAAGGCGACTGGTATGCCTGGTTTGGTGGAGCTAATGCGGTAGAGGAAGGAGCGCTAAGTCAAATGGTTTCTATTCCTCCTGGCACAAGCGCTGAACTTACTTTCCAGTTTAAGATCGCGGCGGCCGGAGATTCATTAGCAGACGATTTCGTTCATATCATGGTTGATGGCAATATGTTTTTCCACCGTACGGCTGCAACAGCGGCTGACTACATCGATTACACCTTAATTACTATCGACATCAGCCAATTTGCTGATGGTGCTGATCACATGATCATGGCTTACGGTATTCAGAGCACTGAGCTTGCTGTAAACTTCCTTATGGATGATTTCAACATGTCGGTTGACGGCATTGAACAAACGGACATCAATGATGTGTTAAACCGAGAACAAGCCGTTACAATGTACCCCAACCCTTCAGTTGATATCACTTCATTGTATTTCAGCCAGGGCGTTCAAGGAAACGCCCTTGTAACTATCTACAATATGAATGGCGCGATTGTTTCCCAAGAAAAAATCACAACCGTTTTGGGATCAAAATTCGATCTAAACCTCAATCAATTTGAGGCAGGCATGTACACAGTGAATGTGAACGTTGACGGACAAGATTACAATGAGAAGCTTGTTGTGAGTAAATAACTCAAGTTACATTGTGAAAAGCATGAAATAGAAAACGCCCCTCCGATTTCTCGAAGGGGCGTTTTCTATTGCTTTATGGTCAATGTTAGTTGACCATTACCTTAATAATCTCATTATTCATTCCGCTATTCACTCGGATGAAGTAGACCCCAACTCCGAGATCAACAGTTGAGAATTCGCTGTGCGATTGTCCCATTACCTGATTAGATCTCACCAATCGACCGGTTGAATCAAAGAGCTCAACGTTCACTGCTAATTCAACATCGAAGTTGATGTCTACGTTGATGATAGATGATGCTGGATTTGGATAAACCATGATGTTTCCAGCTTCGAGAATTCGGCCGCCTGCACAACTACTTGAGTTAGAATTTCCAGCTGTAAAAGTGCATATTGGGGAGTATGCGCTAGACTCTGCAGAGCAGTTTGTTCTAACATGCCATTCATACGTGGCCCCATTAGATAACCCAGAGGCTGTGATTTGAGTATTCGTTGTGTTCGCCGCCGAAGACCAACTCGACGATCCTTGCTGACGTAATTCGATTGTGTAATCGACCGCGCCTCCCATAGCATCCCAATTCAACTTTGCTTTTTTCGGCTTGATATTGGACGCAAATGTCCCTGTGGGCTCATCGCAAGAACCAGTTGAACATGGAGAGCAAAATGATCCCCCACAATCAACTCCAGTCTCGTCGCCATTTTGAATGCCGTCATCACAAGTTGCTGGGCAAGCCGCACAAGAACCGCCACAATCAACCCCAGTCTCATCGCCATTCTGAATACCGTCATCACATGTCGGGGTTGCACATGGTGCACACGAGCCCCCGCAATCAACTCCTTCTTCATCACCGTTCTGAATTCCATCGTTACATGTTGGCTCCACCGGAGCTCCACATCCGCCTGATGAACTTAGCCCATCTCTGACACCTCCTGGCAATAAAACAGCACACATACGATCAGCCTGACCCTGAGTAAACAGATTCATACAATCGTCATCCGAGTAGTCCATGTAATTCTGAACCATGTCTGTAGAACCACAACTTACATGACCCGATGCACAACCATAATTTGCAGCATCTGACACAGGTGTGTCAGAAACAAAATCGTCAGCTCCACAAGGCCCGTCACCCCAAATGTGGCGCAGGTTCAAATAGTGGCCCACCTCGTGAGTCCCTGTTCTTCCTAAATCGAATGGAGCAGATGCCGTGCCAATTGTCCCCGTGTATTGATAATCAAGGACAACACCATCGGTTGCCGGATTTCCACCTGGAAATTGTGCGTATCCTAAAAACCCATTAAGGTTACAAACCCAAATGTTTAGGTATGAACTTGCGTCCCATGGAGTCAAGCCTTGGCCGCCAGACTTCATCGCATCATTTGCAGAAAATGAAGGTTTGTTGGTGTGTTTTCTCCGAATACCCGAAGTCGGATTTCCGTCAGGATCCGTAGTAGCAAGGCAAAATTCGATTTGCGTGTCGGCTGCCTGAGACCACGTATTGTCGGCATCGCTATTCTGTCTGCGGAAATCCTCGTTAAGTACATCTAATTGAGTCATCAATTGAGCATCCGAAATATTTTGAGAGCTCGTCTTATAGACCACATTAAAAACCACAGGAATAGTAATAACTGTTGATGTTCTAAGTTGAGGAGTGTTCAAGAATTCTCGAGTGTAATCCTCAATTTGATTCATATTGTTTTGGTACTCAGGATTCGCATGTAACATGCGTTCAAGATTACCCATGGTGTGGCACGTACGTTCTTGCCCAAACCCAATGAGGGCAATGCACAGAGCAAAGCCTAGAGAGATAAATTGTTTCATGAAATTGTTTTAAGTTTATTCCTTTAATATAGGAATTAAACATTAACAGGATAAATCCCCCGATTGTTCCCATTTTGGGAACTACTACTTCTAGCCTATTTAAGGGATAAGACGCATCTTTATCGGTATCTATGAATCTTTTGTGGTAATCAAATTCTCAAGCACAAATTTCAAGTCCTCAAGAATTGCGATATTAGGAGTTCAATAATTGTCGTTAGATTTTTAGGGCTACGATAGCGACAATAATTTTGAAGACATTAGGGAGGTCACTGCCATCTATCAAGATCTGACAATTTGCATTCGAAGGGATGAAATTACTTGGGTTTTTGAACTAGTAATTTGGCGAGAGTTAGTTTAACACATCATACGGCTGCTAACCTCTCTTTTCTTTTTCTTACTCTCTACTGTGATTGGTGGAAGAGGGGCCCCGCCACGAGCTAATTATCTGGGCAAAGTTTCTAGCAACAAGGAAAATGCTTAAAGTGCTTCACCCGTTCTGTTTTTCGCATTTTTACAGCATGAAAAAAGTGATGCTCGGACTCAAAATGGCTACAGACCCGAGATGGGTCAATATCGCTGAAAAGAACATTGAGGACATCCTCACCGATCACGCTTGGTGCGAACAAAAAGCAGCATCTAATGCAATCAGTACCGTTACTCGATTTCCAGATTATCCAGAGTTGGTCGACGAACTTATACGGGTATCCCTAGAGGAAATGACACATTTCAAAATGGTGGTCGATGAAATCAAAAAGCGAGGAATGACGCTGGGATTTGAACAAAAAGACCCGTACGTGGGAGACCTCCAAAGATTCATCAAAAAAGGCGGCGGAAGAATTCATCAACTCGTTCAAGCACTCTTGCTGAGTGCGATGATTGAAGCGCGCTCATGCGAACGATTTAGGCTTCTGTCAGAAGAAATTCAAGACGAAGGCCTCCGTGCATTTTATCGCGATCTAATGGTTTCTGAAGCTGAACATTACGCCATGTTTATTGGCTTTGCCAGAAAATACGGACAAGAACTAAACGTTGATCAAATGTGGAAAGAGTTCCTAGACTACGAAGCAAGCCTCATGGTGAACTACGGTAAGAGCGAGTCTATTCACGGATAGCCTATTCCAACAGGTTCCGTCAACCAACTGCATAAGGACTCTAGCACAATACGACACAGGTTGGGCGGCGCACTCCAAATTGAGTTTTAGCTATGTTAAAACACTAGCGTTCATCGCATCTTCGACAGCTTCGGCATCCAACGCAATCTCTCCCATCAAATCCTGGTAACCATTGTCTGTGATGACGATGTCATTCTCCAAACGGATGCCCAAATTCTCTTCTCGAATGTAAATGCCCGGCTCGCATGTAAAGACATTGCCGGCCTGGATAGGTTCGTGCCACAACCCTACATCGTGAACGTCAAGCCCCATGAAATGTGAGGTCCCGTGCATGAAGTATTTCTTATATGCTGGCCACGCGGGATCTTGTGCCCGCACATCATCCATCGTGATCAAGTTGAGATCGACTAATTGCTTGGTCATCAACTCGCCTACTTGCTTGTGATATTCATGTAAAAACACCCCCGGTTTCAGGAGATTCATGGAATCTCGCATTACGCTCAATACAGCGTTGTAAACCGCTCTTTGACGATCGGTAAACTGTCCGCTCACCGGCAAACAGCGTGTCATGTCCGAAGCGTAATTCCCGTACTCAGCTCCCACATCCATCAAGATAACGTCGCCCTCTTTACAAGTTGCAGAATTCTCGATATAATGGAGCACACAAGCGTTAAAGCCTGAGGCGATAATCGGTGTGTAGGCAAATCCGCGTGAGCCGCGACGAAGGAATTCGTGCATGAACTCAGCTTCTATCTCATACTCCGTTACTCCCGGCTTTATAAACTTCGCAACACGGTCAAATCCGGCTTTTGTAATATCACTAGCACGCTGAAGTTGGTCTACTTCTTCGGGTTCCTTTACCGAGCGAATTTGATGCATCAGCGGAGCCACACGTTCAAAATTGTAATGTGGGTATTCTTCGCGCATCCACTTCGTAAATCGAGCCTCTCGAGTTTCCACCTCAACTACTGCACGAGTATGCTCATTATTGTTGAGATATACATTTTGAGCTTCGCTCATCAATCCATGAAGCACTTTTGGAAGTTGGCTCAACCAGTAAACCGTTCGCACTCCCGACACTTGTAAAGCTTGCTCCTTGTCAAGTTTAGCTCCTTCCCAGATCGCGATTTCAGGACTCGTTTCTTTCAGGAAAAGAATCTCACGATGGTTTTCATGAAAAGAATCGGGAAACATCATCAACACGCTTTCCTCCTGATCAACTCCTGATAAATAGAAAATATCCGTTGCTTGCTTAAATGCCATAGTGCCATCAGCGCTTGTGGGCATAATGTCATTCGAATTGAAAATAGCAATCGAATTAGGCTTGAGCTTGGCGGCTAGCTTTTGACGATTCTTTATGTAAAGTTCCTTTGGAAGAAGGGTATATCGTTGCATGTATATGGATGTGTTGGTGAGGTAAAGATAGCAATGCCTCTGGCAATGGGTAGATTAGAAAATTCGAATTTTAGGAAGGTCTTTCTCTCGCCATATAGAAAAATAACGACCTCGTGCAAACTCAACAGCTAGTGATTCGACACGTATTAAGCCTTCTCCAAGAGAATCCTAAAAGTGGTGCCCACACCAACCTCGCTTCGCTTAACGAAGATTCGTCCGTTGTGGTAGTTCTCAATGATGCGTTTCGTAAGCGACAAGCCTAGTCCCCAACCCCGCTTTTTGGTGGTAAATCCTGGAGCGAAAACAGTCTTTT
>Ga0206679_10004251_pt1 | contig 10765 bp, 6 predicted proteins | sample M110012015metaG_FD_155464 | JGI IMG/M metagenome (GOLD analysis project Ga0206679, IMG submission 155464) | Ammonia-oxidizing marine archaeal communities from Monterey Bay, California, United States - M1 100m 12015 | ecosystem: Environmental > Aquatic > Marine > Intertidal zone | place: USA... | reverse complement strand
TAGGTACCCCTATAATTCATAGAGCAATTCTTCGTGTTGAGCCCCATGACACCTATTCCCCATCTCGTGATGTTGATATCAATTCCTCAAATGATGTATACTGTCCAAATGGAGGTACATATGACAAGCATACTACAGACAAGAATGATGGCAAAATCGGAACTTGTGTTGTGAATTGGGATGTTCCTGGAACAAATCAAACTGCTGTTGAATCTATTACTGTTCGTTTTGATGGAATCCAAGCCGGTTTTTATGATTGCCATAGGCCGTCTCACGCAAATGTTGAATCATTTCTCGTTGTTTGGCAATGGCAACCACAACACGCAGGAATGTTAACTTTAGGAGATAATAACAAATGTTCTGTTGACCAAGGCAGTTCCGCAGTAAATGGCTCCTCTGGAGTGCATAGCCAAAGCGGATTAGTAGGACCTGTTACCAGTGATTGGGTAATCGGAGTTGCTGGTGGCGAACTACCTTGGCTTGGCACTGTTAAACTGATGGTTAGTGGAGGAGATTCACCGGGTACTGCTTATGTCCCTACATCATCGTTTTACTGGTTATTTGCGTTGATTGCATCGGTATTGATCTTACCGATGATAGTTGAGCCAGTGATTAAAAAATTGATGCAACGCTCTCCTGAATTGATTCAAGCGAATAAGGAATCAAAAAAATATCTTGTACTTGAAGAAGAGTGATTTGGGCATTCTTGTGCCCTTTTTGTTTACGATTTGTTCAAGAAGGGTGGGCACTGAGACTACTGCATAGGGGTGGGGAGAGTATGTCTAATGTATTTTCCACCCTACATCCAAAATTGGCAACTGCGCTGGAATCGCGTGGATGGGAACCTACTCCTGTACAACAAATTGCGTTGCCAGAAATAATGTCTGGAGAAGATAGAATCATCATCGCACCTACCGGTTCTGGAAAAACACTTTCAGCAGTATTACCGATTTTACACCGTTGTTTAGAAGAGGAATGGGGACCTTTGGCTGTCATTTACATCACACCATTACGTGCATTAAATCGAGATGTTGACAGGAGATTAGGTGAAATCGCTGAGGCCGTTGGACTCAAAATTGGTTTGCGCCATGGCGACACAACTCAAAGTGAAAGAGCAAAACAGGTACGCAAACCACCGCACCTACTGGTAACCACGCCAGAAACATTCCAATTGATGTTCACTGGGAAAAATTTGAGAAAGTTATTGACCACTGTAAAGGCTGTAATTATTGATGAAGTTCATGATTTAGCAGCCAGTGAAAGAGGATGGCAATTGAATATTGGTTTGTCACGACTAGAGATGATGACTGGTAAGCCAATACAAAAAATTGGATTGTCTGCCACCGTTGGCAATCCTACGCAAGTAGCACAATGGCTATCTCCTCAAAACGGCAAAGCAGTAATCGCAATGGGTCATAGAGATACCAAATTAACAGTGGAAGCTGAACCTGCTACAGATGAAGATGAAATAGGTTGTATGGAGTTGGCAATTCAATCACCAAGAGAACATTCAACATACAGAAGATTGGTGAAAATCCTTAGAAAAGACCCCCCTTGTCTAGTATTTGTTAATTCTAGAAATGATGCTGAAACGATTTCTAATAGATTATCAAATATGGCTCCAGACCTATCTATCGGAGTACATCATGGTTCTTTAGCAACTGAAACGCGACAAAAAATGGAGGATGATTTACGAGAAGGAAAATTATCCGGCCTAGTGTGTACATCAAGTTTGGAATTAGGAATAGATGTTGGGAGAATCAATCGTATTGTGCAAATAAAAAGCCCACGTTCTGTTGATTCAATGTTGCAGCGTGTTGGTAGAGCAGACCACCGGTTAGGCGGATTAGGAAGAGGCCATTTACTATCATGGAATGCTGATGATGTTGCAGAGGCTGCCGTTATTGCAAGGCGAGCAATGGAAGGAAAAATTGAGCCGGTTGAATGGAGAGAAATGCCATATTCTGTTGCAGCGAATCAAATTGTTTTGATGGCTCATTCATTCGGAGCAGTACCTATTTCAGACATCACAACGAGCATTGCCAACAGTAGCCAATTTGAGCGCTGGAGAAAAGAGGATACTGAAAATGTTGCAAACATACTAGCGGATGGGTGGGTTGTAAGATGCTGTACCAATCCTGCTGAAGTGGCTTGGTATAGATGGCCAAAAACTGTCTATGAACTCGCTCGCTTGGAAGCATTAGCAAATGGTGAAGAATTGCCTGAAGAGAGACCGCTTTACAATGTACCAGAAGAAGAAATATCAAATGCGGTAAAAAATCTCAAGGTGAAGATACCCAAACGATTCGCCAAAGGGTGGATCTCTACTGCTGGAAGAACACGTCAGTGGGTAACAAACCATCTTTCAATGATTCCAGACAAACAAAAATATCGCGTCCGAGATGCTGTGACGAGGGCAAGTTTGGGAAGTGTTGATGAGGCATTTGTATTAAGCCTAAACGATTCAGGAGAAGATGATGATGGCTCTCCAAGGCGCTTTGTTATGGCTGGAAGAACCTGGCTAATCATCGATGCTGATTCAGAGAAATCTGAGTTGTTGGTAACCCCGGTTACCGACCAAGCTCATGCACCTCAATGGACAGGTGAGTTGCCGCCGGTACCAAAAGAAGTGGCAAGAGATATTGGCCGACTTCGCCAATTGATTGCTGAAGATTTGAATTTGCTTGAAGGCGTGGTTGTTGATGATGAGGAAGAAAGCGAAAAACAAGTCGGATTAGACGTCAATAGCATATTTGCACAACGCGATTCAAAATTATCCGACCATCCGATTGATGGAGAAGCGATGAGTTTGCTCAGTGAAGCGATTAGAGAACATATCGAAGCAACTGGACACCTTCCTACAGACCGAAAAATAACCATTGAGGAAAGAGACGATGCAGTGGTAATCAATTCCTGTAATGGTTCGAGAATTAATGAAGCAATAGGCCAATTTTTACTAGCGATGGCGAGCACTAAATCTGGCGGATGGGGAAGATTAGTGGTTGAACCTACAAGAATATCATTGCAGGTATCCGGCGTAAATGGGCAAGATTTCCTAAATTGGCTAATGGATACCCCCCCTGATGCAATCAATGGACTTCTAAGTGTGACATTGCCAAATTCTCGCCAAGTGCGATGGAGATTTGCCCAAGTTGCCAAAACTTTCGCAATACTTCGTCATGGTGTTGACCCGAGAAAAATAAATCTGCAAGCACTGTTGAAGAAATATCGCGGCACAGTAGTAATGGAAGAAGTTCTTGGCAAATTATTCCACGAAAGAATGGATGTTGATGGCGCAAGAGATATTGTACATGCGATTCAGTCAGGGGTAATAGATATTGAAATGACTGCGACTGGCCCTTTGGGAATTTCAAGCCATAATAGTCGTGACATGTTATTGCCTAACTGGGATAATGCTGCTGTAAGAGCCAGATTGAAATTAAGATTGGAAAATGAAAGAGCGGTATTGTGTTGCTTGAAGTGTAAAGCGATTAGAAGATTCAGAGTTGCCCGATACAAAGAGATGGGGGATGCAAAAAATTGTTTGAAGTGTAAAGGACGAATGATGGCATGCGCTCGAGAAGGAATGCAAAAAATGCTTGAAGAATGGGTAAACTCAACCGATCCTAAAGATGAAGGGCGGATGATGAAGAATGCAACAACTGTCGCAAGCAGGGGTTATGATGCGATTTTATGTTTAATGGGCAGAGGAATTGGAGAAGCAACTGCTCAACGAGTATTGAGAAAAGTTCGCCCAAATGACGAAGATTCTCTATTGCACATGATTCACAAAGCAGAAGTTGAATATGCGAGAACTCGCCGCTTTTGGCAATGATTCTTCAATTGCAAAATTAATTTTTCAATTGGAAAATATGATTATCATTATTGGTGATTATTTGGTTATTTGAAAAGAATTAGCCAAAGATGCTATGAGATACACCACAGAGCAGTGAATGGGGCAGAGTATGGAAGAGGTTCGCCAATGGCTAAATTCCTCTAAATCCAAAGGGATGGCTTTAGGATTACCTAATACAAAGGCGGCCTTAGACCGCCTAAACCTTCATTTTGATAATACGCATATATTCCATGTAGCCGGTAGTAATGGAAAAGGTACAACCTGTGCAATACTAGCCGCATCACTGCAACTCTCTGGCCAATCTACCGTCTTATTTTCATCCCCTCATGTAAGTAGAATTGAAGAGAGAATTAGAATAGATGGAAAACCAATCTCTAGTGACTTATTTGATAGCGCATTGGCAGAGGTACAGCAGATTAGCCTTGAAAAACCACAAATCGAATTAACCTTTTTTGAAATTACATATCTATGTGCAATGGTCACTGCATCAACTCACAATGTTAGTGTGTTGATCTTAGAAACCGGATTAGGCGGAAGACTTGATGCGACTAGAACTGCGCCTGCCGACACTTGTATAATCACCTCTATTTCACCTGAGCATACAGATATCTTGGGTGATGATATTTGTAAAATTGCAAGAGAGAAGGTTGCTATTGCAAGACCTGGAATAAAGATAATTATCCGCAACCCTGAAAATGATGAAGTCAAATCTGCAATGCGTGAAGAATGCCAATCTGCTGGAAATATAGAACTTGGAGAAACGCCGCTACCGGCTCAACCAATCTTTATTGAAATACCACAGATGGTCACTACGCGCCAAGAAGCTGCAATCCTCGTAGATCAAGCGCTAAAACGAAATGGAATGGATACATCAAATGTATGGCAAGCAAAAAACTCTCTTCGATGGCCTGCTAGGATGCAATTCATACCTGCTGCAAAAACGGGGGGCCATGAATTTCTACTAGATGGTGCACATAACCCAAGTGGAATGGAAAGGGTGATGCCAGAGGTTGCAAATGTGATTGAAAATTATAAGATACAGGCATGGTCATTGATTTTTGCCACATCACCGCAACAAGAAATGGATAATTTCCTCGCACCATTACTCGATTATTGCCATACTAATCCCCCAAGAGAAATTATTGTCACCGCCCCACAAGGAGGAAGATATCCAGGGATTGAGCCTCAGCAATTGATGAATTACTTCATGTCGGTTGATTGTGATATTTCTGCAGTTGAATATCCTGAAAGTGCCTTGTCAATTTTAGAGGATAAATCAACATTTGATGTTGGTCTAATCGTCAGCCTTGGCTCTATTTATTTACAAGGAAATCTCCTTGGTTTGCTATATCTTGACAGTGATGATGACCTGAGTTTACTAGCGAAGATATGAAACAATAACGATGATAGCAAGGTTTGGTGAGGGCATGAAAGACAAGCATTTGGCAATTCGAATACAGCAATGTTTAGCTTTGGCTAAGGCTTCAAATTGCCCGCGCAGAAAATTCGGTGCATTATTGGTTGACCCTGCGAGAAATGTCATTTTGATGGATGGCTATAACGGTGGACCAAGAGGTGGCGGACGTCTTTGTGGAGGCGAGGAATGCCTCCGAGACACACATAATGTGGTCTCTGGAACACGGGTTGAAATCGGTTGCCACCACGCTGAAATGAATTTGATTTGTAATGCTGCAGCCAATGGGGTATCTACTAATGGCGCGTGGTTAATCATAACTGGAGAACCTTGTATGATGTGTGCGAAATTAATCCATCATTCGGGAATCTCAAAGGTTGTTATTGTCGATGGCGGCTTTATGGGAGAAAATGGAATTGAATATCTGGCATCACATGGCGTTGAGATTCAAAGTGCAGAAGGACCTAAAGACCCAAGAAGTCAAAATTAGTGATTTGAATATTTGCAAAGACTACAATTTTCCCCCTTTAGGGGGAATGTTGCGAGAGTGACAGTCATATGCAAGCCCTAACTCGCATCTGTTATGAGCGAAGAAGAGAATCTCAATAATTCGGACCGGAATGTTTCTGATGAATTCGTTGCTGTAGAGAGAGAACTTCGCAATGAATCCTTTTTTGATTCAATAAAAGACCAACTGTCCGGCATGGTCGGAATGGCATTTATGTTCGTAATAACTATCGCAATCGCTCTTTTTATCCGACCATGGTATGATGTTGCTGGATTGCATGCATTTGGAGAGGCTGGTGCAACTCAAGTCAAATATATCGCACTTGAATTGACATTTATTTTCTTATTCACTGCCGCAATACTAGTTTTGGCGAAATACAAGAAAGACTGGATAATAAAATATGGTATTATGGGTGTTTTAGCAATTGCACTGATGTACACAACTGTTCCTCTCGCACATATGTTTGTCATTGATTTTGATACAGAGCCATTTGATTATGATTCTGCTTCAACAACATCGAGTGAATCTTTTCTTATTCCATATGGATTGGATGGTTTCCTAACATCTGAATTAACTGGTGAAACTGATGGGCCATGGAACGATACTGTCAGTTTTTGGCAGGGGGTACCATTTGAAGGTGAACCGGTTTGGCGCGTTGACCAACAACGTAGCCCAGGATATGATTTAGGCGATACAAATGTTGCACTCTATGGAAACATTGCAACCTTCACAAACGGAGTCTGGATATGGACGATTGACATCGACACTGGTGAAAAGTTGAATACTTTTGCTTGCCATACATATTTTGAGGAACAGGTAGTTGCACTTCCACACATGCACACTGGTTGTTCAATGGCAGTACAAATTGATGATTCAATGTATATGATTGCTAACGAGGACACAATGTTCCATTACAAAGTGTTTGGAGAATCACTTTCCCCTGGCCCCCAAGGATCATGGACTTTACCAACTAATATCAGAGTCGGCGATGGACTACTATATTCTGAAGCTATATCCGAGGACAGATTGCTAATTAGTACTGTAACGCAAGTATGCATTATTGAATTAGAAGAAACAAATGATGGATTTAGTACAGGGGAAGTTGTTGAACCTGCAAAGAGTATTTTCGTTAGAAATGCGACTGAATCTTATGTTAGTTCTGATTTTGGCCACTCTCCTTGGTCTGATGTGACTATGGAAAATGCAAGTGCCAATACTGGATTTATTCTACTCGGAGAAGAAAATGGCGATGTACTTGGATTTGAATGGAATCAATCGGCTGAAGTTGAGGTCGAGGAACAAACCAAAATGCACTTAATGGATTTCTCTGATAGCATTCAATCTGTTAGATTAACCGATTTGGATACATCCGGATTTACTGATATGCTAATTACTACAAATGATTCTGCAAATTGGTTACATACTACTTTACTAATAAATCGGATTTCTTTCCCAGTGGACGCAGATTTTGCAACTGGATATTTCATTGATATCGATGAAAACAGTTCTCAATTTGTAGCAATATATGATGCCGATGATGGTTCAATTGCTAAGCATGGAAAAGTTACTGGCGACATGATGGCTTTGGACGGATTACAACTGGATGATGGAGCATTATTAGTTGGATTAATTGTCGCTATCGCATTGATGGTGTTGTTATATGTTCACAGTGAATGGTATGTGGTCAACAGCGTAGGAATCTTAGTTGGTTCTGGTGTAATAGTTATGCTAGGAGTTTCTTTTGTACCTTCTCTTATCATTATCTTCATGATAGCTGCTGCAATATATGATGCATGGGCGGTATACAAGTCTAAGCACATGCTAGAATTGGCTGACACAATGATCGGTTTACAACTTCCAATTCTATTGGTTGCTCCTCAAGACAAAGGATACTCATTCAAAGAAAATCAACCACAAATAAGTGACAGAGGCGAAGATATTCCTGCTCAAACATCTTCCGAAAATAAACAGGCTAAAACTGCTGCCAAAAACAAGGGTGGAGAAGCGATGTTTATGGGTCTCGGCGATGTTATTTTCCCTGGAATGTTAGTTCTGTCTTGCGCTCAATGGCTTGACGAATCTGTGGCAATGCCGGTTGCGCTTGGCGCATTGGTCGGCGGCCTATGCGGGTACGCGGCATTGATGTATTTCGTAGCACAAGGAAAGGCACAAGCAGGATTACCTCTGCTAAATGGTGGCGCTATCCTCGGATATCTCCTTGCAGGATTATACTTCATAGGGGCCTCATTGTTCAGTTTTGGAATTAGTTGGTGAAGAAAATGCTTGATATTACTTTGTTTAGAGAAACCCCCCAAGTGATCTTTGCAGATCACGATAAGCGTGGTATTCCCCATGACAAAATTAAGCAAGTGATTGAATTAGACCAACAGTGGAGAGATATGCAGCATCAAACCAATCAACTGAGACAACAAAAGAATGTCGCAGCTCGCGGTATTGGAGAGGCAATGAAATCTGGAAATCGAGATGAGGCCGAGAAGATAAAGGCGCAAGTTGCAGACTTAGGGGCAAAGATTAGTGCTGCGGAAACTGCAACAGATGATGCTCTAGCAGCGAGGGATAAAATCCGCATGACAATTCCAAATATCCTCCATCCAGATGTTCCAGAAGGTGCTGATGAAAGCGGTAATACACAGCATAGTGTACATGGTGAGAAACCAAGTTTTGATTTTGAGCCTCGAACTCATAACGAACTAATTGAGATGAATAAATGGGTTGACTTGAAACGTGCTGCAAAGATTGTTGGTTCACGTTTCTTCTTCCTCAAAGGAGATTTGGCTCGCCTAGAGTTTGCTTTACAACAATATGCTGTTGATTTCATTCGCCAGCGAGGCTTCACTTTCGTTCAGCCTCCTGTAATGATGAATAGAGAAGCCTACGAAGGTGTTACTGATTTGGCTGATTTTGAAACAGTAATGTATGGAGTTGAACCTGATAATTTCTACATGATAGCAACATCAGAACACCCACTTACAGCGATGTACATGAATGAGACAATCCCAGAACATCAATTACCTTTGAAAATTGTAGGAGTTTCACCTTGCTTTAGAAGAGAAGTCGGTTCGCATGGTCAATCCGACTTAGGTATTTGGCGAGTTCATCAATTTACAAAAATTGAACAAATTATTTTCGCAACTCCAGAACAATCATGGGAACTTCAAGAAGAGTTGTTGCAGAATTGTATTGACTTATGGGATAGTTTACAAATCCATTACGAGGTAGTTAACATCTGTACTGGTGATATGGGGACTGTTGCTGCAAGAAAGTATGATCTTGAAGCATGGATTCCAGGAGCAAATCAATACAAAGAAATCGTCTCCTGTTCAAATTGTACCGACTATCAAGCAAATAGATTGAATATTCGCTATGGCCAACCAGGCCATGCATCTCAACCGATTGCACATACTCTCAATTCAACAGCAGTAGCAACATCTCGGGCACTGGTGGCAATTATTGAGCAGAACCAACTCGCTGATGGCAGAGTAAGTATTCCTGAAGTCTTACGACCACATATGGGTGGACAAGAGATTCTAGAACCATGCAATTGGGGCTGAGATTAGTTGGTGAGAATATGCGCAGCATTAAGGCAATAATGTTGGTATCTATATTCCTTTTAGCACCCCTTTCAGGTTGCTTTGGTGAAGATTCAGTTAGCGAAGTTGTTGCTGATATCTCTGTTGACCAAGAGCAAACATTGGTTGCAATACGTGGCCAGCCTTACTTCTTAGAAGTTGATTCTAATGTTGATTTCAAAGTTCACCGCTCCCCTGGTATGTTTTTTGTTGATGAATATAATGTGTATAGAGATTCAATGAACTGGACTTATTCTTCCGAAGTAACAACTGTTGAGTTACTGATAATAGATAGTGAACTGAATGAGTTGGAACTTTCAGTTAGTACCATTGATGATGAAATAATTTGGAATGCAACATTAACTCTTGAAGATTCAAGTGAAATGATGTTAGTCGATGGACGCAGAGCCTTTGATACGATTGATATGTTGACTACTGATTGGAATAACAGGTGGTGTGCAAGTGCTTCTATCCATGATGGTGGAGCAAACTATGAGGCTGCTGCCAATGGAATGGCAGCAATTTGGGAAACATATGGATTTGATGAAGTAGTTGTAACTCATTACGAAGATGACCCGGACCAAATCAATGTTGTAGGCTACAAATACGGCCGCCTATATCCTGACCAAATCATATTACTGGGCGGTCATTTTGATGTCGCTTATGCATTTACTCCACCTGGTGGTGGCACAAGTGAAGGTGCTAATGATGACACCAGTGGTTCAACTGTAAGTATGGAAGTTGCTCAAGCGATTGCAAGTCGGGAATGGGATCATACTGTGGCAGCAGCACTATGGGCATGTGAAGAAGAAGGCTTGCTTGGTTCTGCAGCATTCGTAAGTCATTTACCAGAAAATCAAAGCATTAAGGCTTACATGAATTTTGATATGGTTTCACTCAATTATCCAATCGTTCCTCCCCCTGGATATGGTCCATATGACTTAGGAATTGCAACAGCTGGTGCAAATGAAGATAATCTCAGCCAAATGAATGAGTGGGTGCGAATGGTTGTTGAAGATGAAATGAGTTTCAGTGACACTCCTCAAAATGATATTCACTGGGCTAGTGAAGAAACCTGTGCAAGTGATCATTGTTCATTTTTTACTAATGATTATGCAACATTCAATTTCTTTAGTGCTGGAGGAGATATTTCATTCTGGCAAGAATGGCATTCAGGCACTGATAACCTTGATTTCATGGTCACCAAAGCGGGTGGGTCAGATAACTTAGGTGATGGATTCAATACACTTGTTTGGACTTCATTGAATCTATTCATTCATATCGACAATACTGATGATTCATTCCAAGGACGTTGGTATTCTTCCTCTGATGAAGAATGATGCAAGTATCTGCCACCTGCGATAGATTCTCACGCGTCGGTACCCATGCGACAGACG
>Ga0206679_10004248_pt1 | contig 10768 bp, 8 predicted proteins | sample M110012015metaG_FD_155464 | JGI IMG/M metagenome (GOLD analysis project Ga0206679, IMG submission 155464) | Ammonia-oxidizing marine archaeal communities from Monterey Bay, California, United States - M1 100m 12015 | ecosystem: Environmental > Aquatic > Marine > Intertidal zone | place: USA... | reverse complement strand
TGGCCTGCCTTGAGAATCCAAGATTCGGTGAAAAATCCACATCCAAGAGAAGGTATTGGAAGTAAATACAAAGTTTGGCCACTGCTTGATTTCCAATCAGCAGTTGAAGACTATCTCCAAGGAGTCACTCATATTATTAGAGGAAAAGATTTGATGGATTCAACACGTAAGCAAACTTTGTTGTACCAACACTTTGGCTGGAAATATCCTGAAACGATGTACTGGGGCAGGGTAAAAGTTCACGAATGGGGTGGCTTCTCAACTTCCCAGATGAGAAGGGATATCGAGGCTGGTTTATTTGAAGGATGGAATGACCCTCGACTGCCAACCTTATCTGCACTCAAAGAAAGAGGAATTACAGCCCAAGCATTGCGTAATTTCTGGGTTGAACTTGGAGTCACTCAAAAGGACATTAGCGTACCATTATCAACATTATACAGCCACAATACTAAGGAAATTGATGCAAGTGCACCTCGCGTGTCATTCGTGAAGAATCCAGTGCAAATCTCGTTGAGTGGTGACTGCCCAGAGAGTGTTAGTATTGCTGTACACCCAAATGACAAATCCATGGGCCAACGAAAATTTGAATTATATGACAAATACGTATATCTCAGTTCAGAAGATAGTCAACAAGGAGAAGTCAGATTGAAGGATTTTTGTGACATAAACTTAGATGGAAACAGTGCGCAAATCACTTCAATAGAAAGAAAGGATAGGCGTTCAATCATTCACTGGGTCGGTACTAATTGTGTCGATGCAGAGTTGATTGTTGTTGAGGATGGGAAAATTATTTCTTTTGCCGGAAAAATGGAAATGCACAATCACCCAATCGGTACAATGCTACAACTTGAACGGATAGGATATGGGATTATTGTTGCTGAAAATAAAATCGTCTTTACACATAATTGATTATTCTCTACAATCTTTTCGCGTCCAAACAATGATAGAGCAGGGCAACAGAACAATCAATGGTGAAACCTGTGGTAAAGACTGTTGCCGACCTTAAACTAGATGATGAACATATTACTGCTGGCCTAGATGACTCAATTCAAGAAGGGGCTAACCGTCTATTGAGTGTCCCTGGTGGCGTACTGATCATTCTCAATAACGAGAACCAGGTAAAAGGAGTAATTGGAACAAAGCAAATGCTAACTGCAATTGCAAAAGGCTCTGATGTTAGTTCAACAAAATGCAATGAAATTATGGAAATGGATTTTCTTCAAGTGGAACTAGACACACCACTATCAGAAGTTCTTAGCCAGATTAAGAAACGAAGTCCTCAGGCAGTTGTTGCTGTTGACGAGGGTGAGTTTTCAGGATATTTTTCTCCATCAGATTATTCTCAAGCTCGAGATATCGTAAAATCACTCAAGCAGGTTTTCAAGGCTTGAATCTCAAGCAACCAATTTGATTACTCTTGAACAACCAGTGCAAGGAAATCTGTACGGACGTTCATTACTCTCTACTGGATTAGAGGTTGCGCATGCAGGGCATGGAATCGTTGGAACTATTGCTTCATCCATTTTAGCAATATTCAACCTTCTAGGACTGATAAGTGCTGTAAACCACCAAATTACGATTACCGTTGCAACCGCAATTATCACGAATATTGGTGGGAATGCGAAGTAGTGAATTGCTGCAACTACAAGAATTAGCACAGACTCACCAAATAACCAGCGTCGGTGTCTCTTTGCTGTCATGCGTAGAGCAAGCAGCCATCCTGCTAGGAATGTAGCCACTACAAGAATAAAGAGAGGTGCTGGAGAGTCCAATGGAGACGATGTAGGAGTTATGGAAAGAGTGAAATCTTCATCTTGTGGAATGTTATCTCCTTCAAGTGATAGCATTTCACCCCACGGCAATCTTGAATGCTTGAAATCTAAGTCTTTACTCTCGCGCAATGTTGCAGTTGAGAATGAATTTAGTGCAGTGGTTTCTCCTGATAATTCCAAATGATAGTCATCCCAAATTGGTGCTGGTTGTACAACGATGAAACTACGTATCAAATCAATTCTCACCCCATCTTCAGCATATTCAGTGGTGCTAATAGTGAGTGTCAATGGGTGAGTCACTACCGCGTTTTGCCCATGTAGGTCTACTTCAATTTTGATTGTCTCAAAATTCTTAAACGAACCTAACAATTCCTCGGCGTCTATTGCCATTCCAGAGGCGAGATAAACTGTTGCAAGATTGCTCAATTGCCTTTCAAATTCGTCAACTTCTACAGGTTCAATAAACCTACTAACTCTTTCAGCATCACCTACAGAACCTGCATTAAAATGACTCAAAACGAGTGAAAGTTCTGGGCTTTCATCACCAATGTGATCCATTCCCCAGCGCATCCAAAATGCCATTTCTCCATCCACTTCAATATTTGTAACACGTGATAACAATAATTTTCCATTTGATGATTCTAATTCGGCACTCGCGGTCACATGAAGCGGACTTCCATCACCATTTGTGCGCAGTGGTTCATCTGGGGGATAATAACTTCCAGTTCCTCCACCGGTATCGAATGTTTCAATTTCAAATGTTGCTGAACCTGACAAAGATGGGCCGGTAGTTTGCAAATTGAAACTAACTTCAACATCAATAGATTCAACCCCTCCACTGGCACCACTCCATGTCCAGGTAATTCTCACCGCACCCTCGACTCCGGTTTCAATCGGGTCACCATCCAATACAACCCCATTTACTTTCATTACAATTGACTCTGAATGAGCTAATGTATTCATTCCCCACGGAGAATCAATGATCAATGGTAAGTAAACATCTGAACCATCAATTTCTGGATCTAATAATTTCAATTCTAATAATGGAATTGTTGCCCTAAGTGTTGCATCATCATCGCTTGACCCCCATTTCAATTCTAGTTTTGCATCGACTGCAGGTACGTTAAATACCACTGTTCTAGCGGTCAATTCAACTTTTATTGGATTGGTTAAGACACCTTGGTCGATATCAATATCAAAATCTAATGTGCCTTCTCCTAATGCCAGGAATGAAGAACCCGGTTCAGTAAATCCTTCACCTATCGTTGAAGAACCGGAGGTAATGGTTACAGACGCGTTAACTTGAGCACCACCTGCATTACTTACCTCATAAGGAATTGAGAATTGCCATACATCCGAAGGATAAGCCCCTGTCCAAATAGAATTAAGTGTCCATGAGCCAACCTCTTCTTCAGAAGTTACTGCATTTGCAATAGTTGCTATTTGAGAAATATCCCCCAATTCTTGGATAAATGGAGATAAAGTTCCTGATGATGATGGTCCGAGTAGGTGCAAATCAACAGTTTCTGGTTCACAGCAAACTATCACTTCCTCGGCACTCGCTGAAAAAGCAGGAGAAATTGCAATAGGGGCTGCTATTGAACACAGAAATATTGTCAATATCAGAAATGGTCGCTGTAACATTGACACCACTAATACCCAACGGATAGGGCATAACACATAACCCCAACGATTGAATAATTACTAAAACATCAATAATGCAGACTGATTGATTGAGTCAAAGGGAGATTCACAGAGCCTTTTCAAGCAATGTTCCTAACTCTTTCTCAAACAATGAAACTACAGCCTGTCCTACTTCTCCTTGTAAATCATCAGGAAGTAACCTCAAACCTAGGCGAGTTGCCGCTCTTGTCGCCTTTAATTCGGCATATACAGTTCTAGCCTTAGTATGGAAATAATAGGACACCGCTTCCTTTACTTCCTCCTTCAATTCTGGGTCTTCATCAATAACATTCTTGATATGTGCCTTTAATTCATCTTTTACCAAATCTCTAAACGCCTCAATTACCAAGTCTTCTGTAGACATTAGGTCTTTTACTTGGTCTCGAATGCTTCCGGTCAACAATCGTTCAATTGCCATGATTAGCCCAATGTGTTGTGAGGTTTCAACCCGCCGGTGCAAATTATTGAATCAAATTACCAGTTGTAATGAAATCATCAAGTAGTTCAGAAGCAAATAATGAAATCTTATTTTCATCATCAGGCCATTGTTTTGATGCCAAAAACAACTGGCTAGCAATATCAATCGGTGATGAACTAATTACACAGCGATGCCAGACTAATTCTTCTAATCTAGCAACTGAAAGAGTAGAATCAGTCAATGTTGGAAGTATTAATTCACTCAATGCTTGACTTCTCTCATCAATGTTCATCTTGGGCCAACTCTTAGATAATCGCGAGAGCATTCTCTCCGCTAAATTAGTGATCATTCCATTTGCAGGAGTTGTGACTTCTGGTAAACAAACAGTTCGTATTGACCCTTCATCCCTTAGATGGTCACGAATGAAGGTGTGAATTGGGTCAAATGTAGTGTCAAGTGCCTCTCTTAGCCAAAGTCCACTTCCAGAAAATGGACGCAGTCTTCGCACCCTGTTTCCATTGGGGGCAATTATTGCTGCTATTGCTGAACATTGTGCAACGACATCAAGTCCACCTATACGCTCCGTTTTCTTCGTACCCATTCTAACACCAACTGAAAGAGGCATGATATGAGTATATTCAGAAACTGGAATTTCATTGATATCCCAAGTATCTTCAAAAGGATCAATGTGAACTAGCAACCCTTCACTGATTGGCTTTGGTTGAGGAACTTCATCGCGAGGAATATTTCTGTGACTTGGCAATAATTTCCTTTGATACCTAATCCCATTATCCAAGCAAGCCGCTTCAATTTGCGCTAACGCAAGGAGTCCTTCAAGGTCAGCAGGTGCATGAATGTGAACCATTTTTGCCTCAACTAATTTTGTAGCGACATCAGTTAGAATATTTCGCACATCTGCGAATGGGGCGGTTGTCAACAAATCATGCATTCTTGGCCCTCCACTAATCCTGCTATACGCAACTCTTCTTTAACCTCAGTGATTGACTTACCAAATTAGGTAACCAGTTTCACCAATGAAACCATCTACATTATCACCCATACCCATACAGCATCAATTGGCGATTAAATGACGGAGGCGAGATTCCTAAAAGGTACTGTTCCTACTAGAACTGTCTTAGAGGGGGGCGGTTTTCCAGTTAGAAGGCCTATACCAATGAGTGCATTAACCAGCCCATTTCTATTGCTCGATGAAATGGGGCCAATAGAGTGGCCTCCAAATGATGCGATAGGTGCACCAAACCACCCACATAGGGGTTTTGAAACTGTGACATATTTGCTCCAAGGAAGAATGAATCATTCAGATTCGGCTGGCAATTCTGGCTCACTAAACCCTGGTGATATTCAATGGATGACTGCTGGAAGAGGAGTAATACACTCGGAATTACCACATCCTGATTTCAAAAAGACTGGTGGAATAATGCACGGTTTCCAAATATGGGTCAATTTACCTGCAGCAGACAAAATGATGCAGCCGCGATATCAAGACATACCCGCTGAAGAAATTCCGATTGCAACTTCAAATGATGGATTGGTAAAAGTTCGAGTAATCGCAGGACAAAGTTTGGGCCAATCTGCCATAATTGATACTGTGATTCCAATAACATTTTTACACATTACTTTGAAACCGGGTGGAAAAATTACCCAAGTTCTTGACAAAGGATTGAATGGGATGATATATTGCTTCTCTGGACAATTGAATGTTGAAAACAAAGTACTACATGATGGCCAATTAGGCTTACTAAGTGATGGTGAAAAGGTATCTATTTCTGTCAGTGAATCTGCAAATAATGATGTGAATATACTATTATTAGCAGGCCCTCAAATCAATGAACCAATTGCTCGGTATGGTCCTTTTGTAATGAATACAGAGCAGGAAATAATGCAAGCGATTAACGATTATAACTCTGGAAAACTTGCCTAATAGTAATAGTAAAACTATCAGTTGTCGCAATATATTGGAGAGTGGGAATCACTCAACCATCAAGCGAAGTTCTTCACGCTTGTATCTCCAGTCTGCAGGAAGTTTTCCTTCAGAGATGTAATAACGAGCGAGACGACGAATCTTTGCCTCTGATAGTTCCAGTGAACGCTTGTTGTGAAGGTCCTTGTGATTTCCAGAACCAAGGTGATTGATGATAGCAACTGCTTGGCGCATAAGATTCATCATGTCCTCTGGATACTTTCCACCAACATCATTGTCAGCTAATAGTTTCCCAATGCGCATTCCAATTACAAGTCGTGCGTTTGGCACAGCGTGTTGGTCACGAAGAATTGTTCCAATCTCTGCTGTTGTCTTTCCAGACTTTGCAAGATCTAGAATCAACTCAGTAACTGCTGCTTTATCAGTATTTGACCAAGCCGGTGCTTCTGAAACAAAAGGTTTGCTTGAACCGCTTTTTCCACTTCGAGATTTGTACATACGTGCCATGTAAAACTACTCCTAACGATTCGGCGACTAAACTCCCCTTCTTAACCGCTTTGTATAACGGCAGTGTGAATATTATCTATCAAACGGTGTACAGCAAAGAAATATATTCACAATCTTTGGTGTGATTTGGCCAATCTTCCAGGAGTACCTGGCCACTCCCACGCTGGTGCAAATGCCCTTGCTAAACCGATGACTGCTCCGTCTTGCATAACTAAAAGGTCTTGACCTGCCTTAATGGAAGGGTCAAATGATTCAACTATTTGATGGAAAATATCTCCCTTCCATGACACACCCGATTTTACATGAATTTCTGGTAACGACTTATGTTTTGCTAATCTTTTGACAACTGGCTTAGATAATGCAAAACCACCACGGTCAATTGACCATTGTGCTAGTTGTTCACCCTTGTCTTCTATCTTCCATCGCGGAGGTTTTCCTCTAACTTTTACACCCTCTAACCAGTGGTCGTTATTCATGTGTTTTCGCGATACACTTGAAAAATTGTCAATGTTAATTTGTTCGGCTCGGCGACGAGATAATGAAAAGTCCTCAACTGCAGTTTTTACCGCTTCACTAAGCCTTTGTAAGACCTCAAATGAGCCGGCGGATTGCCCTTGCCTAGTATCGACTACATCTACATCAACAAATGACAAATCGATTCCGCTATGGTTGATGATTCTCTTGTATGAATGGTTATTGAGTAAAGAGGTAATCATATTTTCAATTCTTGCAATCTCATCTAGACTCCAATCACCTGTGACTGGAACATCATAATGTGCAGCTGGCCAAACTTCTTCTAAATCTCTAGGAACTAAACCGAGAGGTGATGTGACTATCACCTCATGGCAGGCACTAGTTCCAATCGCTCGGATAAATCTACCATGGGATTTTGATAATCTGTAGGGTTTCCTTGCACTGCAGGGTAGTAATATCAGAACATCACCTAAATTGTTTGGTGAGCGATAATCATTACAAATGAAATTCTCCCATTCTGCAATAAGTGGGTCGGATAAAGTTGAATGTGAAAAACAATTGAACACTCTATTACGGCTGACATGTGATGCTAGAACTCCTTCCATTCCTGTTACCAATTTGTCATGACGACGTAAATGTTCAACCAATTTTGGACTGTTTAGACTTTGTTTATCCGCAAGGGCTCGGAGAGTTCCTTGTTGAAGGGCTGAACGCGTTTCTGCTATTGCTTGTGTCCATTGTGATAGTTGTGATTTCATATCGCTACTTTCATTCATTGAATCGATAAGATATCTCGGACCACCTGTACCAAGCAGTACTCCTGCGGACGATGCTTGACGAGATCTTGCCATGTCAAATAAATCAACACCGAACCAAGTCAATACCGCCAAGTTATCGGGTCCGCCAATACCTGGCGCCCATAACAAAGCCCCTGGAAATCTTCGCTTCAATACTGAAATCGCTTCCACTAATTTTCCTGGTTGGCCTGTCAATTGTACTGCATCAACCAAGACAACAATATCCGGAAATAATTCTGTATTCAATAGAGATTCATCATGTTTTAATCTCTGCCAAGAAACAGGAAGAAGGTTAGAGGTTCCTGCTAATTCACCGGCATCTGCTTCATCGAGTGAAGGTGGCAATACATTTCCAATTGACACTTCATAGTTTGGAGAAATTTCCGCAAAATCTGGCGGCGATAATGGCAGCCTTGAACTGAGTGATAGAATCGCCGGAATATCTCCACTCCTAGTTGATTTAAAGGGAGCAATGTTTGTGTCAATATCTTCATCGCCATCCAATAATACTAGGGCTGGCGTGTGAGCAGTCGGTGTTTTTCGGTCTCCTAAACCCCAACTTCTTGCGAAGCGGTCGCGAGTCAATACGACCCTTCCCAATCCTTCCGCCATACCTTGTGCTGATGGCAAGGCTTCTTGAAGCATTTGAAGGGCCTCAAAGAGATGGTTTGAAAGTCCTCTTGCTCTACGAGGCATCATGGACAGCGGGGGTGGTGTGGTGCAAGAGGGCATGACAAAACCAAGTATTACCGTTCTGTTTCTCATCGGTTTGATGGTCTTGTCGACAATACCAGTTGTTGATGCTCAACAAAATTATACTGTTTCAATTGTTGATGAAAGAATAATTGGATTTATTTCTCTACCAGATGTTGTTCACAGCGAAAATACCACTGTAGAATCTGGTGATTGGCTAAGTGTAACTGTTAATTGCGGACAATGTAGTGCTACGATTTCTACTGCTGAACAGAATATTAGCACTGCTAATACTGCGGTCATTCAAGTAACTAATTCAGGGATTGCAACATTAGAAATTTCTTCCCCAATTTCTGAGATGATCAGATATACATTCACAAATGCAATATCGGAAAATTATCCAACTATTAGGCCTGCACCATCCGAGTCTACCACATATGATACTGGAGGAATTTGTCAATCCCAATTCTCCTGTATTGAAGCGGATAGAGGGCACTTGGCTGCAATATCATTGGGCCAATTGAATGGTGATGCTTTTATTTCAGGCATTCTTGATAATGATAAATCTGAATACGTGGCCATTGAATTAGAACAAGGTGATAGTTTAGAGGTTGCTTTGATGCATTCATCTGCAGACCTAGAAATAACTGCTTTCTTTCAAAATTCGACACATGAAGAGGAATACCAATCATCAATTTCCACCACTGTCGCGTTTGAGCCATCGCTCACACCAGAACCGGTGTACTGGGTTGCCGAAGAGGGTGGACGAGTTATTCTAAAATTTGATAGTGATTCACAGAATACCGCATGGGTAGTCGCTCGTACAATTCACAAAGCAAAGGCTATGGTCGAAAGTGAATGCTATTCACTTACATATGGCGCTTGTATTACCGGTCACTCAATAACATCCACAACAATAGATTGGAACTATACCGATGAATTAATTTTAGTTCCACAGCAGCACAATGTGTCCGTTCAGTTAACGCAGATTGTTGATGGAACAATGATAGCAATGGATTCGATTCAAATTGAGGCCGATAGAGCGCAGTCAATTTTTGCATATCCAAATGCAAGTGCAGCAATAATCACTATCGAAGCGCCTGTTTTCTGGCTTGACATGTACCTTTCAGATTACTCCGATTTTGCTTCAGGAATTGAGGCACCATCACTGCTACCATTGTCTTCCAGTTCAGACAATTCATCATATCCGGCATTACCTATTGATGACTTAATCCATTATGCCGAACTAACCTTAAGCGTTCACGATATCTCCGACGTATTCAAAATTGAAATTGATGCCTGGGAAGATTCTCTACACCTAATACAGATTACAGCCGAAGGCGACATACAGTCTTTGAAGATTGAAATGTGGGATATGGACCAGGAGTCTTGGGCTGAAAAGGATTTCATTGAAACAAATTATTCCAATGGCAAATTGCAAACGGCTCTACAAGTCGGTAGAGGAACTCATTTTGTTCGTGTTTCTCTGGTTGATGGTGAGCAATATTTGAACTCCCAGAATAGTTCATGGGGACAAATGGATGATTCAATTTCATATCAATTATCAACTCAATATACATTAATTGATGAGGGCGAACAACCTTGGTTCCCTCCAAGTGACAAGGCTGTATGGTATGGAGGAGTTATGAGATGGTTACTCGGTTCATTATTTTTAATTCCAGTCTTATTTTTGGCGATAGATCTTAGAAAGAAGAAGAAATTTGCTAAAATAATGGCTAGTAAAAAGGAAAGATTAACTTGGTTTAAACAACGTTTGGATGATGGTACCTCAGATATCAAAACTTCTCGTTCTGAGTTGATTACAGCTTTGGTAGCAATAGCGACATTGGACTGGGAAACGGGCTTAGAAACATGGGGCCAACCTGTTGCCCAACATAGAACTGAAAATGTTGCTATTGCGGCTTGGGTTGTGGATGATAGATTGGTAAAAGTGAAGGGAAGTTGGCCATTGATTATTGGAATCCATGTTCTTGAAGGAAATTGGGAATTAGCTGCTTTGCGCTTTGATGCTCCACAAGGACAACCTTGGGAAGTTGTAAATGTGGAACCAAGATTTTTGTACAACGGAGAGGAGGTTTTCGTTGATACTATCAATGAAGGAAGTAGAACCTTCCTTGCTGTTGAGTTAAATGGAGATTCAGATTGTGTCGATATTGAACTAAATGGAAAAATGAACACAATTCCAATGGCTGCAAGAATTCCGAATACAGTTTGGCGTAATGCTGAGCAAGAGCAAGAATGATTCATACTTGAATACAGGGACCTTTGTATAGGTCTATTCCTTCTTAGTTGCCTTGTTCAATTCCTTAGGCCATTCAATTTGAAAGAACACAACTTTGTTTATTGCATATGATTCCAAGAACCTAAAGGCCGGGACACTAACTAAATACTAATAGCAAATGGAAATATCATGTCTGGAGGAGACCTTTCGCCGGATGGAGAATGGATGTGGAATGGTACC
>Ga0206679_10004247_pt1 | contig 10770 bp, 10 predicted proteins | sample M110012015metaG_FD_155464 | JGI IMG/M metagenome (GOLD analysis project Ga0206679, IMG submission 155464) | Ammonia-oxidizing marine archaeal communities from Monterey Bay, California, United States - M1 100m 12015 | ecosystem: Environmental > Aquatic > Marine > Intertidal zone | place: USA... | reverse complement strand
GACTATATTTAATGTAATATTTCTTTAAGTTTTGACTTTGCCCTCATAATAAATTTAAATGTGTAGAGTATAGTATTTTGAAAGTATTCAAATGACTGAAGCTGGCCCACGAAGAAAACTTGCCGCCATATTGGTGGCTGATACAGTTGGGTTTAGCAAAATGATGGGCGAGAATGAAGATCGAACATTAAAGAATTTGAAAGCGTGTAGAACCCTTACAGATGATGCCATAACAGCAAACCATGGGCGTATTTTTGGAAGCGCTGGGGACTCAGTTATAGCGGAATTTGGTAGCCCAGTTGATGCTATTGTTGCGGCCACTGAATTTCAGCGAGATTTACGAGACCGTAATGAAGGTGTTCCAGAAGCTGATCAAATGCTTTTTCGTGTTGGTTTAAATCTTGGTGATGTTATTATTGAGGGTGATAATTTATATGGCGATGGCGTAAATATTGCTGCAAGACTTGAAGCATCTGCAGAACCGGGTGGCATTTCCTTGTCAGGAAAATTCCATGATGAAGTGAGTAGAAAACTTGATATGAACTTTGTTGATACTGGCGAACAGGTCATGAAGAATATTTCTAACCCAGTTTCCACATATAAAATTGATGTTTCTGTGCTCTCCAATATCAAAAATAAGACAAGCAACTTGATCATATTACCAAAAGAAAATGGTGATGCAGATCGCAAGACTTTTGAAGAAACTGAGGATATGCCTCCCACAATCGCCGTTTTACCATTTCTAAATCAAAGCAATGATCCTGATCAAGATTATTTTGTTGATGGAATTACAGAAGATATCATTGCCAATTTATCTTTATGGCGAACTTTTCCAGTTATTTCGAGAAATTCTAGTTTTGCATACAAAGATCAAACGATAAATATCAAGGAGGTGGCAACAGAATTAGGTGCCAATTACATTGTTCAGGGCAGTGTACGTAAAGGAGGACAAAAAATACGTATAGTGGCACACTTAATCGATACAGGAAATGACCACCTTCTTTGGTCTGAAAGGTGGGATAAAGATTTAGAAGATATATTTGATGTTCAAGATGAGGTCTCAACAGCCATAGCAGCGCAGGTAAATCCCACTCTTCAAGGATACGAAAGTGATAGAATAGAAAGAACACGACCCAATAACTTTAATGCTTGGGAAGTTTATTTAAAGGCATTACATATTTTTAATGGAAGAAATCCGACAGACCATAAAGATATTGAGCTCGAAAAAGCAAGGGAGTTATGTGAGCAAGCAGTTGAATTAGATAGTACAATGTCTAATGCGCATTCATTGTTATCTGAAATTTGTATTGCTGAGCTTTTGCAGTTTACGACAAATGATTCTAGCAAGACACGCAATGAACTACTCGAACATGGAAGAAAAGCATCTGAACTTGATTTGAAGAATCCTACGGCAATGAATTCGATTTCGCGATATTACTTTTTTTCAGGTGATTTTGAGCAAGCAAAACAATATTCTGAAAGAGCAATTAAACTCAATCCTAGCTATCCTGATGGTCAAAATAGCTTAGGCCAAGCTCTTGTACATTCAGGAAAATATAAGGATTCTGAAAAATATTTCCATAAAGCAATTGAATTAAACCCACTAGACGCTAACGCCATTGTTTACAAAGATGGTCTTTTTTTCGCACAAATGGGGCAAAATAATTTTGAAATAGCTTTTTCATTGATAAAAGAATGCATTTCACATTTTTCTGAAGCTGGTTTTTATAAAGGCTTTAAAGCATCCGTGATGGGTTATTTGGATAAAGGGCCAGAAGCTTTAATAGCTTTAAATACATATCTGGAATTAAGGCCAAATTTGAAAAAACGAGAAGATTACAAAAAAATTTTTGTACCCAATTCATCTCTTGCAGATATATTAATTGAAGGTTTGGTTAAAGCTGGTTGGGAGCCAGAGAGTTAACTATCATATAATAATTTAGTAAATTTTAATGGCAAAGTAGAGTTCATTTTAAAGGCACGAAAAGTTCAGCAATCAAAACGCCTCCTAACGAATTATTATTAATTAAGGTGGGCATGAAACTTCTACACTGTTAACGTATGGTTCACAAATATTGAAAGATGCTTTAAAATAAGACTATAAATTATACTACACATTGCAAAAACCGGGTGTTAACATTTCCATATGAAATTAGTAAAAAACCTAATCATTGAAATAATAAGTTTTTTTGACAAAAATTTACAAACTGAAGCAGAAAAAGAAATATTAAAAGTACTAAAAAATATTTCTTTGGAAAAGAATAATTGCGTTAATCAGGATCCCAATACGCCACAAAAAGAAAAAGCACTTCAAAAAGCTTTATTATCGATTAAATCTGAAGCTCTCGTTCCAATAAAGACTTCTATTTCTTTAGCATTGCTTGAACTGAAATGGAATGTTGATAATGGTTCGTTTTACGAAAAAAATTCTGGAATTGGTAAACCTTATTTAAATGGAAATATGAACTCAGAGCTAATTGGACCAAGAAATGGTATCTTTAAATCTGATGAATGCAGGTTAGGTTTATTCTTACTGGAACCAAATATTTTTTATAAAGATCATAAACATGAAGCTCCAGAGTTGTATCTAAATTTAACAAATGGAACAGATTGGCGATTTGATAATATGGTTTGGACAGAAAAAAAATCTGGTAGTATTGTTTATAATGAATCTTACAGGGTCCATGCCATGAAAGTGAATGAACAACCATTTTTATCAATTTGGTGTTGGCCATATGATTCCGCAATGAAATGTACCTTAGTGCCTAGAAAAGACTGGTATGATTTAGAAAACAAACTTGTTTAGCTGATGCGATTATTAAAGGGACTTTCAGTCTCCCTAGGAGAATCCCGGAAAGTTCTTAGGTAAGTTGGTTGGAAATAGCGATATGGGGTGTCAGGGAGTCTCTATTTGTACCCAAAATACCCAAGAAGCCCTTAGAGAGTCTCAGAGCCACTTAAATAAAAAGACCATAATCAAAATGGTAAGTTCAATACTGATTTGCACACTAGCCTGATCTCCTATAGTCAATATTTAATTTCTACATAATTAGGTTTGAATATAATGAAAACTAGTATTTGGCTTATTCTTATCATAGGATCAATGATCATATTTAATATATTCAGAACCTTAGATATATCAACGAGAAGCATAACGCGTGAAAAATCTGATTTAGTAAAGTTTTGTGAAAAACAAAATACAGATATTGATAAGTGTATAAATGAAGCCTCATTTTAAGACTCCCTGAGCCCCTATAAGTCCATTTTTTTGACATCATCTTAAAAACTAATAAAAGAACGTATAGGTCGTTATTAAAAACAATTTCTGTTGACTGGATTATATATGAAAAATTTGATGCACATTAGGAAAGCGCGAGAAAGTGATAGCACAAATCTTACACTTTGTATGGATATGGCTGCGCGTGGGTTATCAGCGTGGGGATGGGGAAACTTTGCTAAAAAGGGGCAGTCATCTTTTGAATTTGGCAGAGAGAGGATTAGGACTGATGATAGCAGTAACCTATATTTCAAAAACTGGTTCGTAGCTGAATCAGACAATAAATTGATTGGTGCTTTTCTAGGCTTTGTTGTGGAAAAGCCATACCCAGATCCAGATTTTGGCACTATTCCCAAATATTTTCATCCAATAATCGAGCTTGAAAAGCGTGCAAGTGGTTGTTGGCTTTTGCAGGCTCTTTCTGTTTTACCTGAATATAGAGGTATGAGTTACGCTAAATATTTATTGAGCGAAGCGGAATCTGTAGCAAAAAATACTGATGTTAGTAAAATAGCGTTGCAGGTGGAGGAAGAGAACACTATTGCTTTCGGGTTTTATGAAAAAAATAATTATGTGGAAATAGACCGTAGGCCAGTAATACCTTTTCCAGGATCAAGAGACAGTGGTGATTATATCTTAATGTGCAAAGATTTATACCACTCCTGAGTAAAGTTGAGAACTTACTGACATGGGCGTGCACAAACAAGTGTGTAAGCAATAATCTCAGAAGGCATCGTCACCTTTGGAAGTGTCACTATTGATCTTGGAGATACGTCCCTCACCTCACTTGACGCTCTGAATGTGGAACATGTCTGCTGAAGTAATAAGTTCCATCTTTCTGGTACATATACCTAGGCACGATTTTGTCTACCATATTGTCTACTCACATAAACTCAAAATAATTTATGCATACATATCAATTGGATAGATGGATGAGTTAACACAGTCTGGTGCGGTCGGGGGGACTCGAACCCCCACGGGTATTACCCCACAGCGACCTCAACGCTGCGCGTCTACCAATTCCGCCACGACCGCTTCTCATGGCTCATCCTCAGCCATTTACAGTAGCTGAATCAACTTGTGAAGAGCCAAGTGTAAGGATTAACTCTGAAATAAGAGTATTAAGAAAAAAGTACTATTAATTCAAATTATATTACTACAAAGTACTTTTAGCCATATCTTTAAAAAGTGTTAAAAATGACCTCTCCTATTAATCCATTTATTTACAATACATTTTCGCCTCCAGTGATGGAGGCTCGCAATTGGTTAAATAACACAAAATTACCAAAAGATCTTGAGCTGATGAATTTAAGTCAAGCTGCACCAATTGATCCACCACCAACAGAAATCAGGCAAGCGATTGCCGATGCGGCACTTAATGACCGCCAAGCACACCTTTATGGTCCAGTCTTAGGAAATGATGACCTTAGACTAGAATTAAGCCAGAATGGGCAAAAAATCTATGGTGGGACTCTAACAGCAAGCAATATTGGCATTACTTCGGGCTGCAATCAGGCTTTTTGCGCAACGATTGCCACGATTGCAAGCCCTGGCGACAATGTAATAATTCCAAGCCCATGGTACTTTAATCACAAAATGTGGTTAGACATGGCGGCAATAGAAACTGGGGTACTTCCGGTGGGTGATGATATGCTTCCTTCAATTGGACAAGCTGAAAATCTTATTAATAAGAATACTAAAGCAATTTTATTGGTAACTCCAAATAATCCAACAGGAGTAGAATATCCAAATGAATTGATATTAGATTTTTACAAAATCGCTAAAAAACATGGTATATCATTAATTATTGATGAAACTTACAGAGATTTTCATTCACGTGAAGGGGCACCCCATGATCTATTTCAAAAGCCAGATTGGGAACATACGTTAATTAGCCTTTATTCGTTCTCTAAAGCTTATAGATTAACAGGTCATAGAGTTGGCGCAATAATAGCTGGCTCAACCAGACTAGATCAAATTGAAAAATTTTTAGATACAGTCACCATTTGTCCCAACCAACTTGGTCAAATCGGAGCACTTTATGGACTTCAAAACTCATCAGATTGGCTAGCTAAGGAAAGATTAGAAATATTAAGTCGTAAAGATGCAATGGAAGAAGGGTTCAAGAGCTTAAGCAATTGGAAATTGAAAGGCTGTGGAGCATACTTCGCTTACGTTGAATATCCTTTTGATGTACCTTCTGAAACACTTTGCAAACTATTATTGTCATCTAAAGCCATACTTACCTTACCTGAAATGATGTTTACACCACAACACGCAGACTCCTCACATAATGTAGAAAAAAGCCACATTAGAATAGCTTATGCAAATATAAATACCATTGAAATCAAAGAAATGTTTGATAGATTAAGAGACTTCGTAATTAGTTAAACTTTAAGTCCTTGAATATACATTTGTCAGGCTTTAAAAGCAAAAAATCAAAACAAATTGAAAGTTGAAAATATGGCCCAAGCGCTTCGAGCAAAATCAACTAATATCTTTGTCTGGATATTACTACTACTTCTTATAGTAGGCCTAGCTGGATTTGGCGCTGGATCATTTGGTGGCTCTTTTTCGTCAGTTGGATCAGTGGGCGATGAAAAAGTATCAATTAAAACTTACATTCGAGCGCTTAATAATCAAATAAACCAAATAACCCAACAAACTGGACAACAATTTTCATTAGACCAAGCTAGAGTACTTGGGGTTGATAGACAGGTATTAGAGCAAGTATTAGCAATCGCTGCACTTGACGGGCAAATCAAACAGGCTGGAATATCCGTTGGAGATGCAGCCGTAAAAAGTCAATTAATGGATATACAGGCATTTAAAGGGTTAGATGGTAAGTTTGATGAAAAAGCCTACGAGTTTGCTCTAAAACAAGCTGATTTATCTGCATCAGAATATGATGAACTATTGAGAAATGAAAATGCCCGACTGTTACTTCAAAATGCTGTTTCCAAAGGGATAAAGTCTAACGATACTTATGCACTAACTTTATTAAAATTTCATCGCCAAGTACGAAGCTTTAGCTGGGCTCGACTAAGTGAGTCTAATTTGGATAAACCCATTTCGGAGCCTTCAAATTCTGAAGTAGATAAGTTCTATTTAGAACACGCTGAAAAGTATACGTCACCTGAAAGTAAAGAAATCTCTTACGCTTACCTGTCTCCAGAAATGTTATTCAGCAATATTGAGATTGAAACTGAAGAATTAAAAAAACTTTATAATGATAATATCGATCAATACTTTATGGAAGAAAAGCGTTCTGTTCAGCGTTTAGTTTTTTCAAATCAAGTTGAGGCAACCAATGCATATTCTTTATTACAAGCAGGCTCAAAGACATTTGAACAGTTGGTAATTGGTCGAGGCTTAACTTTAGAAGATATTAGTTTAGGAAAAATTGGTCCAACAGACCTCGACACTCAAGCTTCAGACGGGATTTTCAAATCTAAAGAGTTAGGACTATATGGTCCCTACTCATCCGATTTGGGTCCAGCAATTTACCAAGTAAATGCAGTATTTGATGGAAACGTTACTTCGTTTGAAGAGGCCCGAGAAGATCTTGAATTAACAAAAAAATCCGAATACGCGCGTAAATTGATAGATGGAATGATTGAAGATTTAGATGATTTATTAGCATCTGGCGCAACAATTGAAGAACTGGTCTTGGATTCAGAAATGGAACTAAAGAAAACTAGCTTTAATTTAAATAATGATATTTCAGGAGTAGAATCTAGTAATGAATTCAAAATAGAAGCAAATAAAATATCCGAGGATGACTACCCTACTCTCTTAAACACCGCCAGTGGAAGTATTTTAGCCATGAGACTGGATTCAATAACGCCACCAACCCTTCAAACTTTAGAAACTGTAAAAGATGAGGTTGTAAGTGACTGGAAAAAAGCAGAAACTATCATACAGTTGAAATTAGTTGCGAATAATCTGTCACAAAAAGTTAAAAATGGAGAAAACTTTTCCAATCTCGGTCTTGTTACAAACGATATTAAGGGCATTCTTAGAAGCGGATCCATTGAAGGCCTCCCACAGAGTATAATTCCAAAATTATTTAAAATTAAATTAGGTGAAATTAGTCAAGAAAATTCTGAAAAATCAGTCTTCATCGCTAAACTTAATTCAATAACAGATTTTGATGAAACAGCCGCTGAAAACAAAAAATGGATTGAATATTTATCATCCCAGCGAGATGCACAATTGGCTCAAGACTACTTAGAAAGTTTCATTGTAGCAGTTCAAGACTTAGAAGGTGTGAGCATTGATCAAAAATCTCTGAATGCGATACAAGCATCGATTGGATCCTCACAATAATCAAATCAGTATTTGGGGACTAATTTCCTAAACTTATTGATAGAGTGACAATTACCAATAAAGAGAACCCAAGACCACACCAAATTCCTATCCAAAACTCCTCACCCATTATACCCTCTTAAACTTTGTTAAAACTACAAGATAAAAATAACACCATTCAAAAGTATGGTTCAACTTTAAAAAATACTAAAATATTATTTTTTGGATAAGAATAGATAATCTAAAAGAATTGTATTATAAAAGTTTATGAAGATTAAGCCAACTCAATGCAGGGCTTTATAATGAGTGAAGCACTTAAAAAATTAATATCCAAGGCTGTGGACGGCCCATTATCTCGGCTGGAAGCAGAACAAGCGTTCAATATCATAATGGAGGGTGCTTCTACGCCAGCACAAACAGGTGGCTTCCTAATGACACTCAGAACACGAGGTGAAATCGTAGACGAATACGCGGCAGCGGCAGCAGTAATGAGAAAAAAGTGTAATTCAGTAAAAGCACCAAAAGGTGCAATTGACATAGTGGGAACTGGTGGAGATGGCAAAGGAACATTAAATATATCTACTGCAACTGCATTTGTTGTAGCTGGAGCTGGAGTGGTCGTTGCAAAACATGGAAATAGAAATCTAAGCTCAAAATCTGGTGCTGCAGATGCGCTCTCAGAAATGGGTGTAGACGTAATGGTCAGTCACAAAATTGCCCAAAAAGCACTCAATGAAATCGGAATTTGTTTTATGATGGCACCAATGCACCACCCGGCAGTTCGCCATGTTATGCCCGCCAGACAAGAATTAGGGACTCGAACAATCTTTAATATTCTAGGTCCACTCACAAACCCCGCTTTTGTAAAGCGACAATTAACTGGTGCATATTCTAAAGATGTAATTCGTCCAATGGCAGAGACACTTTCTGAATTAGGGTCAGAAAAAGCTTGGTTGGTGCATGGCTCTGATGGAACTGATGAGATATCAATTTGTGGATCAACTTGGGTGGTTTCATTGAACAAGGGAAAACTTGATGAATTTGAAGTACATCCAGAGGATGCGGGCCTTCAAGTCCATCCTTTTGAGTCTATTAAAGGTGGGGAACCTGTCGAAAATGCAATCGCATTTAGGAACCTCCTGCTTGGAGAACTGTCTTCATACAGAGACGCAGTACTGTTAAATTCTGCAGCAGCATTAGTAATTTCAGGACATGCCCAAAATTTAAAGGAAGGCGTTGAAGTCGGACGTGAAAGCATAGACAGTCGGAAAGCTTTAAATAAAATTCAATCCCTAGCAAAAATCACAAAAAATATCTAAACATGACCAATATTCTCGAAACAATAAGAACTTATAAAATTGAAGAAGTAAAAGAAAGAAAACTTAAACTTCCAACTTCAAATCTTGAAAGAAAAGCGAAGAGCGCTGATAAAGTAAGAGGTTTTCAAAACTCACTAAAACTCTCAAGTTCAACTGGATTTGCTCTTATCGCAGAAATAAAAAAAGCTAGCCCATCCAGAGGCATCATAAGAAAAGACTTCTATCCATCTGATCTCGCTATAGCATATGAAAAAGGTGGCGCAACCTGCTTGAGTATTTTAACTGATAATCCATCGTTTCAGGGGCATGAGGGCTTTCTAATAAACGCTCGCGAAAATATTAAACTCCCAGTTTTACGAAAAGATTTCATGTTGGATCCATATCAAATCATAGAATCTAGAAGTATCAATGCAGATTGTATTTTAATAATAATGGCTTTCGTATCTGACGAATTAGCCAATGAGTTAGAGGCAACAGCATTTGAATACAATATGGATGTGTTAATAGAAGTTCATGACGAACATGAATTGGAACGTGCCCTAAAATTACGTTCCACTTTAATTGGTATAAACAATAGAGACTTAAAAACCTTTCAAGTCTCACTTTCAATTACTAAAAAGTTAGCTAAACTAATTCCTTCGGGATACACACTTGTCTCAGAGTCAGGTATTTTTACAAATAATGACATGGTAGAATTATCTAAATATGGAGCAAGATCATTTCTAATTGGCGAAAGTTTAATGCGAAAAAAGAACGTTACGAATGCAACTGCTCATTTATTAAGTTCAAAATGAAAGAAATATAAATGGAAAAACGATTAAACCATTTCAATAAAAACGGCGAAGTACATATGGTAGACGTTGGGGAGAAGCCTTTTAGCAGTAGAGTAGCTATTGCGAAGGGTGAAATTTCTATGGCCCAAACCACTCTGAAAGTAATATGTGACGGCTTAGCGAATAAAGGAGACGTGCTGGGCACTGCTAGATTAGCAGGAATTATGGCTGCTAAGAACACAAGCAGCTTGATACCTTTGTGTCACCCTATCCACATTACTAAAGTGTCATTAGACTTGTTACCCAATAAAAAAGAAAAGAAAATTGAGATTATTGCTTCGGTAAGATCATCAGGGCAAACAGGTGTTGAAATGGAAGCCTTAACAGCAGTGAACATAGCAGCTTTGACTATTTATGACATGGTAAAAGCGATCGATAAAGGTATGAAGATAAATAATATTAGATTAACCCTGAAAGATGGTGGAAAATCTGGTAAATTTGAGTCCAAATAATGCTAACTACCCAAGCAGCCTTAAGTAAACTTTTTGAACTAGTTAATCCTCTAGAAGGTGAATTAATCTCTATAGAAAATGCAAATGGAAGAGTGCTCATCCAGGACTGCAAAGCTAAAACCTCACAACCATCTTTCTCTTCCTCTGCTATGGATGGATATGCTATAAATTTCAAAGACTTGCTCTCATATTCTGAACTTACAGTTATTGGAGAATCCGCCGCAGGCCACCCCTTCCAAAAACCAATAAACCAGGGCCAAGCAGTCCGAATTTCTACTGGTGCAGTAGTGCCAAAAGGCGCAAATAAAGTTGTAATTCAGGAAGATGTCACCAGAATTAAAAACACAATAAAGTTCAATCAAAACATAGACTCGTCAGATTATATTAGACTAGAGGGGTCAGACTTCAAAAAAGGCTTTGTTTTTAAATCTCCAAAAAAACTCACACCATATGATGTAATGCTTTTGGCAGGAATGGGCTTTGATAAAATAAAAGTAGCTCGAAAGCCAATTATTTCAGTAATATCAACCGGTGACGAGTTAGTCGTCCCAGGAACCAGATTAAAGAGAGGGCAAATTATT
>Ga0206679_10004239_pt1 | contig 10780 bp, 8 predicted proteins | sample M110012015metaG_FD_155464 | JGI IMG/M metagenome (GOLD analysis project Ga0206679, IMG submission 155464) | Ammonia-oxidizing marine archaeal communities from Monterey Bay, California, United States - M1 100m 12015 | ecosystem: Environmental > Aquatic > Marine > Intertidal zone | place: USA... | reverse complement strand
TCCCTTTTAAATCAATTGCAAGCTGAATATTATTTTTATCTGTTGTTAGATTTCTTAAATGATCTTTTTGTTGGGCTAATGTATTTGGGAAAACACCCTTATTCATATACTGGGTAATCCCTTGATCATTAAACCAAGATGTCCATTTGACAAGATCATGCTCTTGAAACTCTCGCAATATTATTAAATTATCTTCTAACATAATATTTTCTTATTAACTACCAATGTCCTCCCAAGTCAAGATATGATCAGCCTCTAGATCTTTATTAATATATTTACCAATAATTTTATCAATATCACTTGGATCGATTCCACTACCAGGTCTTTTAAAGGTAATATTATTATTAGATAAAATATCACCTTTATTCAGAGTATCAACTAAAACTAAACTCCTCCTAGCATTCTCTCTAGAAATCATTTCTGACTCAATTGGTTCCTTATCATAACTACCTAACACTTCTCCTAAATTATTCAATCTATCATTAAGTATTTTTAGATCTTGCTTATCCATAGCATGATAATGATCATTCCCGGGTAATGTTTTATCAAATGTAAAATGTTTCTCAATGATTTTAGCCCCTAAAAGAACAGAGGTTTCTATGTTTTTCATGCCTTGTGGCAAAGTGTGGTCTGAATATCCAATGAGAAGATCTGGGTACCTATCCTTAAGGTTAACGATCATAGATAAATTAGCATTCTTATTTTCAGTAGGATAATTCAAAATGCAGTGCAGAAGAGCTAAGGGATTGCCCTTCTCTTTTATCCACTCAATTGTTCTATCTATTTCATTCAAATAAGAAGCTCCAGTTGACAAAACGATTGGTTTATTGAAACTACTTATGTATTTAATAAATGGTTTATTATTAAGATCTGATGAAGATATTTTAAAAGTTCCCATCAAATCATTTAAGAAATCTGATGACTCTATATCAAATGGTGTACTTAAAAACTCTATATCAACACTATCGCAATGAAGCTTTAATGCTTCAAACTCTTTTTTCCAAAAAGCATCATATTTTTTAAATAAATGATATTGACTGGTTGTTGGCTCATTTGCGAGGTTCCAGTAAGAAGGAGAGTTTTTAGAGGCTATTGTGTCTGCCTTATAGCTTTGAAACTTTATTGCATCTGCACCTCCCTCTTTAGCCTCATCTATTAACCTTAAAGCTAAATCCATTTTTGCCTCATGATTCACACCAGCTTCTGCAATAATAAATGGTTTAGCATAAGAGCCTTTGCTTTTATTAGAACTATTTATAAATTCATCTAAATTCATATTCATCAACTCATTTCACTATCTAGGCTATCAATATATTGAATTATTTCCTTCATACTATTTATAGGTCTTAATGGGAAATTATTATACTGTTTATAATCATTCATAGTATCAATATCTAATCGTAATTCTGGTCTTTGAAGCCACTTATGTTTTGGATTAAAGGTTCCAATTTTAAACTTATTCTTATTAGACCAAATATAATTAAAAAGATGTTCTCTATATTCGACTTTATCAGCATTGTCATTGATAGTTTTCAGAGTTTTTCTATTGGTAATTTCTGCTCCAACTCCATCTGGGTATAAATTATCCCTTGGTATATGATTATATGCATAATCATATTTATTGCTTAGAAAATAATCTACTAAGTCATTTACTGAGTCTGGATCAATAAAGGGGTTATCCGCACAAACTCGTATTATATAATCAGCTTCATATTTTTGTGAGGCCTTATAAAATCTATCAAGAACATCTTCCTCAGATCCTCTGAAAACATTGGCATTAATGGACTCTAAAAATTTGAATAAGATATCATCTTTTTTATTATCAGGAATAGCAAAAATAATCTGATCAATTTTTTTGCTTAAGGTTAGACGTTGATAAACCCACTCAACTATTGGTATATCATTAATCTGCAATAATGCTTTTGCAGGCAACCTTGAAGATCCCATTCTAGCTTGAACAATTGCAACTATATTATGTTTCATTAGATGTATGTAAAAATATATATTTATTTTTATATAATCATAGACTACTTACAAAAAGACTCAATAATATCAACTACTTTTGATTTATTACTAGAAAAATTTATTTTATCTATCTTTTTATATAATGACTTATAAAATAGCTGATTCTTTATAACCTTACTCAACCATGTTTGAATTGCTTTTGGTGTATCTTCCTCATCATAAAGACCGATATTTATTATTCCATTTTCATTTTTAGAAAATGTATGAGTATCCTCTCTTTCATGCTGAGAAATGACTAATGAAGGAACGCTCATATGAGCAAGCTCATAAACAGTTCTGCCATTAGAAGTAATAGCTATATCAACCGTTCCCATAATTTGAGAAATCACCCCTGTTGCATATGTTAAATGAATATTATTATAAGATTTAATATATTCTTTTAAATTCTCATAATATGAATAACCTGGACCTGTAACTATATGAATAGAAATATCATTATCTTTACAAAGGTTCAAGATAGAATCTAGAGTAACCCTGGTTAAATTATTGGGATCTGTACCTCCAAAAGAGATCATTAATGATTCAATTTTAGGACTATACTTATTGGAATCCTTAGTAAGAAACTCGTCCCTAAGAAAAAAATAATCACTACCCCAGTAAATATTTTTGCCAGTAATTAATGGGACTTCATATAACTCATTTATAGTAAGATCAGTATATTGTACTCCGCTCCCCAAATCTTCAAATGATATCACCTTGATAGAATTATCTTTTAACATCTTGATATTTTCTGCCTTAGTAGAAAGAATGTCACTAATTACAAGCTTAGGCTCTAAGTTAATAATCTCATTGTAGATTTCATCTTGATGATAAATTTTAACTAAATAATCGTCCCTAATAAGTTTTTCAGCAAATAATCCAGTTACTTCTGAGCAGACAAATAATATTTCATATTTTTTTAATTCTTTAGCTAAAGCAAGTGATCTATAAATATGGCCTAACCCAACTTCTTTATAGCCAATAATATGGAAAACAATTCTAGATTTATAACTTTCCTCAAGCAATTAAATTTGCTCAAGCGTTTTTCTAGTTGCATCAGTCATATAGTCTAGTTCGCTATCAGTCATAGTTTCATAAAAAGGAAATGAAACCATATTATCGAAAAATTGATCGGTATTAGGGCAATTAGCTTTTCCATATCCATGCTTAATATAATAAGGATATCTATAAAGGGGATAATATTGAGTAATACATTGAACACCCATTTCATAAGCCATTTTTTCAATAAATATATCTCTTTTATTATTTTTCACTTCTGCTACAAGATGCTGATAGTTATGCCTAGTATTATTAACTCTATGAAATTCAAGCAGGCTAGAATTAGCCAATGAGTCAATAAATTGAATAGCTCTTTCTCTTTTTAAATTATTAACATCTTCTATACGATCAATAATTTTTGCCCCCAGTGCACATTGTGGTTCACCTAAACAAAAATTATTTGGCTCTAATTCAATACCATTATATTTTGGAAAATCTACATTTGACATTGCAGGCTTCCAATATTGTTTAATATTTTCAAATGAAGAATGTCCATTATGTCTCAACATAGGAATGATACTAGCCTGATCTTTATCAGAGGCGATTAAAATTCCACCTTCACCTAATGTTGAAATATTTTTTTGAGAATGATGTGAAAAAATAGAAAAGTCTCCATATGATCCTGCTTTCTTACCATTTACTTCTGTACCTAATGATTGTGCACAATCTTCGATTAAAATAAGATTATTTTGATCGGCTAATTGCCTGATCTCAGTCATATCAGCAGCAAACCCGTATAAATGGACTATGATAATTGCCTTAGTATTCTTTGTAATACATTTACTAATAGTTTCCGCAGTTGCTACTCTTTTTAGTGGATCTATATCAGCCCAAATAACTCTTGCTCCTTTTTTTACGAAAGGATATGCAGTTGCAGTATAAGTATGTGAAGGAATGACTACTTCATCTTCCCCATTAAATAAACAAAGCTGAGCTGCTATTTCTAGAGCAGCTGTAGCACTGCTCATGGCAAAAGCATAATCTACACCAATATATGATTGATACTTTTTCTCAAATTCTAGAAGATACTTACCTTGAGTTAATGTATTTGAATCAGCCATTATATTAGATACTAGATCTATTTCATCTTGTGTATATGAGTGACCTCTGCCCTTAAAAGGAATTTTAAAATTCATAATTCTTACATCATCTTAAATAGTTCAATTACTTTGTCTTTGGTAAGAACTGTCTTAAATTCAGTTCCCAAAGCATTGGTTAAAGGTTTTTCATGAACAATAGCAGCTTCATATAAAGCATCATATTGATTAGCAGAAAGCAAGCTATGGTTTATTTTAGGTACATCAATTGACTGAGTTTTTGTCATCAACCAAAACTCATCGTATTCATTTTTATAAAATTCTTCCATAGCTCTCATTGTCATACAATTTGCTACACAATGATGTAATCCTAATGCAACACTCAATCCAGCAGAAAAAGGATGGACAAGACCAACATAACTGGTGGCAATAGCTGCCCCACCCATATATGAAGCTACCATAAGCTTTGACCTATTTTCATCAGACTGCATATCACCTGAATTAAATATCTCTCTACAATATTGAATTGATATTTGGGATAAGGAATCTCCAATTGGGTTTCTATATATTCCATTTAATGCTTCAAAACTATGAATATATGCATCCATGCCTGTAAAAAAATACTGATCCCTAGGCACTGTTTTTGTTAGATCAGGATCCATGATTACCTGATTATAAACAGAATAATCACTATTCATACCAAGCTTTAAGCCAGTTTCTTTATTTGTAACTACGCAAGTTCTTGTTGCTTCAGCTCCAGTTCCTGAAAGTGTTGGGATAGCAATCTTATAGACACTGGGTTTTTTCACTAAATCCCAACCTTGATAGTCAGAACAAATACCTCCATTTGGTAATAAGTTTGCAATGGCTTTAGCTACATCAAGGCTTATACCTCCGCCTATCCCAATAATTGCATAAGGATCAGATAGATTATTCTCTAGTAAATTACTGTATATAGAATCAATATAATCTGTTGTGGGTTCATCTTGAGTACTTACAAAAATTACTCGGTCTGCATCATTAATAGGCAGTCTAGATAAAATATTCTTTTTTTCTTGAAAAAATATATCAATAAAATAAATAGAATAACTACTTTCAGATTTATCTTTTTGTTTTAATAGAATTATCTCTAGTTCTTCGATAGAGCCGGAACCAAAGACAAACCTATCTATATTTCTAACATTCTTAATACCTGTTTGTAATATGTCTGGAATACTCATTATTGACAATCAATCCTAACTAATTCTTTCAAGCCTTCTTCTACAGATTTATTAACCTTATAACCTAATAAATTTTCTGCTTTTTCAATATCAGCCATTGAATGCATTATGTCTCCTGTCCTAAAGTCACGATATTGAGGTTCTTTGATCACGGTATCAGGCTTATGAATTAAAATATTATGCTTTATAATTTGAAAAAGTTCATTAAGGGAAATTTGATGATTTGCTGCAACATTATAAATTTGATTAAGTGAATCTTTATTATTGGTTAATGCTGACAAAATATTTGCTTGAACAGCATTATCAATGTAACAAAAATCTCTAGTTGTTGAACCATCTCCATTAATAAAAAGATTAGACTCACTGAGCAGTGCGGATATCCATCTTGGAATAACAGCTGCATATTGTCCGTTTGGATCCTGTCTTTTACCAAAAACATTAAAATATCTAAGCCCAATAGAATTAAAATCATAAACTTTTGAGAAAACTGAAGCATAGATTTCATTGACACTCTTAGTTACAGCATATGGGCTCAAAGGGAGACCAATATGAGTTTCATGTTTTGGTAAAATTGGTGAGTCACCATAAATAGAGCTAGAACTTGCATAAACAAAATTTTCAACATTATTATTTTTTGAGGCCAATAAAATATTAAGAAACCCATTGATGTTAGAATCATGAGTAGTTAATGGATCCTCAATAGATCTAGGAACAGAACCGATAGCAGCTTGATGAAGCACATAATTAATATTTTTAGTTAACTCTAAGCAACTGTCATAATTCCTAATATCGGCCTCATAAAATACAAATTGAGAATCATTATTAAGTGTTTTCTGATAACTTTCTAAAAAAGCAATATTAGACCTTAAACCAGTAGAAAAATTATCTAAGGCGTAAACTATTTGATTATTCTTAAGCAAGAATTCACTTAAGTTGGAGCCTATAAATCCTGCTGCCCCTGTGACAAGCCAAGAATACTTATTTAATTGAAGATTAGATAATGCTTCTTCAAAATTATTGACCACAGTAATTTCTCATAATTATAACTATACTTATAAAGTATTTGGTGACAGCTGAAATATTTTCACAACTAACTAAATATTATAATTTTTTCTAATTATTAGTGTAAGGGTACTTAGTATTAATCCAAAAAAGAATCCAACTAATACTATTTGAGTTCTCTTAGGCTTGATTCTCGTTTTTGGAACCATAGCTGGATCTATTACCTTGAATACATAATCCTCTCTAATATTAGCTAACATTATTGTTTGCAGCTGTTCTTGTATCATAGAATTAAGTACATTTCTAATATCAACTAATGTTGTTGCTTGAATTTCTATTTTTAAAAATTCAATGCTTTTTTGTGCTTCTGCTATCTCATCATTTCTGATGTAATTATTAATAGAAGTAACATAGTTATTAGCATATTTTGCAGCCAATATAGGATCATCCCAATTCATAGAAATAGTTATAATCCCATCTCTTTTATCATAACCAATTGAATAGTGATCTCTGATTGCGCTTTGTGCACCAAGATCTGAAGGGGCTACTCCATTAATCCATGACTGATCTTCTTCATTCCAATCTTCCTTAAATAATAATGGGAGAAGATTCTCTTGCTTAACGAAAAGTATGTTAAATTTTTTGGATTCAGCAATGGCTATAGTTGTTTCTATCGTATCAGCAGCACCTCCTGGTAAAATTTTTCCAGCAATTGAACTAAGGCCAGAAAGAGATTTGGCTAAGGACCCAGCTGATTGTTTATCTGCCGCAGGTATTGCTATCACTTCAGCTTGATATATTGGCGTTATTAGAAGTGAATAGATAATAGCTAAAATAGTAATACCCGACGTAATACCAAATACTGTCTTAATGTTATCTATCAAGAATTGAAATAATTCAGAAATCTCCATTCCATCTGTATCAAAGTCTAAAATTGTTTTTTTATCGCTCATTTATTAATTAATAAATTACTATTTAAAACTTGAAACAGCAGCAGCTGCAACTGCTAACTGATAAATAACTTGTGTAACTTCTGTTGTTGCTCTAATACCTGAGAAGGTGTCTACTTTTAGGGGAACAACTATTGTATCTCCTGGAGATAAACTATTTTTCGCAGAATAATTAGATCTAAAAAACCCACTGCTTCTAGTTCTGGAAGGAGGAATAATTGAGCCGTCAGACTTTATGATATAGGTATTCTCTTGGTCAGCGAAATTCGTAGTTCCACCGCTTAGATTTATATAATCTGTTAATGTTAAATTATCTTCAAATGAATGAGCATTTGTAACAAATACTTCCCCTATTACTGATACAGTATTCTGAGCTTTTGGAATAAACAATGTATCACCATCTTCTAAAATTATATCTTCAGATGTACCATCCACAATAGCTTGTATATCTACTACTATCCTTCCTAATGATAATGAGGTATTGCCAGATTGTAATAGTATATCTAACTGGTTAAGTACTTCTGGGTTAAAGGTCTCTTGTCCAACTCCTTTCGTTTGACTTGCCAGTAAAATTTTTCTTTTTATTTCAGCTTGTGCCTTATTAAATCTTTTCAACTCACTAGCAGCTAAAGATTGTCTTTGAAAAACAGCTGCTTTAGGGAATGCTTTATTATTGAAACTACCAGCCCTCATAATTAGACTCCTTAGCGTCTCATTCTTAGATATTGGAAAAGTACCAGGGAAAAATACTTCTCCTAAAATTTGTACATTAGATACCTCTCTTGAAATTTTCTTTATATTAACTAAATCATTCGGCCTAAGACTAGATGACATCATTCTAGTATCTAATGTAGAAGCATTAGTATTAGATATTTTATACTCTTTACCATCTAGATCACTTCTGATTAATTCTATGTCTGTAGTATATGTTGAGTCTTTTAGGCCACCTCCTGATTTAATTGCATCCTCAAGAGTCATATTTTCACTTAGAGGATATTCTCCTGGGAAAAATACATTTCCATAAATAGAAATAACTTTTTTCATTTCTATCGATGTAGATTGTCTCTTAATTAAGTTTAAAATTGGATTTATCAACTGCTGCCTACAAACATCTGTTAATGATAACTCTTGGCTTTGTGTCTTGCTTCCTTCTAATACCTGTGCACTTCTAATGTCTTCAAGCGATGCTGTTTGAGTTTCAGATAGGCTTGCAACTGAAGCAATGCCGCCTGATTCAACAATTTCTTGTCCAACATTTTCAGGAAGAGTGCAATAATGATAGACGTTATATCTATAAAAAATATTATTATCTATATTTTCAGCAGGAACAGGCTCATTTGATTTTGAATTAATATTTGAGATAGGTAGACCAGTAACTGGATTGATTTCTGTCTGTTTTTTTTGATATTGCTCTAGTAAAGATTGTCTTTGACTTTGTGATAGCTCATCATTTTCAATAAGTTCTGTTGAAACCAAATCAAGTGATAAAAATTTAGGAAAGAAAACTATTTCATCTCTTTCTCTAAGGAGAATATTCTGTGATGAATTCTTATTATCGTTCAAATCCTTCAGAAGTTTCTCTATATCGACTTGGAAAATATTAAAAATCCCATCTGATAACTCTCTTTTAACGATAGTATAGTTAAGATCAGTCATAGGTAAAAGACTATCAAATGAAGATATAATATCAGATACTCTAAGACCTTCTTCCCAAGACATGAAACCTGGTTGTTGGGCATGGCCAGTTATGAGAATTGCATTTCTCATAGTCGCATTTACTGGGTAAACATTCACTAAATCTCCATTTTCCAAATTAGCGTTTTTAGAAGCTTTCCTATTTAAATTAATGTCCAATAGTTTGAAGCTATTGTTTGTAGAATCGACTCTCTCTATTTCTATTGAATTAAGATCTGCTTCAGGTTTAAGATTTCCTGCAAATTGTATTAAATCTGATAGTTTTTCATTCTCCAAAAGTTCATAAATTGCTGGTTTTAAAACTTCGCCAGTAATTGCAACAGTTTTAGTAACAGAAGGTATAAATACTACATCACCTTCTTTAAGAGATTTATCATTTCTGGTATCTCCTTTTAGTAATAAATCATAAAAATCCATGGTTGAAATAATTTCTCCATTTCTTTTTAATTGTATATTCCTAAGTGATCCTGTTTTTCTGATTCCGCCATTAATAAAAATTGCATTTGTCATGGTTGTTAAAGCACTTACTGTATACATGCCAGGGTTTACAGCATTACCAAGAATAAAAATATTTATTGATCTCAACTTACCCAAAGTAACATTCGCTAATGTTCCAATATATTGTGCTGAAAGAGTCTTAGTAATAACACTTTTCAGACTATCAAACGTCAATCCCGCAGCAGATACTGGTCCTATACCAGGTATAAAAATATCTCCATCTGCTGATACCTGAAGTTCATAGCGACTATTTCTATTTCCATATAATGAGATTTTAACTACATCACCTTGTCCAATAATATAATTTTCAGGAACTGAAAATTGCTTGGATGATGGATATGTTGATGGAGAGCCTTCAAAAAAATCATATCCAAAAAAATCTAACTTACTCTTAGATTTAGGTTGGGGCTTAGATACAAAGCTATCACTTCTTCCTTGATAACCAAACGCTCTATCTTCAAGAGGTTTTTCTTTCGGGCCTTCCTTATTAGTTGATTGACTCTGATCTTCTATTACATCAGACTCTATTCCTTCAGATGAATTATAGGTCCCACCAATAGATTGACCAATTTTAGTTAACTGATCCAAATCAATTGACTGAGATATTACATCTACCGAAAGAAATAATACAGTTAAGATACAAATATATTTAAACTTTTTTTCCATAATTTTACCTTATTAGTTGAGTCTAAAATGTTTAGACCCATTTAAGTAATATAAATATTATATTTTACCCTAAAACATTTATTTTGAAGTACTTTTATCATATTTTATTTTTTTAAACCATAAAAAACTCTAAGTAGATTGTATTGTTTATAATTTTCAAAAATCTAAGTTTTCAATAATCAAGTATAAAGGACTATATTACCGTATATTTTTTCCTTCTTTTATAAGAAATAACTAAGCAACTTAAGTTAAAATTAATATTAAAGATAGATCTGCATATTAGAGATCTAAAATTTATATGAATAATAAAAATGCAAAGTGATATCGTAATAATCGGAGCAGGTCATGCAGGAGGCATGGCATCAATTTTATTAAGGAAATTCAAATACAAAGGTAGCATCACAATCATTGGTGATGAGACTTATTTACCATATCAAAGACCTGCCTTATCTAAGGGATTTTTAATTGGAGATATAATAGAAGAAAGATTATTTTTAAAAAGCAATTCTTACTATGACGACAATAAGATAAATATTCTGACTAAAACTATTGCTGAATCTATAGATAAAGAAAAAAAAATTGTAAATCTAAGCAATGGAAAAAAAGTATACTTTCAAAAATTAATACTTGCTATTGGTAGCAATGTAAA
>Ga0206679_10004234_pt1 | contig 10791 bp, 5 predicted proteins | sample M110012015metaG_FD_155464 | JGI IMG/M metagenome (GOLD analysis project Ga0206679, IMG submission 155464) | Ammonia-oxidizing marine archaeal communities from Monterey Bay, California, United States - M1 100m 12015 | ecosystem: Environmental > Aquatic > Marine > Intertidal zone | place: USA... | reverse complement strand
CATACAAAACGGAATGATCAATAGTATTAAATCTTCCCTGGGGGCGATACTTATTCTTTTGGTTATTGGTGCATTAAGCGGGACCTGGATGATTTCAGGGGTTGTACCATCTATGATCTATTACGGACTGGACATACTGAACCCCAGCTTTTTTCTGGTAGCTACCTGTATCATTTGTGCTATTGTAGCTCTTGCTACCGGTAGCTCATGGAGCACTATAGCAACGGTTGGATTGGCATTATTGGGAATTGGCGGAGTAATGGGAATTAGTGAAGGGATGATTGCTGGTGCGATTATTTCGGGGGCGTATTTTGGAGATAAAATGTCTCCCTTATCTGATACGACCAACCTGGCACCTGCCATGGCCGGAACAGATCTGTTCACGCATATACGGTATATGATGTACACTACAATTCCAACTCTGATTATCACACTAATCATCTTTTTTATTTTAGGATTTTCTATTGAATCGAAAACGGATGCTGCGGGAATTGAAAGCATGCAGTCTATATTGGATAATACCTTCGTGATTTCCCCGTGGTTATTTCTCGTTCCATTGGTCGTCATTGGCTTAATTGTGAAGAAAGTTGATGCGTTGCCTGCCTTGTTTTTTGGCACTATAGCAGGTGGAATTGCCGCGATTATAGCCCAACCCAATATTGTAAATCAACTGTCGGGAATCCAGGATGATTATTTTATGTCTTCGTATATCACTTTTTTTAATACAATAGCAGCTGAATCGAATATTGAAACTGGTAGTGCATCAGTTAATGATCTTCTTTCCACGGGTGGAATGTCTGGAATGCTCAATACGATATGGCTGGTACTTTGTTCCATGTGTTTTGGTGGCGCAATGGAGGTGACTGGAATGTTGAAAAAAATTACCTCTAGCGTTATAAGCTCAGTAGAGTCTGCGGGATCTCTTATTGCCAAAACAGCAGGTACCTGTATCTTCTTTAATGCTACGGCATCTGATCAGTATTTGGCCATTGTGGTTCCGGGAAGAATGTTTGTGAATGAATACAAAGAAAGAGGCCTAAAACCAGAGAATTTAAGCAGGACGCTTGAGGATTCTGGCACGGTCACTTCACCCTTATTTCCATGGAATACCTGTGGTGCATATCACGCTGGTGTACTGGGTGTGGCCACTGGTACCTACTGGATGTATTGTTTCTTTAATCTGTTAAGCCCGATTACCACCATGGTATACGGCTTCTTCAATATTCGAATAAGAAGGTATTCAAAAGAAGAAATGGAGGCCATTAAACGGGGCGACGTTAAGCCAGCTTAAGCTTTCTTTCGATGCCGTCAATGAGGGCATGGATGACTTTAATATGAATTTCCTGAGCACGATCTGCATAGTCACTATGAGGAGCACGGATTTCAAGATCTGCTATGCTTGCCAGTGAACCACCTGCCTTGCCGGTTAAAGCAACGGTTTTCATTCCTTTGCTTTTGGCAACTTCAACAGCTTTAATAAGATTAGCTGAATTTCCAGAGGTAGAAATGCCCAACAATACATCTTCTTTATTTCCTAATGCCTCTATATATCTTGAAAATACATGTTCGTAACCGTAATCATTGGCTACACAGGAAATGTGGCTTGGATCTGATATAGATACAGCAGGAAGGCCTTTACGATCCTCTCTGAAACGTCCACTTAGCTCTTCTGCGAAATGCATGGCATCACACATGGATCCCCCGTTTCCACAGCTGATTATTTTTCCGCCATTTTCGATGGCTAATACCATAAGTTCGATTGCACTTTCGATCTTAGCCATATTCTCATCTGTACTAAAATCTGAAAGGACCTGTGCTGCTTCTGAAAAATGTTTTTTAATATCTTCTATACTCATGACTCAATAACTCGAGCAAAGTTAAGCAAATCTCCAAAGAAATACGGATTCAATTGTTTTGTATCTTTGTTTTAATGGCAGGGATGAGTTATTACAAAGATAAAGTGGTATGGATAACTGGGGCGAGTTCTGGAATAGGGAAGGAGCTTTGTATACAATTGGCTCAATCAGGTTCTCAGCTTATTTTATCAAGCAGAAATCTAGAGGCTTTAACAAATTTGAAAAATGAACTGTCAGATTCTGACAGACATCTCGTGCTACCTTTAGATCTTGAAGATTCGAGTAGTTTTGAATCGTGTACTCAAAAAGTAATTGATCGATATGGAAATATTGATATCCTGGTTCAAAATGGAGGTATAAGTCAAAGAGGAACGGCAATGGAATCTTCCAAGGAAGTGACCAGGCAAATTATGGAAGTGAATTTTTTTGGCAATGTATTTTTAACAAAGGCTGTACTGTCTCATCTGAGAAAAAGCAAAGGACAAATATTGGTGGTCAGCAGTATTGCAGGAAAGTTTGGTTTCTTTTTACGTTCGAGCTACAGTGCTTCAAAACACGCTCTTCACGGCTATTATGAAAGCCTGGCTCTCGAGGAAGAAAAGAATGAAGTTTCAGTTACTATAGCCTGTCCTGGAAAAATAAATACGCCCATATCTGAAAATGCGCTTGCTTCGGATGGAAATAAGCATGGTACAATGGACCATAATCAGGACACGGGCATGCCGGTGGAGGATTGTGTAAAACAGCTTTTGAAGGGTATCCAATGCAAAAAGAGAGAGATACTCGTCGGTAATAGAGAAACTAAGGTAGTTACCTTGCGAAGGTTTTTCCCAAAACTGTTCTGGAGAATTATTAGAAAGCAATCGGCAACCTGATAATAATTGACAAAAAAAAAGGCCATCTTCTTGAGATGGCCTTTTATAATTCGTGGCAATATTTAGTTCACACTTGATGACAAGTCAGATCCTGCTTTGAATTTTACTGAATTTTTAGCTGCAATTTGGATAACAGCACCCGTTTTAGGATTACGTCCAGCTCTTGCCGCACGTCTAGTAATTGAAAAAGATCCAAAACCTACTAAAGAAATTCTATCTCCTTTTTTCAAAGCTCCAGTTGTCGCACCAACAAAAGCATCCAATGCTTTTTTAGCGTCAGCTTTAGACATTCCAGCTCCGTTTGCCATAGCATCGATTAATTCTGCTTTGTTCATAATGAGTTGTTTTTAATGATTAATAATTAATTATCAGAACAAATATATCCGAATATCAATGTGAGTCAAGGTTTCACACTCAAAATCTACCCAAAATGTTAATAAATGACTCATTTTGTTAATAAGTCTGCTGAAAACCCTGTAAAATATAGGCTTTATGTCAATATAACCCTTAGAATATTCCTTAAAAAGAACAAGTTAGGCAGAAGAATTTCATTTATGGTTCCAATTTAATTTCAGAGACATTCAAATTTGAGGACATAATTGCCCTTGCATTTTTCATGAAAAGTCTCATTCTGGACATATTTGTCTTATTCATGTAGCTGCTGTCATTTTCATAGATACTGCATGGGATGATTTCATATATTTTTTTTCCATTGATGTTTGGTTTATGAACCCAGATCAGATGATATCCTGGATTGGATATCTTGACAGTATTGTCGTTCTTCACAAGGGTTAATTCCAGCATCATCCCACCATCGGTATTAACACTTGCCTGGTTAGAGACAAAATTCCCAAGTGAATAGGCCACCAATTGATTCTTATTCTGATGCCACTCTGCTTTTTGAATCACGTGAGGATGGCTTCCAATAACTATATCCACACCGTTTTTTAATAAAAAATCAGCAACCTTAGTTTGTTTTTTATTTGGACTTGTCTGGTATTCAAGCCCCCAGTGTGTGATGACAATGAGCTGATCCAGGTTTTCGGATTTACTGTTTTGAATGTCTTTACGTATTTGGCTTGTATCAATATAATTGACAAGAGCCGGTTTGGCTGCTTTTAAACCATTGGTGCCATATGTATAATTTAGTACGCCAATACGAATATTTCCTTTTCTCAAGATGAGCAGGTTGTTTAACTTCCTTTCAAGTGCACTACGAAAAGTACCTGTATGGGGAATTTGAAGTGAGTCAAGTACATGTATTGTTCGAATGACTCCTTTTGTTCTTCTGTCGCAGGAATGGTTATTGGCGGTAACGAGTACATCAATTCCGTTTTTTTTACAGGAATAGGCCAGCTCATCAGGTGATGAAAATTGCGGATACCCCGTGAAAGGTGGACCAGCGAATGTGACCTCCATATTGGCAATCGCGAAATCTGCACGTTCAATAACTGGTTTAACATATTTAAACACGGGGTCATAGTTATATGATTTCGTGTCTGAATTATAAGCTGATTGAATCTGACCACCATGACCCATGATATCGCCAATAAAAATGAGTGATAAGGAATCCTGGCTATTCAGACAATAAATGTGTTGTAAGAAAAATAAAAGAATAAAGAGGTATTTCATTGGATCCTAATTTTTTCATTGAAAAATACTATTTTCATTGGAATGTTGTTCTTAAACTTTTTCTTTTTTATAACAAATCGACTATGAAAACATTAATTAATAAAAAAGAACTTCTTTCTTTTATTAGTGCATTAATTGAAAATCGTATCAATAAATCAGAAGAAATAATAAATTATATTGAAGAATCTATCCATTCAGAAACCAAAAGTACTGCGGGAGATAAGCATGATACCAGCAGAGAATTATTACATCAGGAGAGAAATAAAGCAGCTCAAAATCTTAATAATCAGCTGATGAAAAGGAGAACATTGATTCAATTAAAGAATCATAAGTACTCAAAAAAAGTAGGATTTGGTAGTCTGTTGCATACAAATCAAGGATGGGTATTCATTGGTTTGTCAATTGGAAATATTGAATTCAGAGAGGAGGAAGTGCTGTGTATTTCTCCAATTTCACCATTTGCTAAAGCATTAGAAGGCGCGGATCAAGGAGAATGTATTGAGTTTAACGACACGTCATTTGTCATAGAAACCATTATATGAAAAAAGTGAGGACTGAGCCTCACTTTTTTATTTAAATATATGTACGGTAGGTAGGTAATATTTAAAATACTAAACAAACTAACTAAACACTAAGTAATACTCTACTCTTCGAATAAAGTTTCATTTTACTGTAAATTTATTGGGGAAATTACCTAATAAGGTTTAAATGTCCGATTCTTGTTTTCTTTTCAGAGTTATCGAGTTCTTGGTATTCGACTTTCCAGATATACGTTCCATCCATTACTTTGCTGTTGTTATATGTTCCGTCCCATCCAACTTTTATATCATAAGATACCCAGATGAGCTCACCCCATCTGTTGAAAATTTCAAGCTTGAAATTTTGTTCGGAAATTCCTTCTGCTACAACAAACCATGTCTGGTTGTGTTCATCTCCTCCTGGTGTGAAAGTGTTTGGAGCAAAGAAAAGTGCTTCCGGAATTTCATAGCAAGGCTGTAAAGGATCTACAAGAGTGGCTATGCTCGTTGCTTCACAATTGTCATCATCAGTAACTGTCAATGAATAAAATCCAGCATTTAGATTGTCAATTATTTCTGTTGTACCTCCGTTATCCCAGGCAAAGTAATATGGTGCAGATCCAGAATTAATGATAGCTTCCACACTTCCAGAATGATCTCCAATGCAATCTGGATTAATTACATTAAAACTAATAACAGGAAGAGGAGATCCAGTAATCGAAATTTGCTGTACCCCGGTACAACCGTAAATATCTGTTCCAGTTACTGAATACACAGAAGTTCCTTCAATAACCATTATGGGAGATCCATTGGTTATACCATTACTCCATGCGTATGTGGATGCTCCACTGGCCAACAATACAATTTGATCTCCGGCGCAGGTAGCTCCAGGGTTATTTATGCTAATTACAACAGGGGCTGGGTCCGTTATTGTCGATGTTCCTGATAAGGCAAGACATCCTGAGCCATCTGTAACCTGGAAACTATACGTACCAGGGCAAAGGTTGGATAATGTGTCATTGTCTGTTCCAACAACATTTCCGTTACCATCCAACCACTGATATGAATAGGGTGCAGTTCCTCCACTGACATATGCAACAATATACCCGTCACAAAACCCATTACACAAGGGGTTAGTTGAAACTAGTGAATCAACAGTAAGGTTACTGATTGTTAAATCCAGGGATACAATAGAATCGCACCCATTCGCTGCACCGCCAACAATATTAAATGTGGCCGTATTGTTACTCACATTATAGGTGTTTCCATCAATCCATGTAAATGAGCCACAAGCCGATTGAGTATCTGTTCCAGTTACTGAATTATTAATGATTAAATCTAAAGTTACAAGAGAATCGCACCCATTCGCTGCACCGCCAATAATATTAAATGTGGCCGTATTGTTACTTGCTGAGTATGTATTCCCGTCAATCCATGTGAATGCGCCACAAGCTGATTGAGTATCTGTTCCAGTTACTGAATTATTAATGATTAAATCTAAAGTTACAAGAGAATCGCACCCATTCGCTGCACCGCCAACAATATTAAATGTGGCCGTATTGTTACTCACATTATAGGTGTTTCCATCAATCCATGTGTATGTGCCACAAGCCGATTGTGTATCTGTTCCTGTCATGGCACTACTAATAGTAAGATCGAGAGTGACCAAGGAATCACATCCATTTGCTGCACCACCTATGATATTGAATGTGGCTGTGTTGTTGCTTGTTGTGTATGTATTTCCATCAATCCACGTGTAGCTGCCACAAGTAACTTGCGCATCTGTTCCCGTTGCAGGGTTATTTATTGTTAAATCCAAAGTTACTGTAGAGTCACATCCATTGGATGCTCCTCCACTTATTGTATATGTAGCGGAGTTATTACTTGAGTTATAGGTATTCCCATCAATCCAGGTGTAGGTTCCACAAGTAGCTTGGGTATCTGTTCCGCTTACTGCATTATTAATAGTCACATTAAAGCTGTTTTCATCTGTGCAATTTGGAATGGTGCCAGATTCTGCATAGACGTAAATCAATTGACTTGAAGCTATGTTATCACCCGTAAATAATGGAATACCACTTCCATTACTTAAGGTGAAATAGTTCCCTGCAGATAATAATGGAAGAATATACCCATTACAGGCTATTACATCAGATGGAGCATCTGCAATTGGGTTTTGATGTACATTTAGAGTGATTGTTGTATCATCTGTACAGATCCCGTCCGTAACTGTTAATGTCACGTTATAGCTGCCAGCTGTTGTATAAGAATGAGTTGGATATATTCCATTACCGGTACTTGAGTCTCCAAAATCCCAGGTGTAAGAGGTAATTCCTGCTGAAGCACTAGATGAACTTCCATCAAAGGAAAAGTTATTTCCAATTAAACACTGATCACTTACTGAAGCAATATCTGCAATAATGCCACAGGATTGAGTGATTAATAAATCTTCTATAATTACGTCCAGTCCATTTCCACCGGTGCTATTATAATGAACAAGATAATTCAATCCAGTTGTGCTTACTGGAGCAGTCAAAGTGATTAACTGCCAGGTGGTAGTTAAAGTAAGGGTGGTGGTAGTCATTACTGTTCCATTATCATCTATTAAGCTGATTGTCACACTTGGAGCATTGTACGACATTCTCATCCAGGCAGATGCAGTAACCGTACATCCTACAGTTAATCCAGTGACGTTACGGTCATAAATATCTACATCACTTACACCATTTTGTACGTTAAACCAGCCGAAAAATGTACCACTTAATGCATAAGCCGAATTAAAATCACTTCCTCCATTTCCGTAGAGCACGGGACCATTAGCTCCAACAATGTTGGCCGAGTCAAATGTTTCTGATAAAATAGTCGTGGAAGACGTATTAATTGTTAAGTCCAAAGTTACAATACTATCACACCCATTTGATGCTCCAGAAGGTATTGTATAAGTGGCTGTGTTGTTACTGGTTGTATAGGTATTCCCGTCAATCCAAGTAATAGAATCGCAGGCTATTTGTGTGTCAGTTCCAGTCACAGCATTATTGATTGTGAGATTAAGGGATATCAGTGAATCACATCCGTTTGTCGCACCACCCACGATATTGAATGTAGCGGTATTATTACTTGTAGTATATGTATTTCCATCAATCCATGTAAAGGTCCCACAAGCAGCTTGCGTGTCTGTTCCTGTCACTGAATTACTAACGGTTAAGTCTAAAGTTACCTGAGAGTCACATCCGTTTATCGCACCACCCACGATATTAAATGTGGCAGTGTTGTTACTCAGGTTATAGGTGTTTCCATCAATCCAGGTGTATGTGCCACAAGCCGATTGTGTATCTATGCCGTTTGCGGAATTACTAATGGTCAAGTCTAAAGTTACCAGAGAGTCACATCCGTTTGCCGCACCACCCACGATATTAAATGTGGCAGTATTGTTGCTCAGGTTATAGGTGTTTCCATCAATCCAGGTGTATGTGCCACAAGCCGATTGTGTGTCTATTCCAGTTACTGAATTATTGATAGTCAAATCCAAAGTGACAAGGGAATCACATCCGTTTGCTGCACCACCCAAGATATTGAATGTAGCGGTATTGCTACTTCCCGTATAGGTGTTCCCATCAATCCAAGTGTAGGTTCCACATGTTGTTTGTGTATCTATCCCCGTTACTACATTGTTGATAATCAAATCCAAATTTACGAGCGAATCACATCCATTGGCAGACCCACTCACGATATTGAAGGTAGCAGTGTTGTTATTCGCTGTATAGGTGTATCCATCAATCCAGGTGAATGTACCACATGCTGTTTGTGTGTCTATTCCCGTCACAGCATTATTGATTATCAAATCCAGAGTGACTAGCGAATCACATCCGCTTGTCGAACCACCCACGATATTGAATGTAGCCGTATTGTTACTTGCTGTATAGGTATTTCCGTCAATCCATGTGAATGTAGCACATGCTGTTTGCGTATCTGTACCGTTTGTGGAATAACTAATAGTCAAATCCAGAGTGACTAGCGAATCACATCCGCTTGTCGAACCACCCACGATATTGAATGTAGCCGTATTGTTGCTCGCGTTATAGGTATTTCCATCAATCCAGGTGTAGGTTCCGCAAGCCGATTGTGTATCAGTTCCCGTTACGGAATTACTAATTGTTAAATCTAAAGTCACAATAGAATCACATCCGTTAGCTGAACCCCCTACGATATTGAATGTAGCCGTATTATTAGTATTTGTATAGGTGTTCCCATCGATCCAGGTGAATGAGCCGCAAGCTGTTTGAGTATCAATTCCTGTAACTATATTACTAATAGTGAGATCCAGGGTCACAAGGGAATCACATCCGTTTGATGCGCCTCCACTGAAAGTATATGTGGCGGAGTTGTTGCTTGAGTTATAGGTATTTCCATCAATCCAGGTGTAGGACAGGCAGGCGGTTTGTGTATCAGTTCCTGTCACCGTATTACTAATAGTGAGATCAAGGGTCACAAGCGAATCACATCCATTGATTGCACCGCCCACGATATTGAATGTAGCGGTATTGTTATTAGTGTTATAGGTATTTCCATCTATCCACGTGTAGGATAGGCAGGCAGTTTGTGTATCAGTTCCTATCACTGTATTACTAATAGTGAGATCCAGGGTAACAAGAGAATCACATCCGTTTGCTGCACCTCCCACGATATTGAATGTAGCGGTATTATTGCTTGTCGTAAAAGTATTCCCATCTATCCATGTGTACGACAGGCAGGCAATTTGCGTATCAGTTCCCGTCACTGAATTATTAATCGTTAAATCTAAAGTTACAAGGGAATCACATCCATTGGCAGCACCTCCTACGATATTAAATGTGGCGGTATTATTGCTTGCAGTATAAGTGTTCCCATCAATCCAGGTGTAGGTCCCACAGCCTGTTTGTGTGTCTATGCCAGCAGCTGAATTATTAATGGTCAAATCCAAAGTGAGGAGTGAATCACAGCCATTTGCTGCACCACCGACGATATTAAATGTGGCGGCGTTGTTACTTGCTGTATAGGTATTCCCATCTATCCAGGTGTAGAATATGCAGGCTGTTTGTGTATCAGTTCCTGTCACTGCATTATTAATTGTGAGATCCAGAGTGACCAGTGAATCACATCCATTTGCTGCACCACCTACGATATTGAATGTGGCAGAATTGTTACTCGTGTTATAGCTGTTTCCATCGATCCAGGTGTACGTCCCACAGGCTGTTTGTGTGTCTGTGCCAGCAGCTGAATTAATAATAGTTAAATACAGAGTGACAATGGAATCGCATCCGTTTGCTGCACCACCGACGATATTAAATGTGGCGGTATTGCTACTTGCCGTATAGGTATTCCCATCAATCCAGGTGTATGTTCCACAGGCAGCTTGTGTGTCTGTTCCTGTCACAGCATTACTAATAGTAAGATTCAAAGTGACAAGTGAATCACATCCGTTTGCTGCACCTCCCACGATATTAAATGTGGCGGTATTATTGCTTGCCGTATAAGTATTCCCATCTATCCAGGTGTATGTTCCACAGGCAGCTTGTGTGTCTGTTCCTGTCACTGTATTATTAATTGTGAGATCTAGCGTGACAAGTGAATCACATCCGTTTGCTCCACCTCCCACGATATTAAATGTGGCGGTATTATTGCTTGCCGTAAAAGTATTCCCATCTATCCAGGTGTAGGACAGGCAGGCAATTTGAATATCAGTTCCCGTCACAGCATTACTAATAGTCAAATCCAAAGTAACAAGGGAATCACATCCATTGGCAGAACCACCTGTGATATTAAATGTAGCCGTATTGTTGCTCGCGTTATAGGTATTTCCATCAATCCAGGTGTAGGTTCCGCAAGCCGATTGTGTATCAGTTCCTGTCACTGCATTACTAATAGTCAAAT
>Ga0206679_10004233_pt1 | contig 10792 bp, 8 predicted proteins | sample M110012015metaG_FD_155464 | JGI IMG/M metagenome (GOLD analysis project Ga0206679, IMG submission 155464) | Ammonia-oxidizing marine archaeal communities from Monterey Bay, California, United States - M1 100m 12015 | ecosystem: Environmental > Aquatic > Marine > Intertidal zone | place: USA... | reverse complement strand
CTCCCAAGGTTTCCACTGACTTTTGATGAAGCGGCTTCCCTGTCTGGTGGGTGAGTTGTTCCAAGAAATAAGGCGTCGCTTGCTCAAGTTGAATTATTAGTGTTTTATTATCCACTGCTCTCACGCCTAGCTCAGGCACACTTAGTTGACCTAAATTAACTTTCTCAGCATTTTTAATAGGGTATAAAAGTGTAGCATATTTTGCCGCTGTTAATGGATCCATAAGACGTTGGTAAGCAAATACAAAATCATGAGCAGTTACAGAGTCGCCATTGGACCACAATGCATCATCTCGAAGGTAAAAGGTGTATGTCAAACCATCAGGTGAGATATCCCAACGCTCAGCAGTGCCAGGAATAACTTTTGCATCTTCAGAAAAGTCAACCAATCCGGAATAAAGGTCATCCATCAATCGGCCCTCTGAAGTTGTAGAGGTTCCATGATGGTCTAAAGTTTCTGGATCTCCATCATTTCCGCGATAAAAAATCTGGGCGCTGGCTATTGAAAACCAAAAACTAGAGAAAACAAGGAAAGTAATGAAATAGCTTAGTCTCAATTTACAACCTCTAATAATTCAGCGAAAAGTGCAGGCTTATTTAAAGTTTTTACGTTTGGACTAAATTTCTTAGAGGGTCAAATGTTATAATATAAAAATATTTGATTAAATAATAACTACGCATAGTTGACTAATCTAACAGGACGCCCTGGAGCTATTTCCTCAACTGCTTTAATAATTCCCTGAGCATCAATACCATAATATCTGTAAAGCTCAGATATTGTCCCCGTCTGTCCAAAACATTCAACACCAAGCGCGCGTGTTCTGTTACCCATTACAGATCCCAACCAAGAAAGGGTTGTAGGGTGAGCATCGCAAACTGTGATTAAACTTGCTCCTTGAGGTAAATCTGAGAACAAACGTTCAATATGACTTAAAGCCTGTTTATTGCCGTTTTGGCGACGCTTCTGAGCAGCGGACCATCCTCTTGAAAGTCGGTCTGCTGACGTAATAGCCAAAATGCCAATATCACGCATATCCTCTCCCATAAGCCCTACGCTTTTTATCGCCTCAGGGGCAAGTGCACCTGTATAAGCTATAACAGCTCGCGCATTTGGGCCAGGGCGTCGTAACCAATATGCCCCATTAATAATATCACTTTTCAATTCAGAAGATATATTTCGAGAAATTTGTTCAAGAGGGCGAGTAGAGAGCCTAAGATACACAGAACCGCCTGTACTATCGTCTAGGTAATTATCTCCGCCTTCATTCTCGGAACCATCGTTTTGCATAAATTCAAAACCAAATTGCATGATCACAGCGAGTTCATCGACAAACGCGGGTTCAAAATAAGCCAATCTATCTTGCGACATACCGATTAAGGGGGTGCCTATGGACTGATGCGCACCACCCTCTGGAGCCAATGTTATTCCTGACGGAGTCGCAACCAACATAAAACGTGCATCCTGGTAACATGCGTAATTCATTTGATCTGCAGCTCTGTAAATGAAAGGATCATAAACCGTGCCGATAGGCAGAATACGTTCACCGTTAATAGAATGCGAAAGTCCAAGAGCAGATAACAATATAAATAAATTTGCTTCGGCAATACCTAGTTCAATATGTTGGCCTTTAGGAGAGGACGCCCATTTAAATGTAGAGGGAACTTTCTCATCACGAAATGTATCATCAACGGGCATTCTGGAAAACAAACCGCGGCGATTAACCCAGCCCCCTAAATTAGTTGACACAGTCACATCCGGTGATGTGGTTACAATACGATCAGCTAAGTCAGATTTTGCTTTACCTATATCGTTAATGATTTGCCCAAAACCCATTTGAGTCGATATTAATTTTCCTCGATTGTTAGAAGACAAAAAACTATCGGGTATGGTGACTTTTGGAGCGGATAGATTACGCATGCCAGCTGTAAAAAAATCGGTATTTTTTATGAATTTTTGTAACACATCAGGTGATGTTTGCGTGCCTTCCCATTTATCCCATTCGTGGCCCTCTCGAATATTCATTCGTTTCCGGAAGACTTCCATTTGGCTGGGATTCATAAGGCCCGCATGATTATCTTTATGTCCTGCCAATGGAAGATTATGACCTTTTATTGTGTAGCAAATAAATAATGTAGGACGGTCATGTAGTTTAGCTGCTTCAAAGGCTTTGGTAAGTGAGTGTAAATCATGGCCCCCTAAGTTACCCATAAGCTCTTCCAAATCTTCGTCATTAAGGTCTTCGATAAGTGCGAGTGTATCAGGGTGCTCAGAAAGGTCTTTTTTAAGACGTTCTCGCCAACTCGAAGCCCCTTGGAAGGTGAGCGCACAATATAGTTGGTTAGGACATTCTTCGATCCATTCACGTAACCACGCTCCCCCTGGCTTGGCAAAAATTGCTTGTTGTAATTGGCCATGTCGCAAGGTCACAACATCCCAGCCGAAATTTCGGAACATATCTTCAAACTTTTGAAACAGACCTTCATGTACGACAGCATCTAGAGATTGACGATTATAATCGACAATCCACCAACAATTACGAAGATTATGTTTCCAGCCTTCAAATAGGGCTTCATATATATTCCCTTCATCCATCTCAGCATCTCCAATCAAGGCGACCATGCGTCCTTCTTTGCGTCCATGCATCCAATCATGTTGAGTTACATAGTCTTGAACGAGTGAAGAAAATAATGTTTGAGCCACTCCTAAACCAACAGAGCCTGTTGAAAAATCAACATCATCAATGTCTTTTGTGCGCGAAGGATAGCTCTGTGCCCCGGAAAACCCTCGAAAATTCAAAAGTTTTTCGTGCGTTTGTTGGCCTGCTAGATATTGAAGAGCATGGAAAATGGGAGATGCGTGAGGTTTAACTGCGACGCGGTCTTCTGGTTTTAGCGCATCCAGATAGAGGGCTGTCATTATTGTTGCCATTGAAGCACAGGATGCTTGATGGCCGCCAACTTTAACATCATCCTCTGATTTCTTACGCAAATGATTTGCAGAATGGATAGTCCAAGCTGCTAGCCACAATAAACGTTGCTCAATTTCTTTTAAGTAAAACAAGTCTTTTACTGACATGGGTTTTTCTCATACCGTTTGTAATTATTTGGATATTAAAAAAAATCCAATCGAGTTACCCGGCAAATAAGTATTTACTTTACACTAAAATTAGATATTAAAACTAAATATTAAACAACATTTAGAGAATATGACTAATTTAGATCGAATTGATAAATCTATTCTAAAGGCTGTCCAAGCCGATGGACGCATTTCCATATTAGATTTAAGCGAAAGTGTAGGCCTCAGTCCCACCCCCTGCGCTAGGCGACTCAAAAATCTTGAGAAAAATGGAATTATTTCAGGTTATCATGCCTCAATAGACGAAAAAAAAATTGGCTTTGGATTTTCTATTTTTATTTCCATACAGCTCGACAAGCAAATTGACGGCACATTAAAGTCTTTTGAAAGCACAATTTCATTATTTCCAGAAGTAGTAGATTGTTGGCTAATGACGGGAAATCGTGACTATTTAATGCGCGTTGCTGTTGAGGACTTAAAAGAGTTTGAACATTTTCTCACAAGTAAATTAAATAAAGTTAAAGGAGTTGCTTCAATTGAAAGCTCCATTCCACTTAGACAAGTGAAGTCAGGTCCTTCTAGAAAAATTTAAATTACATATTGGTTACAAATAAATACCCTAATAAACGTGTTTGCATTCGAATGCACTGTAAGTTATCTACTATCTAGAATTTGGGGGAATTAGTTATGGAAAAATTTGGTTTATTAAACTGGACAATCGTTTTTGCATATCTAGTTGGCAATTTATTACTAGGCTGGTATCTTAGCAGAAGGGTGAAAACTGCTGAAGATTATTATTTGGGTGATCGTTCTACGCCCTGGTGGGCTATTGGCATCTCCGTTATTGCAACTTACGTCAGTGCCCTCTCCTTCTTAGGCGGCCCCGCCTGGGCATATGGTGATGGCATGGCAGCCTTAGCTATTCATATAAATTACCCGCTTGTTATGTTTGTCGTTATCGCAGTATTTCTACCTTTTTTCTACAATAGCGGTGTTGCTTCAATCTATGACTATCTTGAACGTCGTTTTGGGCGCTCTTCTCGCACCATGATGAGTTTAATATTCTTAATTTCTCAAAGTATTACAGCTGCATCTATATTAACGGCAACGGCAATCGTGATTACTTATGTGACAGGAATTGATGCTAAAATAGCTATTTTCCTGATGACAGCAATTGTACTCATCTATACTTTACTTGGTGGAATGAACGCTGTTATCTGGACTGACGTCCTTCAAGGCATTATCCTTTTTATCGGCGCAGGTATTATACTTTTTTGTCTCATCAATGCCATAACTCCTCTTTCAGGTGCACTTACCTCGCTCGCTGAAGATGGGAAACTGAATCCGCTCAATACATCACTTGATTTTACAATAGCTCCAACTGTGTGGGCTGGCGTGTTTGCTATGACCTTATTCCACATCACTGTTTATGGTGCTAATCAAATGATGGTTCAACGAGCACTTGCAGCCAGATCCATTGGTGACGCTAAGAAATCATATCTTTTGATGGGCTATGCCGCATTTTTTATATATTTTCTTTTCTTTTTCGTAGGCGCTTTACTTTACGTATACTTTAAGGGCCTGCCCTTTGATCAACCCAATGAAATTATCCTACGCTTTGCAAATTCACTGGCCATCCCAGGGTTAATGGGAATTCTGGCGGCCGCAGTACTATCAGCCTCTATGTCAAGTCTGTCTTCAGCCTTTAACTCTTTAGCGACAATTTCAATTACAGATATCTACCAAAGTTTCTTGAAAAAAGATGGTAGCGATAGCCATTATTTGAAGTGCTCGCGCGTTATGACTTTATTTTGGGGTATTATGGTCATCCCCATGGCCTTCGCATTTATATCAAGTGAGGGCTCTATTCTAGAAGTTCTGTCTAAAGTGGCTTCATATTTTGTTGGTGCAAAATTAGCCATGTTTGGAATGGGGTTCTTTTCCAAGCACACCACACAACGTGGTTTGTTGATTGGAGTTGCAGCTGGTTTTTTAGGACTCTTAATAATAGTTGGTGTATTTAATATTAAAGGTATCTACCACAACATCGCTTGGCCTTGGTATGTTGTCATAGGCGGAGGAATAAATATAACAGTATCTTGGGTTGCAAGTATTGCTCTCGATGGGTTTCAAAAAGACTGGCACCCACAAACAGTTATAGGTCAAATACAAGACTTTAAAGCTAAGGGAAAAAATGAAAAACAAGACGGCTGGTACTTAATGCCAGGGCGCGCAGAAGCCCCAGTATGGGGATTATTAGGGTTATTCATTATTATTATAATTTTTCTCTCTTGGTTTTCAACTCTGGGATAAGTTACATATTGCATTCGAATGCAAAAATGATATGATTGCATTGAATCTACTAAACTATCCCAGAGAAATTAAATGGCACGATATATTAAAAATGGAATTGATGTAAACACTAAGCTCAAAACAGATCAGAAAGTAAGAGAAACAGTTGAAGGTATTTTAACAGAAATCGAGACACATGGGGATGCTACCATACGCAAGTATTCAGAGGCCTTTGATAATTGGTCTCCTAAAAGTTTCCAGTTAACACGCAGTGAAATCGACGCCTGTCATGATGAGCTTTCCGAACAAGTCAAAGATGATATTCGGTTTGCTCAAGCCCAAGTAAGAGGGTTTGCTCAAATCCAGCGTGACTCTATGAAAGATGTTGAAGTCGAGACTCTCCCAGGTGTTACCTTGGGTCACAAACATATTCCAGTTAATGCTGCAGGTTGTTACATTCCAGGAGGAAAATATCCTCTAATAGCCTCAGCGCATATGTCGGTAATTACAGCAAAAGTCGCTGGTGTAAAACGCGTGATTGCCTGTGCACCTCCCTTTAACGGCAAACCTCACCCTGCAATAGTTGTGGCAATGGATATGGCAGGAGCTGATGAGATTTATTGCGTCGGTGGGGTTCAAGCAGTAGGTATGATGGCCATAGGTACTGATACCTGTAAATCTGTAGATATACTTGTCGGACCGGGTAATGCTTACGTTGCAGAAGCTAAACGACAGCTTTTTGGGAGAGTAGGCATTGACCTCTTTGCTGGACCAACCGAAACTATGGTTATTGCTGACCACACATCCGATGGTGAAATTTGCGCTGCCGACCTTCTAGGACAAGCAGAGCACGGTATAAATTCTCCTGCCGTACTTCTAACTAACTCTGAAAAACTAGCACATGATACTATTGCTGAGGTGGAACGTCAGCGGCATATCCTCTCAACCGGAGACATAGCAGGACAGGCTTGGGATAATTATGGCCAAGTTATTCTTTGTGACAGTTATGAAGAAATGGTGGAAATGGCAGATTTTATAGCCTCAGAACATGTTCAAGTCATGACAGAAAACCCCAATTATTTCCTAGAAAATATGACTAATTATGGAGCACTTTTTCTTGGTAATGAAACTAACGTAGCATATGGCGATAAAGTTATTGGAACAAACCATACATTACCAACCAATAAGGCCGCGAGATATACAGGAGGTTTGTGGGTCGGTAAATTTCTAAAGACTTGCACTTATCAACGGGTGAGCGAAAAAGGATCAGTTGCTGTTGGTGAATATTGCTCCCGCCTTTGTGCCTATGAAGGCTTTGCAGGACATAAAGAACAGGCCGATATTCGTCTACGCCGCTTTTCTGGACAGAATATTCAAGGCTTAGAAAACCTTCCAACACCAAAAAAGCCAGATTAAAGTGGAAGATTTTAGAAAAGAAAAACAATATGTTCGTGATTTTATGGAGATCTTCGATAGATCCGGTGCATCAGAAATCACAGATATTTTAACTCGCCACACATGTGATGATTATCGATGGCGCGGGATGCATCCTTTTTATGAAAAAAGCTCAATAGAATCTGTAGTTCAAGATTTTTGGTTACCCCTTAGAGCATCACTAACATCACTCCAACGCCGTGAAGACATCTTTTTTGCTGGGCAGAATATTTATAATGAAACCCCTCAAGTTTGGACATGTTCAATGGGTCACTTCATGGGTTTATTTGACAAGGACTGGCTTGGCATTCCTGCGACGCAAAAAATAGTATTTCTACCATATGCAGAGTTCCATCGTATCAAAAATGGAAAAATCGCAGAAAGTACAATCTATGTTGATATAATTAAAATAATGCAACAGGCTGGCCTTGATCCTATTCCGACGCAAACAGCTACTGCTATCATACAGCCAGGACCTAAAACTCATGATGGCATTCAACTTGGCTGTTCCGATCCAAAAGAAACACAAGCGACACTCGACTTACTGGAAGAAATGATAAGTGATCTTTCAAATTTGAACGTCACAGGCAATGATCGATGTGGACCAGAGCTTCTACAAAAAACCTGGCATGATGATATGACCTGGTATGGGCCAGGCGGAATTGGTGCGGCTTATACAATTCCGCGCTATCAGGAACAGCATCAATACCCCTTCCGGGAGGGCCTCACAGACAAGAAATTTCTTGGTCACGTTACGCGTTTTGCTGAAGGCAACTACGCCGGTTGGTTCGGCTGGCCAAATCTGACCAATCGTAACTGCGGCGGGTTTTTAGGACTACCAGAGAGTGAAATCGAGGCAGAAATGCGTGTAGTTGATATTTATCGCCGCGATAAAAATAAACTTTCTGAAAACTGGGTTTTTATTGATATTTTATATTACTTATTTCAGCACGGTATAGATTTATTGAAAAATCCAAATGCATTAAAATACTAGCCTTTAGAGCAAATAATCGCTAATGCTTATCCTATGGATACGCCAAAATTAAAAATGCGATCAACTAGTTACGACGTTGCACGCTTAGCTGGCGTTTCACAATCCGCTGTATCCCGCTGCTTCAAACCTTCAGCCTCCGTTTCAAAAAAAATGCGGGAGAAAGTTATGAAGGCCGCCAATGAATTAAATTACCAACCTAATGCAATCGCTCGGGGCTTGATTACGCGGCGATCAAATTTAATTTCTATATTAGTTTCATCTCAAATGAACTTTTACTACCCAGAAGTTTTATTTCAATTAACAGATCGTTTCTCCAAACAAGGAATGCGAGTACTACTATTCACAATCAACGAAGAAACCGATGTAGAGGAAGCCATTAATCAAGTATGGCAGTATCAAGCTGACGGGGTAATTTCCGCTTCCCATCTATCAGTCGAGCAACATAAAGTTCTGGAAGAACGGGGCATTCCTGTTGTAATGTTTAACAGGTATTTTCTTGATTACCCAAGCAACACAGTTTGGTGCGACGCAACAGCAGCAATAGATATTATGATACAGCACCTTGTAGATTTTGGTCATAAAAATTTTGGTCTTATTGAAGGCCCAAAATATTCCATGGTAAGCCGTGAGCGAATGAGTTTGTCACGGAATGCAATTAAAAAATATGGAGGCACAATCGTCGCTGAAGCACGTGGAAATTATCGATATGAAAGCGCAGCAAATGCTACTCAAAACTTAATGACCAACAAAAATCAACCCACTGCAATTCTTGCGGCCAATGATATGATGGCTATGGGGGCGTTTGATGAACTCAAAAATGTAATGGGACTTTCTGTTCCACGCGACATATCTGTATCTGGTTTTGACGGAATTAGCGCTTCGCGATTTGCATCTTATGAACTTACAACTATTCGTCAGCCTATTGGTAGAATGGCTGAAGCAGCAGTGACCATGATGCTAGACCGAATTGAGAAGCCTGAAACTTCAAGCGAAAAGCGCGTACTCGCAGGATCTTTTATTCAGGGCACCTCAACAGGTTTAGTTCTAGAATAATTATTACAGCCGTTGGCTAAAAATTTGATGGTTGCTATTAAACTCGAAAACTATATCGGCAATATCCGGCATTATTTTCAGATTGTCTCGAGTAATTCTTTCGAAATATTCGATAAATCTAGCAATATCATCATTTGACATAGTATGTGACTGGTCCTTTTGGCGGGTCACCATTAATTTTTCCTCCTGCTTATTTCGCCACTTAAGGACAGTTGCAAAGTCCGGGGCTTTTAAGAAAATTAGTTTGTCTATGATAGAAAATAGTTTTTGATAATCCTGCCTTAAATAATCATTTATAGCAAAGCGCCAAATACCTTCAGAGTCTTGTGACTTTTCCAGTGTGTTAATCGGCAATGCAAGGTCAGCGCTAGGGACCGATCGCGAGCCAACACACCATCCCTCAAAAATAATAAAGTTTTGAACTCCAATCGCCTTAGGCCCTTTCTCTGCAGGCATACGGTCATCGCTAGCCTTATCAAAGCTGGGTAAACTCATTTTTTGATTAGATTTTAGTGCTTTAAGTTTTTTAAATGTTGAAATAGCTAGGGCAATATCATGTGTACCTGGCACGCCTCGCACCAAAAACAATGGGTGGATTTCACGAGAGCGCTTTTGACGTTCGGTCTTAGTTAGATAGAAATCGTCAAGCGATATATGGCTTCCATTAAAGCAATAAAAATTAACAAGATAGCTTGATAAAAATTTTGCAAATGTTGTCTTTCCTGTACCCTGCGCTCCATTAACGCCTATATGTAAAGGTATACCTTCTTTGCATCGCTCTTTGATAAGTAACACGAGCTCGTCGGCATATGGAATGAAATAATCAACGGCTAAATCTGCGTAGCTTTGCGGTAGTCTTTCGGCCTCAACAAAGCTATTAATCCAGTTAGCTTTATCCACTTTTGTGCAACCAATTTTGCAAGAGTTGATTTGTTATATCCGGCATTTCGAGAACTGGTAAATGGCCCGATCGATCAATTACAGACAACTCTGAGCCCACTATCAAGCTTTGCATCATTTTATGCTTTTCAACTGGACAAAGTTTATCCTCACGTCCACATAAAATTAAGGTTGGGACATTAATCTGTTCAAGTACCTTCGTCTGGTCTCGCCGAGACTGCAAAGCCTTGGATTGATTGATGAAAACATCAGGACCGAGAGCTTGGGCCATCGCCATGCAGAGTTCTAAAATATCGGTTCTGTCTGACCCAATGGCAAGGTAATTAGGCTTCATCTCATTGCGCATAATATCAAACAAACCGCCTCCTTGGACTTTAGCAATTTGAACATCCCGCACAGCACGCCGTTCAGGACTATCAGGCAAGTGGTTTGTATCCATCAATGCCAGACGAGTTACACGATGTGGGGCTAAACGCATTATTTCCATCGCTGCTATTCCACCCATAGATAATCCAGCCAACGCAAATTTATTTGGGGCATTCTCTAAAACTTGTTCAGCCATATCTTTAAAGTTATCATACCCCACCAGAGGGATATTAATAACAGGCATGCTCGCTGAAAATGTGGCAGTTTGAAGTGCAAATAAACGAGCATCGCACATCATACCAGGGAGTAATAATAGCGGTTCCTTCATTTTCACTAACTCTGTTTTCGAAGCTCGGTAAGTACATTTTGCAAAGGCTTTACTACAAAAAAATCTGCTAGTTTTACCTCGACCACTTTAGGTGAATTTCGCGTTATAAAAATACAGGGTCTTATCATTTTCAGTTCTCAGCTTGAAGTAAGACTTGTTTCCAAATTTCGATTTCATCAAAAAGAGTAATTTCCCTGCGAAGCCCCCAAGGACCAAACTCTGCGTGACTTACACCCATTACATAAACATTTGCCCCCGTTGGCTTTCCGAAACGCCCCCAACCCTCATGACGCCCTGACAAGGACCATCGAATAGCACTGCGAGGACTCAAAAGATTATCAATACGACCA
>Ga0206679_10004230_pt1 | contig 10796 bp, 8 predicted proteins | sample M110012015metaG_FD_155464 | JGI IMG/M metagenome (GOLD analysis project Ga0206679, IMG submission 155464) | Ammonia-oxidizing marine archaeal communities from Monterey Bay, California, United States - M1 100m 12015 | ecosystem: Environmental > Aquatic > Marine > Intertidal zone | place: USA... | reverse complement strand
AACACCAGTTCAAGTATCCATGAACGATTCCCGCTCGGAAAGCCATGTTGCGATTTATAAGCTGATAGACGGCATGTGTGTGTGTACAATCAAAAGTGACCAGATCATCGACGGTCGATTTGCCAAGAAGATTACTGAAGAAAGAAGAGTACTCATGGGAGAAGAATCCTGGCCAACCCTAGTGATTATCCCTAGACGGCATTTACTCGTTGAGAATGATGCAGTGCAGTTCTTAGGTTCGGCAGATGGTCTAATCGGGACTGTTGCGCAAGCTGTGGTGATTCAATCACCATTAAGAAGGGTGTTATCCAATTTCAACTTTATGTTTAAAAATCAAAAGGTGCCTTTTCGAGTCTTTACATCAAGGTCAGAAGCGAAGCTTTGGCTCTTTGACTATATTTTGGATAAAGAGGAATTGGAGTTTTTTGACTGATTTTTAACGAATAACGAGTTGTCCAGTTGGCGGGCAATAACCTGTGCTTTCTCAAGCGGAAAATCCTATTGAGAATTGGGTCCAGTTTGGAATTCTGTAAAGATCTTTTTTAAAGTTGTTCTTTCCAGTGCTATTAATCTTGAATTACGTTCATTTTTTCGTCTGTGGGAAAGCTTTAAGAATGTGATATTTCACTAACCTTCCAGCGCAATCTCTAGATCCAGACATTAAGTTCCACGCCCAAGGCCAACCCCTTTTCCATTTTTTGGACTCAAAAATCATCGAGGAAGTTTTATTGTCAATTACACGCACCTTTCCTCTTCGACTTCCTAAGCTTTTTATGAGACTGAATTTAACAGTAAAGTCTGCATCCTCCTCAGATTCCACAACAACAAGTGACGTATAGCCGATGACTTTGCCAATAAACATTTTAGTTATATCTGTAGCATCAACGTTGAATTCACCTCTTGTTTGTTCATATTCTACAAATACTTTTGATCCAGCCTTCATTTGTGCAAATGAGGCCACCGAAGCAACTGCTAACAATAGTAATAAGCTTGTTTTTTTCATGATTTGATTATTTAAATACGATTCAATGCGCTTTATTTTTTGTGGCAAAAGGTTGATTAATTCAGGTTATCACGCAAAGTGCATTTTCTTCCTGTTTTTTCATTGTATTCGTACTAAGCCCTTTTGTGACAAACAAAACTCTATTAATGAAGAGCATGTCGCTACTGTCGATGAAGATGTTGAGCAAAGTTCGCTCCTGTAGAATGGCAAGTATAAAGTCAAACTTAGTCATCACAAATCAGCTGATCTTCTTTTGGTCGAAGTAGGTTTTTGAAGCCACAATAGAACTCTTCCAAAGTGTCAAATTCTTCTTTGTACAGCACTCCGACTCCTTGAGTATATGCCGATTGATTCGTATTGGTTAAATCGTATTCATTAGACTCATTAAATACAACCATCCGAATCTTTCCATCCTCGGTTATTTTGTACTCCAGCTTTAGATCACCGATAATGCTGCTTGGGTTTTGATTGGCTGCATTTCCATTGCTGACGCCAAAGTTTCCACTGAGGCTGAGTCTATCGCTGAAAAGCTCTGTGGAAAGAGCCAACGAGATCTCCTCATTACTCACTTCATCGCCCGGACGATAGTCAAATCCAATGTCAAATTTGTGAGTGATTCCTTGAAGCCAAACTCCCACTTGAGCGCTTAGCATCTCCATACTGTTTTCTGCTAAGATCCCGCCGCTAGGGTTGCTGCTTGTCACTCCGTGAGGCGTAACGAATCTTCTCATAACGAGTAACGAAAAGGCTTGTCTATTGCGTTCTTGCTCACTCGCGATTGCTGCAGCGACACGACTTTTGATGATCTCGTCAGAGTTTGGAAGCTCGATATCAAAGTGGATATTCGGATTCATCATAGGGCCCGAAAGCCCCATCACAAGATCTACATCAGACCGCTGGTTGAACTGACCCGTGTTGTCCGCAAGAATATCTTTCAATGGAGAAGATAAACTGTAGATGGCTTCCATCTTCAATTCAGCTCCTAGTGGATCGCCACTCCAAACGATATTCCCACCAGGTCGAATTGAGAAATCTTTGTTGATGAGATTCTTCAGCGTAAATAGGTAATCACCCTCGACAACCTCGACATCTCCTTGCATGTCGAATTGGCCGTCTGTAGAGATATTCAAATTCACATAACCTTCGCCACGGCCTTTGAGAACGTCGCCGACTGCTTCATCAAAAATGATCTGAAATTCAGCGTCAGGGGTGATGTTAAGCTGGAAATTCATGTAGAGTCCGGCAAGGTCAACTTCCTTCTCAATTTCCTCTCCGGTATCAATAAAGGTGACAAAATCTTCGAAGGTGATGTCTTCACTTGCTCCCAGTGGCATAGCGATCACAGTGCCAGGGCCTGATTCCAATGCGATCTCAAATTCCGTATTGCCCTGATAGCTAGATACCCTGATGTCACCTTTGGCATAGGCGTGACCGTAGTACAAGCTGTTGTCTTCTTCCGTTGTGTTTAAGCACAATAGATACTCATCATCAAGGTAAAGTCCGGCGTCGAAGTTCCACTCAGTAAAATTCTCATGGGCGATTGTTCCGACGAGTAATCCTTCGTTTCCTTCTTGATCGATTAGGCGTATTCCATCGAGGGTAAACATATCTGGCTCGATGCCGGCCACTTCCTCAATAAAATAGGTTGTATTTAGGTAATCGATTTTCACAGCGACTTCTGAAAACTCCACAAGGCCATTTAGCTTTGGATATTCAGGAGTGCCAGTGATGGTCATTTCACCACCAATCATTCCCCCAATGTCGCTGACGCCTTCGCTGATAAATGCGTTGACAAAGCCTAATTCGAATCCGTTGATTTCAACGTCCATGTTCAACGGAGATTCCAATTGTTTTTGATCATAGTAACCAGCAAATGACATCGAAGTATGGCCTAGGCGGATAATATCGCCTTCTAAATTGAGCTTCTGGTTTGGGTTATCCCAAGTACTCTCTAGTCGTATGTCACCGATCTCGTATTGGTTTACTTGATAGGATTCAACGGTTAAATCTGAGGTGAAACGCTTTTCATTGTAGAGGTCTTTTATAGAAGCCTCACCGTTTACCAAACCTGACATCGTCAGATTTAAGTCGCCCAAAAATGGGTTGAGATTCTCCAGGTCAAAAGCTGTAAATGTTACAGTCATCCAAGGTTTTGGGTGCTCAGAGAGGATGCCATTTAAGCTGATGAGTTCATGATTGTGAAACAGGTTCAGGTTTGTGGATTGAATTCTGGAGCTATCAATTTTAATTCTTGCTTCAGGATCAAAACACCAAGGTTCACCCGCAATAGTGATAGAAGAGGTGTTGACCAAGACATCAAAATTCTCATTTCCTCGAATGGTGATTTGAGTGTTGATGTCTCCTGCGTGTTGGAGTTCTTGACTATCCCATGAAGTGGCGACATATATGGTGTCTGTTTCGGTCCTGCCATCGATAGCCAACTCGTTAAAGGTAAGCGCATCCGTAACACTTAAAGCTGACCCAAGAACCGAAAAGTAGATCGCTGAATCTTGCCGTCTGCTGTCCAAAGTAGCATCGTAGAGTACAATGTCTTCAAATCTCAGACTATCACTCACTGCCACTAGGCTGAAATCGCTCGTTTTATCGTGAACGCTCAAATGGGCATACGTGTCGTTCGCAATGTTAATCTCTGGTGTAAAGAATCTGTTGATGAGCTCAAAATCATGGACTGTCAATCTCAGATCAAACTCTTCTGCCAATCCATCATCCACTGTAGGCGTCTCAATAGATGGGATCCAGTCGGCTAATATGACTAGAATGGAGTTTTGCAGGCCTTCAACACTAAAAGTGCCATCAACCCACCCGCTGGCCACAGAAGATTCAAAAGAGATCTTTTTTCCCGCATCGGATGGAAATGCGGATAACTTGAGATGCTCCAAATGGCATTCATCTCCAAGAGTACAGTACGTTACATCTCGCAGATCGATGGTGCCTTGAAGGTCTTTGAGGTTAATTCCGATGAGATCTGCGCTGATGTCACCTGACAAGCAGGTGTAGTCCTGACCTTCTAAGAAATTAAGGTCGACCATGTCAATGTTGCCGATACTTGCGTCAAAAGCTAATTGCGGAGTAGAAGATGTGAAGTCAATAGTTCCGTCGAAATCCATGAAAAGATTATCATCGAAGATCGACGCTAATCCTGTGAAGAATTGATTTCTAAAGTGGCCTACGACATCTATGTTGTTGTATTGGTAGCCATTAAATTCTAAAGATTTGACTAAACCATCAATATCAGCATCCGCTGTTTCTAAGGTAAGCCCTGATCCATTGATTTCTAAATCAGCGCTCAACGGCCCGAGCGTTGGATTCTGGTAGAATTGAGCCAAGTCAAACTCATTAGCAATCACTCGGCCGACGTATTCAAATGTCTCGTCAACTTCATGCATGGTGATGTCACAGGAAACGTCTCCGATTTCTGTCGATAGATGACCGTAAGCTGTGAAGTCGTTGATGAAGCCAATAAAGTTCCCCTGAAAACTCATCGCTCCCAAATCAGTAAAAGTAGGTGGTGTGTTAATGGTTCGTCCTGCGTCAAACGGAGGGATCGGAATGCGATCGAGTTCAGCTTTCGTGCTGGTTAATCTATTGATATCCAGTGTGATAAAGGTGTTATCTATGTTCGGCAATCCATCTAAAGTAACGTCTCCTTCGAACCGTGTGTTCTCATCAATGGTGATGTCAAGATCTTTGCATTTAAGGTTTTCCACACGCCCGGAAACACGTCCAGAAATTATTACCTCTAGATTTAAACCTGCCAATTCTTCAGCAAACCAAGACAGGTCCTCGAGTTTCAGATGAGATTCTTCGAGCTTGTGGTTCATCTTGATCTTTTGATTGAACTCAGCGAAGTCGTTGATGTCTTTGTATTTAAAGGCAATTCGTCCATTGATATCCGATTCGCCGCTTTCGATTTTGGTGTCTTCCACAATGATATACTCGGGATCGTACCGAACTTTTCCTGCGAACTTATCTAGCGCAAAACCGCTGTGATCGATAAACTGGACCTTTTCCAAATCACAGGTCACCGTGTCTCCCAATACACACAAGTTTTTTCCAACAATGTCTAGATGTTTGAGTTCTAGATGTCCCCAGTCTATTCGATCGTTGATGACGGCTGCATTGTGATCGCGGAAGAGAAGATATGCATCTAGAATCTGGACTTCACCTGCGACGATATGTGTTAGGCTAGAGTCCAGCGTGTCAACTTCAGGAGTAAAGGCGTCAATTAGAAACTGGACGTTGAACGTGGAATCGTTTATCCGTTTATGAATGAAGATTCTCGGTTGTTCCAGTGTAATATCTCCAAGATCTAATGGCTTGCCTTTTAATAAAGACAATCCGCTCGCCGTAGCTTTTGGAGCATAGAGTAACGTATCGCCGTTTTGATCTTCGATGTATAGCCCTTCAATAACTGCTCCATCAAAGAAATCGAGATCAACGCCTTCTACGTTTACCACGGTGTTAAGATCATCAGTGAGACTTGACGCGATTTGATTAGTAAGCCAAGTTTGGAATGCGGGAATCAGCAGCAGCAGCCAAAGTAGGAGAATGATTCCCACGAAAATCCCCACAGTCCATTTCAATATTTTCCAAAGTTTTTTCATGTTGGCTCACGCCATTCTGCCTAAGTGTGATAACAGTTTTATCAATGCCTTTGTTGCCTGCGATTTCAGGGCTATTTTTGACCCTGCAATTACTTGATTTTCCCTGTCCTAAGGAAACGCAAAAAACGCACCATTTTGGCTGAACCATTAATCTTAGCAATAGAAAGCAGTTGTGACGACACTTCTGCGGCAATCCTTCGCGGCAATCGTGTGCTGTCTAATGTGATTGCTGGACAAGCAGTGCATGAGAAATACGGTGGAGTAGTGCCAGAGCTCGCTAGTAGAGAACATCAAAAGAATATTGTGCCAACCGTCCATACTGCTCTCAGAGAGGCTAATGTGGAAGCCAAGGACTTGACAGCGATAGCTTTTACCCAAGGGCCCGGCCTCATGGGATCTCTTCTTGTTGGGACTTGTTTCGCAAAAGGTTATGCTCAAGCATTGGGAATTCCTCTTGTGGCCGTAAATCACATGGAAGCGCATATTATGGCGCATTTCATTGAGCAAACCCCAGTGATGCCAATGATCTGCCTCACGGTTTCCGGTGGCCACACTCAGATTGTTTATGTAAAGGGTCCGTTGCAATTTGAGGTGCTTGGAGAGACTTTAGATGATGCAGCGGGAGAAGCTTTTGACAAATGTTCGAAGCTGATAGGCCTTCCTTATCCAGGAGGTCCTCATATGGATCGATTAGCGAAAGAGGGAGATCCTATGAGATTCGAATTCCCGATCAGTCAGATGCCTGGATATCAATTCAGTTTTAGTGGGCTGAAAACTGCGGTATTGTATTTTCTCCAAAAGCAGCTGAAACACGATCCAGAATTCATTGTGAATAATCAAGCTGATCTCGCAGCTTCAATTCAGCATACCATAGTACAGATACTTTTGATAAAACTCAGGAAGGCTGTCGAAGACAAAGGAGTAAAGTCGGTTTCGTTGGCAGGCGGAGTCAGCGCAAATTCTCATTTACGAGACAGTGTGATGTCTTGGAAAAGTGATGCGTTTGATGTGTTTGTCCCTGATTTTCAATACTGTACAGACAACGCGGCGATGATAGGCTGTGTTGGATACTACAGATTTTTGCAGGGGCAAGAGGCTAAAATGGATGTGGTGCCGATGTCCAGATTAAAGATCTAAGCCAGTTCTGGCTCCTGCATGTAAGTCTTCAAGCGACTCCAATACGTTTTCATCCATGTCTCAGTCATCCAACCATCGCATGATGATGGAACTCCAAGATGATTAAACCCAATATGACAACCGTTATCCGACATTTGGATTTGGATGTCCACAATGCTGAAATGACCTTTAGGAAACTTCTGATGGGTCCAAGCGACGACAATTCGCTTGTTCTTGACAATCTGTAAAATCCTTCCAGTGGCGCGACCGTCACAGGCTTCAAATTCGCCTCCTTCATACGGTTCAATTTTAGCGGCCATCTCCGTAAACTCGGAGTGTTTGATTTCACTTAGAAAGGTATCGAACACTTCTTGCGCACTAGCATTGATCTCGATTACCTGAAAAATATTCTCTGTATTGACCTTCATACTCGCTAGGTGTTTACTATTTCTAGTTCTATCTTTTTGATGTCTGCCCGGTTAGATCGGGCGATCATCATCAAACTAACACTTACTAAACGTAGATCGAAGCCGTAAAAGTAGGGCATTAGAACTCCTATCGTATCCAAAAACAAAATTTTCTATTCACACCAAACGGTTAGGAAGAGGTGTGTGGGGCATGCTATAATTGGGATAAATTATTGAAAGCCAATTCGTTATAGAGTTATCAACGGGACAAGAAAAATCCCATTCTTAAGGCGACGCGAAAAAGCCGTCTAGCATGAAAAACAGTATTGAATAGAAGGGAATAGTATTCGAGCAGTAGATGTCGGATTCTACATGTTCTGACGAAGTGTGAACTGTAGCTTTCGCTTGTAGTCCTCAATTAACCACTTGACGTAGTTCTCAGTGTTTTTAGAAATGCAGTGAGAATATTGCTTCACACGATACTCGATATCATGATCGAGAAGATCAGCCAATTCTAATGCATCAAAAACATCCTCGCTATTCTCCTCACACATTGACGCGTGATGTTCAATAGCTTTGAAGATTGCATCTTTTGGACGTCCTCCAGCTTGCGTAATTTCCACATAGACTTCCTTCATATTGAACAGTACGTCCTCAGTCTTAGCGAAGCGTTCGCGCACATCATCGGGCATGATGTATTTGAATTGACGCTCAATTTCTACATCACTGGCTAGGCCTTCTAGATATGAGTTCGGAGAACGGAAAATGTCTTGCCAATCGATTCCGGAATCCCAGAGCCCAAAACGTCTAGCATTGTTACCAAGATCGATAACATTGAAGTTCTTCTTCGTTGGAAGAATACGCGAACCCCGTCCGATCATTTGGTGGTACAGAGTCAATGACTTTGTTGCTCTATTAAGAATGACCGTTTCTACCGTTGGTTCGTCAAAACCTGTGGTAAGAATTGAAACAGAACTCAAGATCGCATCCGGCTTGGTGTGGAACCATTCCAGAATCTCTTTACGCTCAGATTCGGTGTTTGTATTATCGAGGTGACGAATGTCGTATCCTGCATCGACAAACAGATCATGCACCTGTCGCGAGGTTAGTATTCCGTTGTTGAAGATCAAGGTCTTGGTTCCCTTTGCCTTCTCTTCATATGCATAAAGAAGTTTCTCTTGCATGAAATAGTTTCCATACAAACGCTCGGATGAACTGACGGTATAGTCTCCGTTAATTCCAACTTTAAGAGAACGCAGGTTCACGTCGTAGCTGTATGCAGCAGCTTTTGCCAAGAATCCTTTTTGAATCAATGAAGAAATTGATTCACCAACGATCAGCTCATTGTAATTGTCGTTGAGAGGGAGCTTGATATTAGAAGAAAGGGGAGTAGCGGTTACACCTAGGATGATACATTCTTCAAAAAACTTAAAGAGTTTGAGGAATGAATTGTAGTGCGCCTCATCCACGATAACCATCCCGATATCACCCATCTCAACCTGATCATCATTCAATCGGTTGTTGAGGGTCTCAACCATGGCCACGAAACAAGAATATTCTTTCTCATCTGGAAGCTCCTTTACTTTACTATTGATGATTTTGTTCTTAACACCAATTTCATCAAGCATTTTAGAAGTCTGACCACATAGTTCGATTCGGTGCGTCAGGATCAAAACCTTACGCCCTGTATCTTCTATATATTTCCTAGCAATTTCCGAGAAGATGACAGTCTTGCCACCACCTGTTGGAAGTTGAAATAGAAGATTGTAGTTTTTAGGGTACTTCTTGATCCTTTTAAAGATCTCTTCAGTCGCCTCTATTTGAAAGCCATATAAGTCTTTACCCACTTTTTTCTCCAGCACATCGAATGGTTCTACGGTCATAACCTAGCAATGAAAAATCGGGCAAAAATACAGAGAAGAAAAGGCTTAGGAAAGCGGTGGAGGTAATTTGTGAATAAGTCAATGGCGACTGCTGAATATTATGTCGCAACCAATTCACATTTTTCGGACGTGAATGTCAAGATTGAATCCGGATGGAATGAGGCGCTAAAGAAGGAATTTGGGAAGCCTTATTTTCAAGATCTTATAGCATTTGTAAAAGAAGAATTCCATGATCATACTTGCTATCCTCCTGGCAATCAGATCTTTTCAGCTTTTGATCATTGTCCCCTTGATCAATTGAAAGTTGTGATCTTAGGTCAGGATCCATATCATGGGCCGGGACAGGCAAACGGGCTATGCTTCTCCGTGGCGGACGGGATTAGCTTGCCTCCGTCGCTTCGAAATATTTTTAAAGAAATTAATTCTCAGCTAGACATTTCTCCGCCTAGCTCTGGAAATTTAGAACGATGGGCTCAACAAGGAGTGCTGTTGCTCAATGCAACGTTGACCGTCAGAGCTAAGACTCCTGGATCACATCAGAACCAAGGTTGGGAGCAATTTACCGATGCGGTGATCCAAGCAATTAGCAACAATCGCGAAGATGTCGTTTTTATGCTCTGGGGGGCTTACGCCCAGAAAAAAGGAGCGATAATAGATCCAAAACGACATCACGTTCTTCAAAGCTCTCATCCTTCTCCTTTTGCGGCGCACAAAGGCTTTTTCGGGAATGGACATTTCGTTCGAACTAATGAGTACTTAGTTCAAAAAGGGTTAAAAAAGATAGATTGGTAAAAGTTTGACTAGCCAAGCCAGAATAGCACAATTGCGATAATTGAAACGACCAGTCCAATGATGTTTTTGAGATTCAAACGCTCTCTGAAAACCACAACAGCGGCGCCAGTGGTCATAAGAATTATGCCCAAATTCAGAACTGGAACTATGGCTGATTTATCAAGTAATTCAGCACCGACGGTTTCGATGAAAAACCAAATGGATCCGAAGTTGATTGTTCCTAGCGTAATGCCTGCAACTACTTCCTTGCGGCCAACTGAGCGCTTTCCGCGAAATCGATTTGCCCCAAGAATTATCGAGCCAATAATTCCTGACATGGCAAATGGCATGAGCGCCATGAGGTACACATCTTTGGGTTGGGTTAGGAACTCAGGTCCGCTGAAGTAGGCGATGCCGAAATCGATCGCCCCGTTTCCAAAAAAGATTATGATAGGAAGCAGAATAAGCGCCTTTGAGCTAAATACTACCTTGCCGCGAATGCTAGTTAACCAGACCGCAGTTAAAGCCAATACAAGGCCAATGGTTTTCACCAAAGAAAGGTGCTCATGTTCGTAAATGATCACAAAAACAATGACGGGAATTGCCATTCCCATTTTTGCTGATACCGTCGCCACAGAAACCCCAATCTTTTGGGCCGCTACCGCAATTGCATGGAATATCCCGATAAAAACTGCGCCCAGTAAAAACATCGGCATTGAGAACGGCTTGTCCCATGCTTCTTCCCAAGTGTACTCGGGCCAGACAATGACCAACCCGATTAAAAATGCAACAACATAATTGATGACGATTGCAGCAAAATTATTGACTTGGTAGCGCTCCCAGAGTTTGAATTGAACAAACAAACTTCCAGCGCTGAGGATAGCTACAAGAAGCCAGATCATCTTTTGCCGAAGATTTCGATCTGATCAGGACCGTATTCAAAACTCTCCCACAGACTGCCCTTGATTTGCGGAGCTCGGTCATGCCCGTC
>Ga0206679_10004225_pt1 | contig 10804 bp, 4 predicted proteins | sample M110012015metaG_FD_155464 | JGI IMG/M metagenome (GOLD analysis project Ga0206679, IMG submission 155464) | Ammonia-oxidizing marine archaeal communities from Monterey Bay, California, United States - M1 100m 12015 | ecosystem: Environmental > Aquatic > Marine > Intertidal zone | place: USA... | reverse complement strand
CTGCCCTCAATGCCATACACAAAAGAAAAATTTCTATTCTTGGGATGATATACAGTACGAAGCCCCAATGCAAATGCCTCACTTACCCCTTTCCCCTCTAAATAATAATCGCCACCCGTAGATTCATAGAGGGTTCCAGCACTGTAGCCAAAGGCATGATAAGCATACCCCATAAGAAAATTTGTGGCCTGAAATGTGAGGGATGTATTGAAATTGAATGTATTAATAATAGGGCGAAATCTATAACTTCCTCGCGAATTACAGATGGGGGATTCACATTCCCACGTTTCAGGCAATTCCGGATTTGAGGATGCACTCATTCTACTATACCCTAATCCAAATTGTAAGTCTACCAAGTTTTGATGATATAGATAATTGGTAGCATTAATCCGCAGAAAATCTACTTCTAAAAACAACGCTTTTCGATTTGCTTCGCTGTTAATAATATAAAAGGTGGTGGTGGTAGAATCCAATACCACCGGTAATGTCGCTCCTAACTCTGTTTCAAATAGACTACTATCCCAATAATCGGAACCACCGTAGGTGAGTTGACCTACCCGTATATCAAATGGGGTAAATGAAATGGGTTCACGATAAATGTTTCGACGTAGAAGAGTATTCCAATAATAATCGAAGGTGGTAGTGGTCCATGTCTGCTCTTTGGCAACCAGAATGGAGCAACAAGCTATAATAATATAGAGGAATCGCTGTATCAAGAGACTTAAATCTATGGAGAAATAGGGGTAAAAAAAAAGATAATCCAATGTTTTTCTCCTCTTAAAAGCCGTTTCACAAATGGGTAAAGAGGGTGTAGTTTTCATCCCTATGTTTTTGAATCGATTTATACTTTTGACATTTATCTCCTGTATTTTTACCCAAATACCTGGTGCATTTTCCATTACTCGCATCCATTATGGTGGCGGTGGAGATTGGTATGCAGACCCCAGTTCTATTCCAAATCTACTCACCTATGTAGATCGATATACCAATATCACCGTGAATAAAATGGAACAACGTGCCAAGATTGGAGAGGACCTATTTCATCGAAGTCCCTATTTATATATGACGGGGCATGGAAATGTGAAATTCACAAATGATGACGCATTTACTTTGCGGGCACATCTTTTAGCTGGCGCATTCCTCCATGCAGATGATAATTATGGAATGGATAAATCATTCCGTCGCGAAATGGAAAAGGTATTCCCAGATAAAGAATGGGTAGAATTACCTCCCTCCCATGAAATTTTTAAAAATCATTTTACACTAACAAATGGCCTACCCAAAGTACATGAACATGACAAAAAACGCCCTCAAGCGTTGGGACTTTTTGAAGATGATCGACTAGTTGTGCTCTATACAGTTGAAAGTGATTTAGGAGATGGTTGGGAGGATGAAGGCGTGCACAATGATTCTCAGAATATCCGCACCGCCGCACTCCAAATGGGAACTAATATCATCGTATATGTGTTGAGTCAATAATGAATTCTCCTATAAAATCTTATTTAGAAGAATATCGACAGCGGAAAGCTAAACTTGGCATTGCAAAAAGTAGCATCCAATTCAGTAAATTTATATTTCCCCTACTTGCCCTCATTGTTTCCATGGAGGTAATATTCTATAATTCAATTCCCGTAAGAAGTCATCTCACCGCATATCTATTGGGAGGGGCATGTAGCTTAATTGGATATATAATTTTAGAATGGGCGCTCCATCGATATCAGTTTTTTGGGAATAGTACCGATGGCATATTGGCAAATGATATTGGAGAAAAACACCCCCATATCAAAGACCGTTTGCTGAATGTTCTCCAATTGGATTTACAAATTAAGACTGACCCCAAAGGGAAAGATCTTGCAGAAGTAGCCATTTTACAAATTAGAAAAGAGGTTGACCTTCTTCCTGCACAAACTATTTCTGGATCCATTCCTCAAAAGTTAAAACGTGATTTCAGTTATCTATTTGGTGGACTCACATTACTTTTTCTGCTCACATTTAATTTTTCTACATCGGCCATTAATCGGCTAATGCACCCAAATCAACATTTTGATGCACCCATACCTTTCACCCTCACCTCACTATCTAATCATGTGGATGTTTTGGGTGGGGATACCATCTCTGTTTCCATTGCTGGATTTGGTAATTTCCCAGACTCCATTTCAATTATATGGAATGACAGACAAGGTGAGCATCGAGCAATCGCGCATGAATCGGGAGAGATTTATACTTTTACTTTTCCTCATATTCGCCAAAATGTAGTGTGGCATGGCCAATTTGAAAATGATAAATTTTTTAGTTCATGGGATGTAATCAAAACAAATTCTGATACTATTTTTGTTACGGATCGACCCATTATTGAATCGGTAAATTTTACCATAATCCCACCACCATATACTGGAGAATCGGCAAAAACTCACCCCGAAAATATTACCAATCTACAACTGTTGTCTGGAAGTAAGGTACACATTCAGGCCGAGGCCAGCAAGCCATTACAAAAGGCATGGATTCATCTTGAAGGTGCTGGGGAAAAAGATTTTAATATTCAACGTACATCTATCAGTAATACCCTTACTTTTAGTTCATCTGTTACAGGTGCACTCTTTTGTAAAGATGAAAATGGTGTTGAGAATTTAAATCCCACCCACTACCGTTTTAATGTTTACCATGATTCTGCACCAGATATTTTGGTCACAAGTCCTGAATTCGAGTTTGAACTAGATGAATCAAACGGATTCAATATTACATTTCAAACCAGTGATGACTATGGTTTTTCGTCTGCATGGATTGAATACAAATTGATTGCCCCCTACTATTTAGGTGGACAAGATACATCAGTCTACAAACGTGAAGTCACGGAGCTCTCCACATCAGTTCGCTCGCAACAAGTAGTACATTATTGGGACATGAATCACCTTCAACCCGCCCCTGAAGATGAAATCCATTTCACTATCCATATTGCAGATAATAATACGGTAACGGGGCCATCTATTTCAATCACTCCACCCTTTATTGGACGATACCCCTCTATCGAAGATATGTTCAAACAGCTTGAAGAAGATGAGGCTCAAGTTGAAGCATACACTGATGAGATGGTTTCTGATTTAGATGATGTGCAAGACTTGGTGGAATCCCTTCAATTAGAGATGTTGAAATCTGATGAGATGTCCTGGGAACAACAACAAAAAGCCGAAGAAACAATTCAACAAATGCAGGAAGTTTTCAATCAACTTGAAGACATTCAAGAAACGGTTCAAAAGATTCAAGAACAAACTGAAAAGAATAATTTAGTTTCAGATAAATTGACGGAGAAATTTGATAAATTTCAAGAATTATTAGATTCAATTATGAGCCCCGAGCTGATGGCTGCCATGGAGAAAATGCAAGAAGCCATGCAGAATATGGATATGCAAGAGATGTTAGATGCACTTGAAGATTTTGATTATGACTTGGAGGCATTTGAAGAACAATTAGACCGTTTTATTGATATGTTTGAGCAGGCCATTGCCGAGCAAAAAATGGATGAAGTGATAAAGCGTCTCGAACAATTGACGAAAGAACAACAGGCCATCACTGAAAATTTGACTAATGAACCGAATGCCGAGTTACAAGAATTGGCATCTCGTGAAAGGCGACAAGAAGAGCAATTCAAGGGGCTTGAAGATGCCATGGAAACAGCGGCAAAAGCTATGGAAGAATTGTCTGATGAAGCCGCACAACAAATGGTAGATTTGAAAAATAGTGAGTTGACCCAAGAAACTAAATCTAGAATTAATTCTGCGCGTAAAAACATGCAAAATGATGATAAAGATGCTTCTGAAGACGCCGCTCAATCCGCCAAAGAAAAACTGGATGAAATGTTAGCAAAAGCTAAAGAAATTCAGGAGCAATTTCAAGAAGATACGGTTGATGAGATGATGGATGCCTTCCTAGCTGTGGTTCGAAATATTCTTTATATATCACAAGCTCAGGAAAAATTGGTTGAGTTTACTGAGACTTTGAATTCTAGAAATCCAAACTTACCCATTGCAGCATCACAACAGAATAAGATCAAGCGTGAAAATCTTCAACTTATGAGCCAGATGTTGGAGCTCTCTAAAAAAACATTTTATATAACTCCTGCAATTAGCAGAGCATTAGGTCGGACCACAGTAGCCATGGATAGAGCCATTGGTGAGCTGGAACAGAAGCAAACGGTAAAATCTAAGAAAGCCCAAAAAGGGGCACTTGATGGACTAAATGAAACTGCATATCTCCTTCTCTTAGCCATGGAAGAAATGCAAAAATCTGGGTCTGCTTCTGGATTTGAATCTTATATGGAACAATTAGAAGGAATGTCAGAGCAACAAAAAGGTATTAATAAAGGGACCATGCAAATGGGCCAAATGGGAATGATGGCGCAGCAACAAATGATGCAAGGTTTACAGGGACAACAAGAGGCGCTACAACAAGCACTCCAAGAAATGATGAAAGAAATGCCTGGCGGTGATACTCCCGGCAGTTTATCAAAAGCTGAACAAGACATGGAAGAAGTTATTAATGATTTCAAGCGAAATCAAGTCACTCGTAAAACCATGGAACGACAGGAGCAAATTTTATCTCGAATGTTAGACAGTCAGAAATCCATGACCCAACGAGATTTTTCTGAAAAACGAAAAAGTAAAACGGGAAATGAATTTAGCTATGATGGCCCAACAGGATTGCCTGCAGACAAGGGGCAACGGGATCTTTTTCTTATTAATGCCATGGAGGCAGCTTTACAAGAAGGTCATTCTCGAGAATATCAACAGATGATGAAGCACTACTTCAGAGGCCTTCAAGAAGCATCGGAGCAAACAAGTGAATAGGATGTTATTATTCATCATATTCTCAATAGCGGTGGCACAGCCTCCATCTCCTCAAACCTTAGAGGACTTGAAACATAAAGCCACAAAAAATATAAAGAAGCAACAAAACAATAAAGCGTTTGAATTAGAATTACGACAAGGCCAAACCCTTGAAAGAAGTGGAATGCCCGAGGATGCAGAACGAATTTATAGAAACGTACTCAGGCAAGACCCTGGCTATACTCGCGCGTTTACTAAACTACGAGGACTTCTAAAAAATCAAAATCGCTTTGAAGAACTTATCATTCTTGCCGATGAATATGTGATGGCATATCCCAAAGATTATGCCATGCTGATTGATCAAATGGAAATTTATATTTGGGCTGAAAATAATAAGTGGAATGAGATGGCGAAAAAAATCCTCTACTCAAATCTGAATAATTCTTACATTTTAAAAAATCTTATGAGCAAAATTGTTTCCAATGGATTTGTAGATGATGCTATCATTTTTATCGATATTGTCCGTACTAAAAATAGCCAGGCAGATTTTTATGCATCCGAATTGGGCACTTACTTTCGGATGCGAATGGCATTCGATAAATCTTTGGAGAACTACCTGCTCTTCTTAGAACATAATCCTAAAAATTATAAAATGATCTCAGGCAGAGTCATGTCATATCCAACAGATGAATTTGTAGTAGTTAAACTGAGAGAAATTTTGCAAAGCTCCACCGTGAAGGGTTCTAAGTTACTGCTTTCAGATCTAGAATTTAGGGCGGGAAATTTCAAAATTTCTTATGAACTATTAAAAATCCATTACACCAAACCGGGGCAACTACTTCAATTCGCACAACATGCTACAAATGCAAAAGCTTTTGATATTGCCTTGATGGTTTATACTGATATTATTGATAGTGATTTCAAGGATGATATTATTCGAACAGCCATATACGGGATGGCACAGACACTTGAATCCCAATCAATAAAAACTGAGTCTTTACTTCCCCTATCACGATTTTTTGATGGAAATGAATTTTTTGAATCTCCATATTATACCGCTGAAGAGTCACTGCTTCCCTCCCTTTGGAAGGCGGTCAGTATTTATGATTCACTCCGAATTAAAGATGGAAATCTTGACGCCACGTTCCGGTTGGCCGAAATCAAGTTTAGAGCCATGAATGATTTGGACGGTGCATTTTCACTCTATGAAAAAGTCGCTCAAAAAGCACCCAAGAAAGATGTTCGATTCTTAGCGGCACTAAGAATAATAGATATTAATCTTGCCAAAGGCAATACGCAAAAAGCATTGGCTCAAATCATTAGTTTTAAACGTAATTTTAAACAAGGTAATGAAAAATTGATTCTCAAAATTAAAGAGAGTCAAATAAACTTTTATGCAGGCGAGTTTCAATCTGCGGGGGATAGTTTAATTCAAGTATTAAAAGACTTACCCAAAGATGCTCCTCGTTATAATGATCTATTAGATGTACAGAGTGTCATCTTGGCTTTTACAGATGAAGATGAAGCATTCACTATATTTGCCCAAATACAACTATTGATTAGACAAAATAAACGTATGCAAGCATTAGAACTTCTCTCGACCCAAAATAAAGTAGAAAATAATTTCATTAAAGATATGTTTCTGTACCAAGCCGCATATCTATATGTTTTGCAAAATGAATTTGGATTGGCAACAGAAAAATTAAAAATAGTTTCTGGAGAAACTATTTTTTCCGAAATGTCAGTAATACTCCATGCTGAAATTCTAGATTATTTAGTGGGAAATATTGGCACCGCAATTGACATCTATTTAAAATTCCTTGAAGATTACCCCCTCAGCATTTATTATGATGATATTCGAATTAGACTACGGGAGCTGGCAAGTTAAATGAAAACATTTTTACTCACTTTATTGGTTGGGCTAACCTTTTCTCAAAAACTATTAATCCCTATGGATGTGGTTCAAACAGACCATCTCAAAGCCTATGGAGTTGCATTTTCAACTCTGGAACAAAACCGAAATGTAGATTGGCTATTAAACTATCGTGGCGGCTCATTTATGATGGATGACAATATACGCACACAGCAAGAATGTACCATCAAAGGTATTTATTTTGAATTGATTAATGCAGGGCAACTCTCCCAAATATATGCCTCCATTGAAGAAAATAATATGGATATAGTATTGCTAGAGAAACTCCCAAAAATCGCGGTCTATTCTCCTGATGATAAACAACCCTGGGACGATGCAGTAACATTAGCTTTGACCTACGCAGAGATTGAGTATGAAACCATATTTGATGAGGAAGTGCTTACCAGTAAATTAAAGGAATATGATTGGCTTCACCTTCATCATGAAGACTTTACTGGCCAATATGGAAAATTTTACAAAAGCTATCGAAATGCTAACTGGTACAAACAACAAGTGGCTGACTTTAATGCAACTGCCACACAATTTGGGTTTTCTTCAGTTCCTGAATTAAAAAAAGCTATCGCTGTAAAAATAAAAAACTTTGTATCAAATGGGGGGTTCCTTTTTGCCATGTGTTCGGCTACCGATTCATTTGATATTGCATTAGCAGCGGTAAATGTAGATATTGCAGATACCCCTTTTGACGGTACCCCTGTAGAGGGAGGGTTTGCGGGTAAACTAAATTTTACTAATGGTGTGGCATTTGAAAATTATCAATTATATACAAATCCTATGACCTATGAATATTCAACCATAGATGTCCCACCAAGCCATCGGCCAATTACCAGAACAGCTGAGGCTGATTACTTTACTCTATTTGAATTCTCAGCAAAATGGGACCCTGTTCCCACCATGCTCACACAGAATCATGTAAATGTTATTAATGGTTTTATGGGTCAAACCACAGGATTCAATAGAAAATATCTTAAAAAGCATGTCCTTGTAATGGGTGAAATTCCTAATGATGCATTAGTAAAATATATACATGGAAATGTGGGTAGGGGTACATTTACATTTTTAGGTGGCCATGATCCAGAGGATTATCGACACTTCGTAGGTGATCCGCCAACTGACCTAAACTTACACCGAAATTCTCCGGGATACAGACTAATTCTTAACAATGTTCTTTTCCCAGCAGCCAGGAAAAAAGATAAAAAGACCTAGAGTTTTTAATCACCACCTTCGCTATAAATAAATTCAATTTCAATGACACCACTTGGTGTTTTGAAGGTAGAAATCGTGCTATAATCCCCTAATTTATTTTCATCTTCATCGTAAGCAATGACTTTCCAGTAATAAGACTTATCATAGTCTAGGGGAGGTGCATCAGATGGATACTGAAAATGTTTCTCTGTAATATTGGAGCTTTCTATAATTACTTGCTTACAATCTTCATCATTTCCAAGTATCAACCCATATGAACTTGCTCGAGGTATTTTATTCCATGTAAAATATGGATAAATAGTTTCTGAAATCCCATCCATCGGCCCTGTGAGAACTGGAGTATTATCTTCTGAAATCATAAAATTAAATGATTCAGAAAATTCTCCCAAAGCACTATCTTCTGAAATTGCACGAATGGACCAATAGTAAGTAGTCTCTGCTAATAACTCTTCTACTCCAGAAGACGGATATTGAATATTATTTGTTGAAACATTGTCTGTTTGCCATATAGTCTCTGAATAGTCTTCAGTCGAACTAATTCTAATCTCATATTGATTAACATTTTCAATTTGACCCCAACTAAAGGCAGGGGTTTTAGTTGTCACTACTTCACCTGATGCGGGCGATTCTAAGTCCACAATATATATATTTGAAAGTGAAAAACTCCTGGGGCCTGTCCATTCACTGGAGCGATCACCTTCATTATTTAAGGCACAAACACGCCAATAATATACCTGGTTAAATTCTAAAATAGGTTCTGAGGGATATTCAAAATTACTTGAGCCACTTAATAGTAGCCATGATTCTGAGAAATCGGAACTTATCGAAAATTCTATATTATAAGCAGAAATACCTTCTATATTTTCCCAAGAAAAAGTTGGATTTAGGACTGATACCTCTGCACCTTCATCTAATGATAAAATACTTATACTAATTTCAGGCGGAGTAGAAAATATTCCTATTGAACTATCTATTGATAGTGTCTCAGTTATAGCTTGAATCTGCCAATAATAAGTCATCCCATTAATCAAGGCTCTATCCTCTGGAATTGTAAATTCAGTCATGGATATTGTTTCATCTAAGATTAATGTAGCCATCTCTATATCAGTTGAAATCATTATTTTATAACTATTAATATTCTCTAACATCCCCCATTTAAATGTAGGCATTAAATTTCCGATCTGTTCATTTTCTGTGGGAGATATTAAAGATATCTCAGTATTTGATGGCATTACTAATAATGCCACCTCTGAGGGATTAACCAAGTTTTCATCATTTTGATCTAACCCTATGACCTTCCAATAATATTGAAGCCCCGATTCTAATAGATCATTTTCTATGGTTAAAGAATTTGTTTCAACTTTTAAATCTAAAACTAATTCATTAAACTCTGAATCTTTAGAAATTAAAACTCTATAAGAAATAATATTAGTATTTAGTTCCCAGCTAAGAGTGGGCGTTAATGCCTCAGTGGCTCCATTGGGAGCTAAACCACTTACGGGGAATAGAGAGGTGGTTGAAAAAGATTCTATCGAAGACATTGATAGAACAGTACCATCATCAGACAATGTTGCAATACTCCAATAGTATGTAGTAGAAAAAGATAATAGTAATGCCGACTCATCGTATACAGCATTTGTGGATGTTATGATATCAGACCAGAGGATTTCCTCTAAATTTGCATCACTAGAAACGGAGATCAAATATGATTCAGCCTGTTCTACACCTTCCCATGAAAATTCTGGCAACAAGGAAGTTTCGTCACCCAATGTATTTAAAGTAGGTGCCTGAACTGATTCTGTAGTGAAGAAACTAACTGAGCTTGGGGCACCAAAAAAATTATTTTCACTATCGATTCCCTGAACTCTCCAATAGTACGTTGTTCCATAGTCAAAAATGCTTTCAGGTGGAATGAATGACGTTCCATTAATATTCTCCTCTAAATCAATGGAAGTAAAATCATCTGTTGTGCTAAATTGAATGATATATGAATTTGATGCAGGTACAGTTCCATCCCATGAGAAACTATCTCCTAGTGTGGGTGAAATGATATTAGGAATAAACATACTAGTTATTGATGATGGGATTCCATGTTCTCCAACATCATCTGATGCAAAAACTTGGAAATAATATGTTTCTCCAAATAATAATGGAGGGGCCGATTCAGGATAGAATATAGGCATACCCATATCGATATTATCGGAAAAATAGACTACAGCCATATCAATATTTGTAGAGACTATCATCGTATAGCTTGATGCATTTAAAACAGAATTAATTATTTCAATAATCGGCCGTGTGCTTCCACTTTCTAATGATAAGGCAATTCCAACCTGATCATTACTTCCTGGTTTATCAGGCAGATTTATAGCTTGAACTGATGACAGATCACCTATTAGATTGCCTCCTAAAATAGCTGAAATTTGAATGTATACCGTCAAGTCCCATTCTAAATCTGAACCATCTAATATCGCTTGAGTTTGATAATCTACTAGATTCAATTCTTCAAAAACTGTACCCATGCTTGGGTCTAATGAAAAAGAGATGATATATTCCTCTGCTCCTTCAACTATTGCTAACAAGTCAATGATAATATCTTTTGAAAATCCAGCTGAACTAAGAGAAACTGCAAATTCAGGCTTGGAAGAAATAGGCATATCTGTATCATAGCTACCCGTTGCTTCTGTTGAACTTGAAACTACAACATCGGAGCTTGAGATACTTTCATCATCTGAATCTTCTTCTGAAGCATCTCCCTCTTCTTCAACAACAACCTCATCACCTGAATCTTCTTGTGGAATATCTTCATCTTCTTCAACAATAACCTCATCACCTGAATCTTCTTGTG
>Ga0206679_10004222_pt1 | contig 10806 bp, 9 predicted proteins | sample M110012015metaG_FD_155464 | JGI IMG/M metagenome (GOLD analysis project Ga0206679, IMG submission 155464) | Ammonia-oxidizing marine archaeal communities from Monterey Bay, California, United States - M1 100m 12015 | ecosystem: Environmental > Aquatic > Marine > Intertidal zone | place: USA... | reverse complement strand
AAATCCTCACCAAAATAGTTCGATTTTACTCCTTTTGGCTCCACATTAAGTCAAATTTAAAACGCTGTAAATCAATAGATTATATAGCGTTTTTTTTATTTAATGCAAAACATTTGATAAAACCTGAATAGTTAATTAATAATAATTGAAGTTAATATTGTATTTTTAATAATTACTCATATCTAAATAAATAAATACAAATATGTTTAACCTACGCCTTAATTATTTAATTATTTTATTGACTGCGTCATTAATTTTTTCTTGCAAAAAAAATTCAAATAAAGCAATTACTACTAATGAAGAAGAATTAATCCAAAAAGCACTTGATATTCACAATCGCGTTTTGACTGTTGACACTCATGCTGATACACCTTTGAGAATGATACAACCCGGCTTTGACATGTCTGAACGACATGATCCAAGAGAAACAGGGTCCAAGGTAGATTATCCACGCATGATCGAGGGTGGGTTAGATGCTATTTTTTTTGCAGCTTTTGTAGCACAAGATATTCGAGATGATGATGGGCACAGCAGAGCAAAAAATCTTTGTCTTCAAATGATTGATTCAATTGTCACTTCTACAAAAAGAAATTCTGATCTTGTAGGACTAGCACTTGATCCAGATGACGCCTATTCGTTAGAAAATGAAGGAAAACGTGCTATCTATATCGGGATTGAAAATGGTTACCCAATTGGAAATGATCTTTCAAATATTGAATTATATTATGAGCGAGGCGTTCGCTATATCACTTTGGTACATTCCTCTAATAATGATTTAGCCGATTCAGCTACTGATCCAAATGGATCTGAACATGGTGGATTAAGTGATTTTGGTAGTGAAGTTGTAAAAGAAATGAATCGTTTAGGAATTATGGTTGATGTTTCACATGGTAACGATAGTTTATTTTATGATGCCATTTCTGTATCCAAAGCGCCCATAATTGCAAGTCATTCTAACGCAAGAGTAGTAACCAATCACGTTAGAAACATGTCTGATGAAATGCTAAAATTAATTGCAAAAAACGGTGGTGTTGTTCAACTCACAATGCTCGCTGATTATTTACGTGAAGTGCCACCAAATATTGAACGTGACTCTGCCATTGCTGTTCTAAGGGCTAATATGAAACAATTTGATAAAATGACTCAAGAAGAACAACGTTTAGCTAGAAATGCATACCAGGAGATTAATGACAAATACCCTACTCCTTCAGCAACAGTAGAACATGTGGTAGATCATATTGATCACATCATTAAAATAGCTGGAATTGATCATGTTGGAATTGGATGTGATTTTGATGGTGGTGGAGGCATTGAAGGTGTTTTTGATGCAAGTGAAGTTATGAATATAACAATAGAGCTTGTTAAAAGAGGGTATTCCGAGAATCAAATCGAAAAAATTTGGGGTGGTAATTTAATTCGTGTTTTTAAAGAAGTACAAACAGTTTCAAAAAAGATTCAAGCTAAAGATATCTAATAAGTTTAAATTGTATGATTGCGTTTAGATTGTTTGTTTTAGTAATTGCTTTGTGGATGGTAGGGCCAACAAAAGCTCATCCGCTTAAATTATCATTATGCGAGATTGAATACTCATCCAAAAACCAACTGTTAACGATAAATCTTAAACTATTTCTTACTGATGTTAATGAAGCGATCACTTTTGATCCTGACAGTAAGAAACTTGCGTTTTGCCAACCGAACGAATCGAAAGAAGCCAATAAATTATTACTAAATTATTTAAATCAATTTTTTCATGTAAAAGCTAATAGTAATTTGGTGAATCTTAAAATTAAAGATAAAAGTCTAAAAGGTGAAGGTGACAACACTTCTCTTTGGATAAGTTTTGAATATATTCAGCGTGCGCCTTTGAAATCTATTGAAATTAAAAATGCAGTTTTTACCGACCTCTTTTTTGATCAGAACAACATTGTATATGTTCATGTTGACAAAAAATCAAAAAGTTTGATGCTCGACAAAAAGAAATCTATTCATCAACTAAAATTTTAATATGGATTCATTTGGTTTTTACGTAAAGTTAGGTTTCGAACATATTTCTGATTTTGCAGGTTATGATCATATGCTTTTCCTTGTAGCTCTGTGTGCTATATATAGAATTCAGCAGTGGAAGAAAATTCTTGTTTTAGTCACAGCCTTTACAATTGGTCATAGTGTAACTTTAATCTTATCAGCTTTTGATATATTTACAATCCCGTCCAATATTATCGAATTTCTAATTCCTGTAACTATACTTTTAACAGCACTTAACAATGTAATCGATTCAAATTTATCGGTTAAAAGCTTTAAAATGAATAAGAACTATAGTATGGCTTTATTCTTTGGCTTTATACATGGTATGGGGTTTTCTAACTATTTCAAAGCACTTCTTATGGAATCTTCAGCTGTTGCAATGCCTTTATTGGGATTCAATATTGGGATTGAACTAGGGCAAATTCTGGTTGTGTTTATTATAGTCAGCTTAGCTTATTTCTTCGTGAGTAAACTTGGAGTTAAGCATCGTGAATGGAATATTTTTATTTCGGGCGCTACAGCTGGTATGTCACTTATTTTTATACTTGAAAATAAAATCTGGTAAAAAAGGGAATTAAGAAAAAATTTGATTAGGTTTTTGTCAAAATATAAATAAAAGCTAATGAATACAAAGTCCACATTTTCCTAAAACTAAAACATGTGAATTGGTTATTTTTCGATTAGGCATCTTGGGAATATTTACTTTCATATCTAGACATTCAACAATTCCACAATCTGTGCATTGAAAATGGGGATAAATATCGTTGTCATTTGTTTTGGAACAACACTTACATTTTGCAAACCATTTAACTCCGTTCATATCTAAAAAATAATGCAATAAACCATCATCTGCTAATTTATCTAAGAGGCGATATACAGTAGTTTTATTTATTTTACTTTTCAAACGTTTAATTAATTCAATAGCAGAAATAGCATTAGAATTCTTTTTGAATTCATTTAATATTAATTTTGAAGCTTGAGTTTTTCTTATAATTCCCACAAAACAAATTTATTGTTTTATAGTTGCATAAACAAATTGTATAGTTATATTTGCAACCAAGTTGCATTAAAAAAAATATATTATGAATATTACATTTCAAAAACCTGATACAGTTGGCGCTATTGCAAGTAGTTTATGTGTTGTACACTGTCTTATGACACCACTCTTATTTGCAGCGCAAAGTTTAACTGCTACACATGACCACTCTGCTCCTGTCTGGTGGCAAAATTTAGATTTTTTGTTCATAATAATTTCTTTTGTTGCTATATATCAATCCACAAAAAACTCAAACAATATTTCAATAAAATACGCATTGTGGATTAACTGGTTTGCACTATTTATTCTAATTTTAAATGAGAAAACTGAATGGTTTTCTCTAGCTGAAATAATTACATATATTGTTGCATTTTCTCTAGCTAGTTTACATATTTATAATTTAAATTATTGTCAGTGTAAATCAGAAGATTGTTGTAATAATGAATCTTAGTAAGATTATTGTTTAAATATGATTTAAAAGTCAACATCCGGAATTGGACTTCCGTGCGGGTCAATTTTTCGATTATTTACCATTTTTTGTACTTTTCTAAAGAATTCAGGACTTTCTATATGTTCTATTTCCTCAGCAATATCATGAACATTTTCAGAATCAAAACCCATAACTTCAACTAGAAAAAGTTCAATTAGACGGTGCTTAGCTACAATGGTTCGTGCTAGTTCTCTTCCCTCGTCGGTAAATTCTATAGATTTGTATGGAGCAGAATTTAATAAATTCATAGTTACAAGCTTTTTAATCATATTTGAGATAGATGATTTTGAAACTAATAACAGCTTTGACAAACTAGAAACTGATATGGGTTTATTATTAACTTCTAGCTTATAGATTTCTTTCAAGTAATGTTCTTTTTCTTTAGTTTTTTTCATTAGTTTTGTAGTGGTGAACAATTTGATAAAATTATATCTAAACTTACAAAAATGAGACTAAAAAGCATTAATGTAATCTTATTTTTTCTTATAAATCATTTGTTATTTGCTCAAAATATTAGTGGAGTAATTAGAGATACAGAAAATAATCCTCTTTTTGGTGTAACTATATACAATAATTCAAATAAAAAAAATGAAATTAGTGATGTAAATGGAAATTTTTCTATCGAATCTAATAAAAAGGAAAATAAGTTAATTATATCTCATGTTGGTTACATCTCTAAAAAAATCAATATTGAATCATCAGGAAAACCAATAGATATCGGATACATTACGCTTGAAAATAATAGTCTGGATGAAATTGTTATTTCCGGAACATTAAGAGAAGTATCTAAACTTAAAAGTGTTGTTCCAATTGAACTTTACAACTCAGATTTTTTTAAATCTACGCCCAAAACAAGTTTTTTTGAGGCTATTGAAGCGGTAAATGGTGTTCGATCACAATTAAATTGCAGTGTCTGCAATACTGGAGACATTCACATGAATGGTCAAGATGGTGCCAATACAATGGTGTTAATTGATGGGCTGCCTTTAGTTAGTGGATTGTCATCAGTATATGGGCTTTCAGGAATTCCTCAATCACTAATTAAACAAATCGAAATTATTAAAGGTCCAGCATCAACCCTTTACGGATCTGAAGCAATTGGAGGGGTTATTAATTTAATTACAAAATCGCCAGAAAATGCAGATAATTTTACTATAGATACATTTACTAGTTTTTGGGGAGAATTAAATATTGATCTTGGATCACGATATAATCTTAAAAAAAGTCAAGGAATAGTTGGCGTAAATTATTTTAATTATTCAAACCCTATCGACAATAATGGAGATGGGTTCACAGATTTAGCTCTTCAACATAGAATTTCAATTTTCAATAAAATAAACTCTAAAAATAATAGTTTAGCGTTTCGCTACATTTATGAAGACAGATGGGGAGGTCAAATGAATTGGAATTCTAGTTTTAGAGGTGGGGATCAAATTTACGGAGAAAGTATTTACACAAGTAGATTTGAAGTGTTTGGAAAGTATAATTTATCAAAAAAAATATTTTTACAATACAGCCTTAACAGTCACGACCAAAATTCGGTTTATGGAATAACTTCTTACAAAGCATTACAAACAATAGGCTTTATACAAGCTGTTTACACACAAGAAATTCAAAATCATAAATTATTATTTGGAGCAACATATAGACATACAATTTATGATGATAATACTCCTGCTACTGAAGATAGAGAAAAAACATTACTGCCAGGATTATTTATACAAGACCAATTAACATTAAGTAAGTTTGAGACGTTACTTTTTGGAATAAGGTATGACAACAACTCAATTTATGGTGATATTTGGACGCCAAGGATAAATTATAAATTATCCAGTAAAGATGAAAGTTCAATTTTTAGACTTGGGTTTGGAACAGGATACAGAGTAGTTAACGTATTTACTGAGGATCATGCAGCACTTACCGGAGCAAGAGATGTTATCTTTACAGAGGATATTCTTCCTGAAAAATCCTGGAATTTAAATTTTAACTGGAACAAAAAAATATATACAAAACATGGAACTATTTTTGATATGGACTTTAGTCTCTTTAATACAGTATTTTCTAATAAAATTATTCCTGATTATGACACCAATCCAAATCAAATAATTTATGCTAATCTTGATGGAAAAGGGGTAACTCAAGGTGCTACAATTAATTTAAATAGTTTATTTGCAAATGGGCTTAAAATAATTATGGGAGCTACATTTATTGACTCAAAGGTAACCTCTAATAACACAGATGAATATCCTTACTTAACTGAAAAGTTTTCGGCTAATTACAAAATAAGTTACAGCTTATTTAAACCTAAAATTGCATTTGATATTTCTGGAACTATAATTGGACCCATGAAACTTCCTCTTTTAGGAGATTTAGACACAAGAGACCCATACAGTCCTCTTATTAACATAATCAATTTACAAACAAGCTATACATTTAAAGAAATTGAAATCTATGGGGGAATTAAAAACATTTTAAACTTCAAACCTCCATCTGATAGTATAGCACGTGCTTTTGACCCTTTTGATACTAATGTTGAATTTGGAGCTAACGGACAAATAATAGCCACTCCAAACAACCCTAATGCATTATCGTTTGATCCTAGCTATGTTTATTATTCTAATCAAGGAATCTCAGGTTTTATTGGAATCAGATATAATTTTTAAGATCATCTAAAAAAATAGTACGTAAAAGCTATTAAAACATAGCTTTATTTTTAACTTTGTTTTGTAATATTACATGAATTAATAAGTTTATGAGTAAATATATTGAATACCTTGAAGAAATTGAACAAAGGAAAAGTCAAGAACTGGATCCTAAGCCAATTGATGAAGCTGAATTGTTAAGTGAAATAATCTCACAAATTAAAGACAACAATCATAAACACAGAAAAGACTCTCTTAACTTTTTTATATACAATGTATTACCCGGAACTACTAGTGCAGCCATTGTAAAATCTAAATTTTTAAAAGAAATTATTCTTGGTGAATCCATAGTCAATGAAATTTCAGTTGATTTTGCATTTGATCTTTTATCTCATATGAAAGGTGGTCCATCAATTGAAGTACTACTAGATATAGCTTTGGATGAAGACATTTCTAATGCTACACGTGCTGCGAAAGTTTTAAAAACACAAGTTTTCTTGTATGAGGCCGATACAAGCCGTTTAGAAAATGCTTTTAAAGCTGGTAACTCCATAGCTAAAGAAATTATAGAAAGCTATGCTAATGCTGAATTCTTTACAAAACTACCAGATCTTCCTGAGGAAATAAAGGTAGTCACATTTGTAGCTGGAATAGGAGATATTTCTACAGACTTATTATCTCCTGGTGGAGATGCTCACTCTAGATCAGATAGACAACTTCACGGGCAATGCATGTTTGAGCATAATAAAAAACAACAACAAGAATTATTGGCTTTACAGGCTAAACATCCAGACAAAAGAGTCATGTTAATTGCTGAAAAAGGAACTATGGGTGTTGGTTCATCTAGAATGTCAGGTGTTAATAACGTTGCCCTTTGGATCGGTAAAAAAGCTAGTGAATATATACCTTTTATAAATATAGCTCCAGTAATAGCTGGTACAAATGGTATATCTCCAATATTTTTAACAACAGTAGATGTTACAGGTGGAATTGGATTGGATTTAAAAAACTGGAGAAACAAACAAGACTCTTCTGGAAATCTTATACTTGATGAAGATGGAGAACCTGTTTTAGAGCAAATATATTCTGTATCTACAGGAACAGTACTTACAATTAATACAAAAACAAAAAAACTATATCATGAAGGAATTGAATTGATGGATATTTCTTCATCGTTCACTCCACAAAAAATAGAATTCATGAAAGCTGGAGGTTCTTACGCTATTGTATTTGGTAAAAAACTTCAAGCTTTTGCAGCTAAAGCATTGGATAAAAAATTATCCCCTGTATTTGCAGTATCTAAAGAAATTTCTTTAAAAAATCAAGGACTTACAGCAGTAGAGAAAATTTTTAATAAAAATGCTGTTGGGACATCAGGTGCTACTCTTCATGCGGGATCCTATGTTCGTGTAGAAGTAAATATTGTTGGATCTCAAGATACTACAGGGTTAATGACCTCTCAAGAACTGGAAATGATGGCGGCTACTACGATTTCACCTATTGTTGATGGCGCTTATCAGTCTGGATGCCACACTGCTTCAGTTTGGGATATAAAATCTCAAACAAATATTCCAAGACTAATGAAGTTTATGAATGATTTTGGCCTTATTACTGCTCGTCATCCTGAGCATAAATACCAACCCATGACTGACGTTATTCATAAAGTATTAAATGATATTACTATTGATGATTGGGCGATTATTATTGGTGGTGATTCACATACAAGAATGTCAAAAGGTGTAGCTTTTGGAGCAGACTCAGGTACTGTTGCTTTAGCATTAGCAACAGGAGAAGCTTCAATGCCAATACCAGAATCAGTTAAAGTAACATTTAAAGGTAAAATGAAAGATCATATGGATTTTCGTGATGTTGTACATGCTACTCAACATCAAATGTTAAAGAAATTTAATGGTGAAAATGTATTTCAAGGCCGAATTATTGAAGTTCATATAGGAACTCTACTTGCCGATCAAGCATTCACTTTCACTGATTGGACTGCAGAGATGAAAGCAAAGGCATCTATATGTATTTCTCAAGATGAAACACTTATTCAATCACTTAATATAGCTATTGGTCGAATCCAAATAATGATTGACAAAGGCATGGACAATGAAAGTCAAGTGCTTCAGGGACTTATTGATAGAGCTAACAAAAGAATTAATCAAATTAAATCTGGAGAAAAACCTCCTTTAACACCAGATGAAAATGCTAAATACCATGCAGAATTTGTTGTAGATTTAGATATTATTGACGAACCAATGATTGCAGATCCGGATGTTAATAACGAAGATGTTTCTAAGCGATACACTCATGATACAATTCGTGAAATCTCCTATTATGAAGGTGAAAAACATATTGATTTAGGTTTTATAGGTTCATGCATGGTTCACAAAGGTGATATTAAGATTGTAGCTAAAATGCTTAAAAATCTAGAGGAAGAATATGGGAAAGTTGAATTCAAAGCACCACTCGTAGTTACTGCCCCTACCTATAACATCATAGATGAACTTAAATCAGAAGGAGATTGGGAGATTTTACAAAAATATTCTGGTTTTGAATTCGATGATTCAGCTCCAAAAGGGGAAGCTCGATTAGAATATGATAACATCTTATATCTAGAACGTCCAGGTTGTAATCTTTGCATGGGTAATCAAGAGAAAGCAGAAAAAGGAGATACAGTAATGGCAACTTCTACACGTTTATTTAAAGGCAGAGTTGTAAAAGACTCAGACCGAAAAAAAGGAGAATCATTACTAGCATCTACACCAGTAGTTGTTCTATCTGCAATACTAGGTAGAACTCCTACAATTGAAGAATATAAGACGGCAGTTAAAGGAATAAAACTTACTCAATTTGCACCTCCAATTAAGAAAATGGCCTCAAAACCAGCTCATCTGCTTTCTTATTAAAAAATCACTTCTTACTGCTAAGCCCTACTTTGATTTTGATCTTGGTATGATTCTTTTTGGTTCAAACCAAGGCTTTACATTATCAATTTGTCTTCCAAGATTAACAGGAACTTTATTTGCCTCAAGTACTCTTTGTTTTAAAACTATTGAAAGAGAATCTTTAATTTTTATATAGTCAGCGTGATTTGCAAGATTGTTTAGCTCTTGAGCGTCAAATTTGTGATCATATAATTCATAACTTAAATTTCCACTATACTGCCACTGAGTTAACCTGTATCGTTTAGTTTTAATACTATAACCTTGTGCTTTAATATTGTTTCTATTAACCTGAAGCTCAGTAAGAGAACTTTCCCTAACTGGTTGATCAGAGCTATTCATATAAGAAATAAGACTTTTCCCGCTGATAAATTTTGGTATTTGCATATCTAACATATCCATAATGGTTGGGTATAAGTCTACTAATTCTACTGGATCTTCAATTGGTTTATTATTTTTTTTGACATTAGGGCCAGCAAAAATTAATGGAACCCTTGTTGCTTCATTAAACAAAGTTTGCTTTTGCCAATGCCCATGCTCTCCCATATGGTAGCCATGATCAGAAGTAAACACAACAATTGTGTTTTTATCTAATCCAGTTTCTTTGAGCTTATCTAAAACTCTTCCAACTTGAGAATCCATAAAGCTTGTAGTTGCATAATATGCATGTTTTATTTTGTTAGATAGTTCTGGATCTAAATCTACTTGCTCTTTTTTTGCACGAACTGAAATAGCTGCAGGTTTTGGAATTGTTTTTAAATAATCATTTGAACTTTGTGGGACTGTAAAATCATTTAAGTCATACATATCAAAATATGATTTTGGAGCCACAAAAGGAACATGAGGACGATAAAGTCCAAAGGCAAGAAAGAAATTTTCACCACTTTCTGCAAATTTATCTAAAAGGCCCATTGTTTGGTTAGCACCAATTCCATCGGTTTGCTCCTCAGCTGTTCCGTCTGCTTCTAACCAACTTAAAGTACCACCATCAAGTACAGGCTTTAAACCTTTTAATTTATGTTCCTCTAATTTATCTCGACCATAAGGATTAAATGTTTGGTCCCATGTATAAGAATCATCATGTCCTGCAGTACCAATATCTCTGGGATTATGGTAGTGATAGATTTTACCAACTCTCACTGAGTGATAATTTTCCATTCTAAATTTCTGACCCATAGTAATTACATCTGGAATCGTTTGACGAACGTAAAGTCTTAGTTTTTTTGATTTTGTTTGATCAGGATACAAACCAGTCATTAAAGAAACTCTAGATGGTCCACATAATGGGTATTGAACATGTGCATTATCAAAAATGAGCCCTTCTTTTGCAAGTTTATCAATATTTGGGGTTATCGCAAGTGTATCTCCATAAGCACCTAAAGCACAGTTTAAATCATCAGCTATAATAAATAAGAAATTTAATTTTTCTGAACTTTTTGAAGGTTTAGTTGCAGTGACTGTTATCAGTACAAAAAATAAAATAGCAAATTTAAAAAGCTTCATATATAAAAAGTAATTTGATACACATTGTCAATATAAAAAAAATAGAAGTCATCGACATTTAATTTTCAATAAATTATTATTCATATATTTAAAGTATGAAGATAAACCTGTTGTCATACGATGGTTTAAGACCTGATAAAAGAGCCATTGCTAAATGTATTGTTG
>Ga0206679_10004220_pt1 | contig 10807 bp, 9 predicted proteins | sample M110012015metaG_FD_155464 | JGI IMG/M metagenome (GOLD analysis project Ga0206679, IMG submission 155464) | Ammonia-oxidizing marine archaeal communities from Monterey Bay, California, United States - M1 100m 12015 | ecosystem: Environmental > Aquatic > Marine > Intertidal zone | place: USA... | reverse complement strand
AATGCTTAGGCCTTTTTTGATACGAATGTCTTTAGACATGCCTATTATGAGAGATTGATTAATCCTAATTTTTGAGTTGCAAAAGTATGGATTTTAAGGCGCTTATAGTATAACTAGTATTTATTTAGAATGAATTCAAATAGGGTGATTAATATTCTTTGAACGAAGATAAAATAAAATGTATTTTTAAGCGGTTAAATATTTATGAAAGTGAAAGTTGTATTTAAAATAATAGCTGTTTTTGTTCTCCTGGTTTTTCAAGGTTCTACAGCTCAACCAGTATGGGAGTCTGGGCAAGTGTTGAGTGATTCTGTGTACAGTGTAAAGTTGAAAACATGTATGCTTACGCCAGTGGCTTCTTTAATAGATTTCCCTGTAATTGCTCTAAATTCTAACGAGCAATTACTCTTGCAATTCGACGATTTTGATTTTGATTCAAGAGATTATATGTACTCAATCAGTCATTGTAATGCAGATTGGTCGATTTCAGATCTACATTCAAACGAGTTTATTGACGGATTTCCTGAAAACTACATTCAAGAATATGAGTTTTCCTTCAATACAAAGTTGTCCTACGTTCATTATGATTTGATTTTACCCAATAACGATTTTCGGTTCAAGAAATCTGGGAATTACATTCTAACAGTTTATGATTCTGATCAGTCTGAAGCGCCTGTCTTAACCAAGCGTTTTATGGTTTACGATGAGCAATTGTTGGTAGGAGCTAAAGTGCAGCAAGCAACTTTAGCAAAAGGTCGTTATACCGATCATGAAATTGATGTTACGGTTAACTTCACGAATGTAGATTATGTAAATCCTATTCAAGATGTTTATTTGGCAATCTATCAGGGGCATCGTTGGGATAACGCAATTACGGGTTTGCAGCCGAGTTTTGTAGAACAAAAGAAATTGGTGTACGATTTTGAGGAAGAATCTAGTTTCGAAGCGGGGAATGAGTACCGTTTCTTCGATACCAAAAGTGTTCGCTTTTATACAGAACGTGTTCAGAAGATTATCCGCGATTCTGCCGATGTGGTTTTATTGTATCCAGATTATCCTTGGAGTGCGAACGCTTACAGTTTCTATCCAGATATTGAAGGGTATTATGTCCCAAACATTATGGAGAAGAGTGATGCCAGAACCGAAGCGGATTATGTGTGGGTAAATTTCTGTTTACAACAAAAGCCATTTGTAGATAAGGGAGACGTTTATATATATGGTGCACTTACCGATTGGAATTTACAAGAAGAAGCAAAGTTGAATTACGATGAGCGAATGGATTGTTATGAAACGTCTTTGTTGTTAAAGCAAGGTTATTATAATTATACTTATTTATTTGTCCCAGAAGAGACGCAAATCCCTACACAAGCTGCTGTAGATGGAAATTTCTACCAAACGTCTCAAGATTATTACATTTTCGTTTATCTATACGATTACGATTATGGTTATGACCGCCTTCTAGGAATGCGTATAATTACAACCAAAGAGATGTTTTAACGGTACGTAAAACGTGAAACGGAATTACTTGAGTTGAAAATTAAAGATTGAAAGTTCCATAGTCTATTGACCATCGTCTACATTTCAATTCGCCACAAAAGGAGCGAGTAGTTGAAATTGAGGGATTTCCACATAAAACACTTGATCGTCTACCATGCGTTTAAACATATACTCTCCTTTCATCGACCCTATAGGGCATTTTAGCTGAGAGCCAGATTGATAACGATGTCTTTCACCAGGGCATAAAATAGGTTGTTCGCCTATTACGCCATTGCCTTCAATTTCGTAATCGTAGTCAGCAGCATCCTGAACCAACCAATGTCTTTTGAGAAGCTTGATGGTGTATTCACTTTTGTTTTCGATAATAACATTGTAAGTAAATACATCTACATTTCCTTCTTGGCTTTCAAAGTTTCCTTCGTAATACGGTTCTACCGATACCTTAACGCCTTTAGTGATTTTACAAGTCATAATAAAGTGCTTTATACAAGTATACCTATTTATATTGTTGGTTTTGCGTGTTTCTTTTTTTTGAATTAACTGACTTATCAACAGAGCATTGTTTTGGTAATTTGTATTTTTGAGAGAAATAAAAATTTAATACGTTGATGTCAGATTTTAGTTTGAAAATATGTTCTACCAAAAATGATTATGAGATTGCGAAAATCCTAACTAAGGACTATGTGGCATGGCTGGGAATAGATTTATGTTTCCAAAATATTGATGATGAATTCGAGAATTTTGAGCAGATGTATGGATATCCATATGGGTGCTTCATATATATAGAATATAGTGGTAAAGTTGCAGGGGGAGTTGGCATTCGTTTCTTAAAGAAAGGTGTTTGCGAAATGAAAAGACTTTTTGTTTATGATGATTTTCGAGGTAAAGGTTTTGGGGAAATTCTATGCAAATCAATTATCGAAAAAGCACGTAATTTGGGGTATGATAAAATGGTGTTAGATACTGTGAGAAGATTAGAAGCCGCAAATTCAATTTACGAGAAGATGTGTTTCAACGATATCCCATCATATTATGATAATCCAGAAGAGACAGTTCGGTATATGGGGATTGATTTGTAGAGTGCGGGTAGCTGTTATGAGTGATTAAATTATTCAGTAATTGTATTGAATTGTCCTCAGCAAAATTAATTAACTAATGCGTCCTTTTAAAACCCATTCGTCCATAAGGACACACACACACACATGGGAACTAAATATATGTGTAACGTATTTAGTATCGAATTACTTGGTTTTATAAAGTATAGAATTTCGGATGTTCATGTGGTGGTGGATATATTCTTTCCTCCAATCACGATCATTATAAATGCTAGTTTGCGTCTTTTTTCAACAGTTAGGTCTATAGGGGTGAAGGATTACTAATTTAAATAAGCTTAAAATGTCTGGTCAAGAAAGTTGCTGTTCTACAGAAAAATGTACTTGTAAGTGCGAACCCAATTGTTGTGCGTGTGATTGTAACTGTGATTGTTGCAAGGCCACAAAATGTTGTCAAAGAAAAAAGTCACTCCTAAGAGTGACTTTTTTGATTTTAGTGGTCGTGTTCTTCCCCACAGTGAACTTCAACAGCATCGCCTGGTAGTACTGGGTTAGGAAGATTATTGCCATCGATATCAACAAGAATGGTGTCTACAATAGTGTATCCATCTTCTTCAATTAGATGCAATTCTTCTTCACAGTGTTCACCCAATTCCATAAGCTCATATTCGGCCCCATCAATGTCGGCAACAACATGGCATTCAGCACATTCGTCACTACAAGATGCTAGTAAGAGAATTGAAAGTGTAATTCCGATTTTCTTTAAAGAAATAATTGTCTTTTTCATGTTCTTTTTTTAGTTGATTATATAGTTGATGGAAAAGTAAAGGTTTCTACTCGGCCCAGGTAATCCTAGGTTTTTTAAGCTTGATAAGTGGTTGATATAACGTGTGTTAAAAATGTTTTTCACTCCTAGAGAAATAGGAGTAGTACTTTTATTGTTGAACTTGAGTTTTAGATCAACATTGTATATCGAATACGCCTCAGACGTAGTTTCAAAGCTCGACACATCTGTCTTTTCGAGAAAATGACTTCTCTGTATTGTGATTGTTTCAATTTGTAGTTTATTGTCTCGCTTCTCAAAATCGTATTTCAATCTTGTGTTAAAATTCGTTTGGGGTATAAGGGGGAGAGGTTTGTCGTTTTCCTGAACACCTTCTACAATAGAAATACCTTGTTCGAGATGTAGTCTATGCGCGAAATGTGGATGGTAGTGAAGATAGAACTCAGTTCCGTAGGTTTGTGCCTTTGAGGCTTGTTCATAGTTGTAGACGGGTAGGCTCTCTATTGTTTCGTCAGTAGGCATTAAAAAGATATAGTCCTTAAATCTGTTGTAAAAAGGATTTAAATAGAAGTCTAGGTGCTCGTTTCTGTAGTTTAATGAAAGGTCGAGTTGACTGGCAAATTCGCTTTTGAGATCTTTTGCCCCTATTTCGTATCTGTTTGTTCCGTGATGGATTCCGTCTGCAAACAATTCGCTGACGTGAGGAGGTCTATAACCTGTGTTTATGTTGCTCCTCAGAGTAAATTTACCTTTTTGATATGCCATGCTAAATGAGCCATTTAATTTAGAATAACTCTTAGAAAACTCATTGTTTATTTCAATAGCTCTTTTGTCAAACCTTAAACCAGCTTGTGTTTCTATTTGCTGATAGCTGTATTTTATGATAGAGTAAAGGCCAATATCGTTTGACTTGGAATCGGGAATTAAGGAGCTTAAAGCTTCTTCGCTATTCGAATTCTTTACAAGCATTGATTGAAGTCCCACCGTCCATAGGGTTTTCTCGTTTAGGTTGTGCGATAAGGATAAGTGAATAGGTAAGTTTTGAAGCCTCATTTGAATGCCTGGGATGGTTACTTTTTCCTCGTGCTCGGTAAGACTATTTGTAGTGTATCCAGTTAGGAGTTTTAATGAGGATCGATCAAAAAAGATTTTGTTTTCCAAAGAAACATACTGATCATTAATTAACTGAAAAGGAATTACTCGATAGCGATTTTGAATACTAGAAACAAAGTTTGATGGATTTGGGTTGGCTTCGTGAGTGTGTCCGGGAAGACCAATTGTATTTGAATTTAGGTTGTATCGTAAGTTGACAATCCAATGATCTTTGTTGTAGCCAAGAGCGGCTTTGAAGCTGTATGCTTGATATCGAGAATTGGTTACGAAAGAGCCTTCTGGAGTTTTATAATCAGCCGCATTTGTGTAACCAGTAAATAAATTCAGCCTTAAGGTTTCGGACGCTAACTTTAATCCAAGGATATTGCTAGAGCTCATGGTATTACTTTCGAAACTCGTTTCTACTTTTGTTTGCCAAGTATTTGGGCTAGTGTAGTCTTCATCTATAAAATATAAAACTCCTCCAAGTGCATCCGCACCATAGAGAAGCGATGAAGGGCCTTTAATAATTTCAACAGATTTTATACCCATCTTGGAGAAATTGATTCCATGATCGTTGCCCCATTGTTGGTTCTCAATACGTAAGCCATTTAAAAAAGTAAGTACTTTTAATCCAGACATCCCTCTTATAACAGGTTTACTTATTCCATTTCCAGTGCTAAGAGTTTGAACTCCTGGGATGCTCGAGACTATTCCCATTAGGTTTGAACTGAAGCTTTGATTTGCTTCTGATATATTTTTTACAACAATATTTGTTAGGTTGCTTTGTTGTACGATGCCCGTTGTAGGGGAGATGATAACCTCATTTAAGATAACATGTGCTTTGTCAAGTTTGATAATGTATTGTTGTGTGTTCTTCTTGTAGATGAATGTCTTAGATTCAAAACCAGGTGATGAAACAATAATAGGGCTGTTATTGGAAATGTTACGTAGTGCAAATTGTCCATTGATATCACAATTTGAGTGTGTTTGTAACTCATGTATTTCAACAATCGCAAAGGGGATCCCCTGATTAGTTTCTTTGTCAATAATAGAAATCGTCTGTGCTTTTAAGTTTAAAACACTCAAGGTTAAAATTAAGAGTAATCTAGGTTTTATTGCTCGCTTTATGATATGCGAATTTTGTTTGAACATGTTTGTTAATTGTTTCTCGATATAATTCTTGATAGAAAAAATCTATATTACTTGTTTGCTTTCAAAGATATGTAATATATTTACTAACGCAACTCAGTCGCAGTAATTATTTGATATGGGGATTAAAAGAAATACAAAATCAGTTGATTTACTCTTAGATGAGTTTGAGAAGGAATTAGTAAGTGTTTCAGCTTTGGAGCTGGTTAGGCGTTTAAAGTCAAGACTAAATAAAGCTACGGTTTATCGAGTACTTGATAAACTTGAGGATGATGGAGTACTGCATTCGTTTATTGGAATGAACGCAGTCCGGTGGTATGCTAAATGTGTTGGTTGTTCAGTTGAGAAGCATATCGATCGTCATCCCCACTTTCAGTGTGTTCTGTGTGGGATTGCCGAATGTCTTCCCACAATAGTTCAGGTACAAATAATACCGAATAGAAAGGTTTTGTTTTCACAGACATTAATTTACGGAGAGTGTGAACAATGCACTACGTCACTTTCTGAGCCAGAATAATAGGAGAAAGCCATTTAGTTTACAGTAGGAGATTGCACTTTCCTATATAGAGTTATTATGATAGAGTTTTCTTATTTTTGCAAAGCAAAAAAAAGACTAACAATTAATCACACATATAATGGGGAAAGGATTCTTTCAAGTACCAATCGCATCTTGCGAGCCAGTACAGTTGTTTGCACCAGGTTCTAGCGAACGTGAAGCAACTACCGCAGAATACGCAAAAATGATGTCGGAAGTAATTGATGTACCAATGTATATCGGTTCTGAGGAAGTTCGTACGAATGACCTTGCTGCAATGACGCCTCCACATAAACATCAGCATGTAGTTGGTAATTACCACAAAGGAAATGCGAGTCATGCTAAAAAAGCTATCGAAGCTGCTTTAGTTGCCAAAGAGGATTGGGCGAATATGAAGTGGGAGCACAGAGCTTCGATCTTCTTAAAAGCGGCCGATCTTTTAGCTGGTCCTTTCCGTGCACGTATGAATGCTTCTACTATGGTAGCGCAATCTAAAAACGTACACCAAGCAGAAATTGATGCTTCTTGTGAGCTTATCGACTTCTTGCGTTTCAATGTGCAGTATATGACTGAAATCTTTATGGAGCAACCAGAATCGTCTGACGGTATATGGAACCGTATGGAATTCCGTCCTTTGGAAGGATTTATCTACGCGATTACTCCGTTTAACTTTACATCTATTGCTGCTAACTTGTGTGCAGCTCCAGCCATGATGGGTAATACTATCGTTTGGAAGCCTTCTGATGCTCAGGTGTATTCGGCTCAAGTAATTGTTGATTTATTCAAAGCAGCTGGTTTACCTGATGGTGTAATCAACGTTATTTACGGTGATCCAGTTGAGATTTCAAACGAAGTTTTAGCACACCCAGATTTTGCAGGACTTCACTTTACAGGTTCTACACACGTATTTAAAAACTTGTGGAAGCAAATTGGTGATAATATCCATAACTATAAAACCTATCCACGTATCGTAGGTGAAACAGGTGGTAAAGATTTTATCATGGTTCATAAATCTGCTGATGCTAAAGAAGTAGCTACAGCAATTGTTCGTGGTTCTTTCGAGTACCAAGGGCAAAAATGTTCAGCTTCTTCTCGTGCTTATGTTCCTTCTAATTTATGGAGCGAAGTAAAAGAATACATCATCGAAGATTTAAAGACGATGAAAATGGGTGATCCAGCTGATCTTGGTAATTTCATCAATGCGGTAATTCACGAAGGATCTTTCGATAAAATTACTTCTTATATCGATGGTGCTAAGGCGGATGCAGATGCAGAAATTATTGCTGGTGGTAACTACGATAAGTCTGTAGGTTACTTTATTGAGCCTACAGTTATCTTGGCGAAAACACCTCGTTACACAACTATGGAAACTGAATTGTTTGGGCCTGTAGTAACGATTTTTGTTTACGAACAAAACGATTTCGAAGCTACACTAGATATAGTAGACTCTACTTCTCCTTATGCTCTTACTGGTGCTATCTTCTCTAACGACAGATATGCAGTTGAATTGGCTTCAGAGAAGTTGAAGAATGCTGCAGGTAACTTCTATATAAACGATAAGCCTACAGGTGCAGTGGTTTCTCAACAACCATTTGGTGGTGGTCGTGCTTCTGGGACTAACGATAAAGCTGGTTCTTCATTGAATTTACTGCGTTGGGTTTCTCCAAGAACGATTAAGGAAACTTTTGTTCCACCAACAGATTATAGATACCCATTTTTAGGGTAATTAAATATGAAGGCCTCCTGCATTTGTAGGAGGCTTTTTACTTTTTATGGAAAAAGAAAATAAACCACAGCAACAGCCAAATAACCCTATGCATGGGGTTAAGCTTGTTGAGATATTAGAACATCTAGAAGATAAGTTTGGTTGGGAAGAAATGGGTGAACGATTAAACATCAACTGTTTCTTAAACAAGCCAACTTTTAAATCGAGCTTAAAGTTTTTAAGAACTACCCCTTGGGCGCGCGAGAAGCTAGAACGTATGTATTTGAAGTCTATAAAAAAGAGATATTAAAATCGGCTTCAAACCTTTAAAATTCTCATTCTCAGCCTCGCTGATTTTTCTTAAATTTGCAGGAATTAATTGACAGAATAAATATTTATGGCTTCATCAAAAAAGAAAGAAATCTCCTTTGAGGATTTCCGTTCAGAAGTATTAGCAGATTACCGTTTGGCTTGTGAGAGTCGTGAGGCTAGTTTGTTAGGTAGACGAGAGGTTCTTACAGGGAAAGCGAAGTTTGGGATTTTCGGTGATGGAAAGGAGTTAGCGCAAATTGCGATGGCTAAAGTGTTCAGAAATGGGGATTTCCGTTCTGGGTATTACCGCGACCAAACCTTTATGATGGCTATTAATCAAATGTCAATTCAAGAAATGTTTGCTGCGCTATACGGACATACCGATGTGGTACAAGAACCAGCTTCGGGTGGTCGCCAGATGGGAGGCCATTTTGCTACACGTAGCTTAAATGAAGATGGTACTTGGAAGAATTTGATGGAGATGAAAAATTCTTCAGCTGATATTTCGTGTACTTCGGGTCAGATGCCGCGTTTATTAGGTTTAGCTCAAGCTTCTAAAGTTTACCGCAATAATAAAGATTTACAAGATTGGTCTTCATTCTCAAATAAAGGGAATGAAATTGCTTTTGGTACTATTGGAAATGCCAGTACTTCCGAAGGTCCTTTCTTCGAAACAATAAATGCTGCTGGTGTATTGCAAGTGCCAATGGTTATGTCTGTTTGGGATGACGGTTACGGAATTTCTGTTCCGGCTAAATACCAAACGACAAAAGAGAATATTTCAGAAATTTTAAGAGGCTTCCAACGCGATGAAAAGGGTGCTGGATTTGAAATTCTTCGCGTTAAAGGTTGGGACTATCCAGCTTTAATCGAAGCTTATCAAAAAGCCGAAACAATAGCTCGAGAAGAGCACGTTCCTTGTTTGATTCATGTTATGGACGTAACGCAGCCTCAAGGTCATTCTACTTCTGGTTCGCACGAACGTTACAAGTCTGCCGAACGCTTGCAGTGGGAGATTGATTTCGATCCTATTAAAAAGATGGGCGAGTGGATGTTGGAAGCGAACTTGGCTACACAAGACGATTTAGATGCTATTTCTAAAGAATCGAAGAAAGTTGTACGATTGGCTAAGGGAGATGCTTGGAAAGCATTCATCAATCCTGTTAAAGAAGAGCAAAATAAGGTTGCAGCATTATTGATGCAATTGGCAGAAGGAAGCTCTAACAAAGCTTTCATCGAGAAGTTTGCAAATGATCTAAGTGAAAAGATTGAGCCTATCCGTAAGGATATGTTCAACGCTGTTCGCAAGGCTTTGCGTTTAGTTATAGATGAAAATTCTACGGCTAAATCGAACTTGTCTTCTTGGTTGAATAAAGAAAAAGAGGTGAACACAAATCGTTTCAGTAGTCACTTATATAGTGAGTCTGAATTTGCTTCTCTAAAAGTAGCAGAGGTTTTACCAGAATATGAGGGTGCCGAAGATGTGGATGCTCGTTTGATTATCCGCGATAATTTCGATGCCATTTTTACGAATAAACCAGAGACGCTAATCTTCGGTGAAGATTCAGGGAATATTGGTGATGTAAATCAAGGTTTAGAAGGCATGCAAGAGAAACACGGTGAGTTACGTGTTTCTGATGTAGGTATTCGTGAGGCTACAATTTTGGGGCAAGGAATTGGTATGGCAATGCGTGGTTTAAGGCCCATTGCTGAGATTCAGTATTTAGATTACTTATTGTATGCCATCCAAATTATGAGTGATGATTTGGCAACGCTACATTACCGAACTAAGGGGGGTCAGAAAGCACCATTAATTATTCGTACGCGTGGTCACCGTTTAGAAGGAATTTGGCATTCGGGTTCTCCTATGGGAATGATTATCAATTCTCTTAGAGGGGTGAATGTTTTGGTTCCTCGAAATATGACTAAGGCGGCTGGATTCTACAACACTATGTTAGAGGCTGACGATCCTGCTTTGATTATCGAATGTTTAAATGGTTATCGTTTAAAGGAAAAAATGCCTACAAATTTAGGTGCATTCAGAACACCAGTTGGAGTTCCGGAAACCACTAAAGAAGGTGCAGATATTACTTTGGTTACTTACGGTTCTACTTGGCGTTTGGTTATGGAGGCTGCTCAAGAATTAGAAATGGTTGGTGTTTCTGCTGAGGTTATCGATGTACAATCTTTAATTCCTTTCGATGTGAATCATAAGATTGTTGAAAGTATAGCGAAAACAAATCGTGTATTGTTCATCGATGAAGATGTTCCTGGTGGAGCAACTGCATATATGATGCAGAAAGTTGTGGAAGATCAAAAAGCGTATTTCCATTTAGATAGCGAACCACGTTCACTTTCAGCAAAAGCTCATCGTCCTGCTTACGGTACAGATGGGGATTATTTCTCTAAACCAAGTGCTGACGATATTTTCGAAGAGGTTTACGCTATGATGAATGAGGCGAACCCTGAAAAACATCCAAGTATCTACTAACGTAAATCGTTTTAAGATCCAAAATAGAATCCTCTCGTTATTACGAGGGGATTTTTTTATGCCGATTTAATTTGACGAGATTCTTGCTCTTTGTCAAAGTGTAATCTTACATGTTTTGCTATCGGAATCGAAGTTCCATCTTCGTCGATACGGCAAAATAAAACGCGCGTACTTAAAACGAGATGTT
>Ga0206679_10004217_pt1 | contig 10813 bp, 9 predicted proteins | sample M110012015metaG_FD_155464 | JGI IMG/M metagenome (GOLD analysis project Ga0206679, IMG submission 155464) | Ammonia-oxidizing marine archaeal communities from Monterey Bay, California, United States - M1 100m 12015 | ecosystem: Environmental > Aquatic > Marine > Intertidal zone | place: USA... | reverse complement strand
ACCAAAGCCTGCACAGGGTGCTGAGCCGCATGCAACAGCGCCACTCCTCCGCCCCGGCTGTGCCCCACCATGCCGATGCGCTTTGGGTCCACTCCACCCACCTCGCCACTCAGCAAATGCTGGTGGACACGCTCAACATCTTCCAGTTGGCGGCTGAAGGTATCCCGCTCAAACGCGCCGAGGTCTGAAAAGTCGACGCCATCGGCGCCCACTCCGCTGCCCGAGGCATTGAAGCGAACGGAGACGAAACCCGTCTCGGCCAATCCGCGGGCCAACAGGGGAAAGAAACCCCAGTCCATGAAGCCCTTGAACCCGTGAAGAATCAGCACCGTAGGGGCCGCCTTTTCGCGGGTTCCCGCGGGCTTAGAAACCACCCCGCGGATTGCGCGGCCAGGCTCGTCCTCGTAAGTCAGCTCGAAAGTCTCGTCGATTACAGCCATGTTTTTTTGATCAGCAGCAAGGAGCTTCGCCGCCGACCCGCGCGGGCATCACTGAATGCTCCCCAGGGCCCTGACCCAGGTAGGGAAGGAAGCGCAGCAGATCCCCTTGGGCCCAAGAACCTCCGGCCGCCAAATCCACAAAGCCGTGGGCGGCTGTGGCCGAGTACAGGTCCCCGCTGCCGTTCCAGGCCACCGGGTGCAGGCCGTTTGCTTCGAGACGCGCGGGCAAGAACAGTCGACGCTTGCCACGGTGCGCGTGATCGTGGGCCAAAGCGCGCTCGATCCATGCGGGTTCCCAGCCCCCCATAAAACGCCCCAACAAAGGAGCGAGAAACAGGTGTGCCGTGGCCAGCACACTGACCGGATTCCCGGGCAAGCCAATGAAGACCTTGCCGTCTGCTCGCTGGGCCAAGAACACGGGCTTGCCCGGTTGGATCGCCACCTTGTGCAGGACCTTTTCAAAGCCCAGCTCTTGGGCCATGCCGGGCACCAGGTCCTTTTCGCCCATGGACACGCCACCTACGGTGACCACCACGTCCGACATCGCCGCCAAGCTCTCAAGAGTCTCCTTTAGGTGCGCCGGCTCATCCCGTGCATGCTTGCGTTCCGCTGGGACCCCTAACGCATCGGCTAAGGCCGAAAGCAGGGGCCCGTTGCAGTCGGCAACCCCGGCTGGTCCATCTGATCCCACCTCGTCGCCGGTGGTGCAAATTCCAAGGTGTGGCGGATCAAAAACGCTCAGCCCCGTGGCCCCTGCCATAGCCGCCGCTGCCAGGCCCGCGTGCGACAGGCGCGTCCCCGCCCGCAAGACCAAATCCCCCCTCTTCGCGTCCTCCCCCTGCCGGGCCACGTTGCGCCCCGCGCGCAACTCATACCCAACCTCGGTGGTCACCACCTGCCCTTCACGCTGGGTTAATTCCACCGGAATCACGCAGCAGCCCCTTGGCACCGGCGCCCCTGTCATGATTGCCACGGCCTCTCCAGCCCCTAAGGCGCTCTCCCGCCGCTCCCCGGCCATCACGGTGCCCACCACCCGAAAGGACTGCTCATCAGCGGGCAAGAGGGCGAAACCATCCATGGTCGCCCGATCAAAAGGCGGCTGGTCGCAATTCGCAACTACGTCTCGGACCAAGACCTTCCCCGCAGCCTCGGCTAAAGGAACCGTCACGGCTCGGGAATCAATCGGCAGCCCCCGCAAGAGGGCCATGGCATCGTCATAGAGCAAAAGAGGCATCAGGCGCCCAGTCTAGGCAATGACCGAGCCCCCTTACCCTCAGGACGAGTACCCCCGCCCGAGGATCTTCCACACGCTTCCCGCCGGAGGCCATCGCGTCCTCCCCGCTCAAGCGCAGGCAAGTCGGGCCAAATTAGCTCCCAAACAAGCCGCCCTGGGAGCCGGGCTCGGTGATATTAGTTAGGTGTGGAAAGGCTGCGACGATTTCATCGGGAGCCACAACCGGTTGTCGGCCGCCAAAGAGCCACTTGAACTCCAACCCGTTGGCAACTGCCTGTCCCCCAAAGTGGTTGTTCGTCACGACCCAGGTTTGGTCCGTCTCTCGGGAAATCTCGTGGGCGCGAACTGCAAGGGCGCCCACCTCCTGCGGTGTGTATAGGTAGTCGTAGCGATCGTCCCGGCCGACGTCCGGTTTGAACCAGTTTTTGGCGTTGCGGCCGTGCAGGCGCATGTAACCGATGGGGCCGGTTGGGGCAAAACGGTCGGGTGGGTGATCCCACGCATCGGGAAGGTCGATATGTGCCAGGGAATAGCCGAGGCCGCCGATACTGGACAAGGCTGGGGGCTCGAACCAGGAGCGGTGGCGCACTTCGAGGATCAGGGGCAAATCACCGAGCAGGCTGCGGATCCAGCCAAGGTGGCGGATGTTGTCAGGGTTCTCGTGAAAGGACGCGGGGAATTGAACCAAGATCCCATCCAATTGACCACGTCTGGTAAGGGGCTCAAGGGCTGCTTGAAAGGTCTGGCCACGCAGTTCGAGGAGGGCTTTTTCAGCCCCCCCATGGGGTCCATGGGTGAAGGACTGGTGCAGCTTGGCGATGAAGTGAAAGTCCGGCTTTTCGCGCACGTGCTCGGCCCACTTCGTGACGATTTCGGGGCGCGCTTCGGCGTAAAAGGTCGAGTTCACCTCGACCCCATCGAAGCAGCGTGCCAGAGTCTGCAAGGCGTGAAAGCCCGGGGGTTTGCGCTTCGGGTAAACGCTCCCTTCCCAGTCGGGGTAGGACCAGCCGGCGGTGGCCACACGGATCACAGTTTTGACCCTTGCCCAAGGAGCCGAGCCGCCTCTTGTTCCACACCGATTAGAGCCTCACGGACCCCGGGAGTGCAGGCGCGCACGGCCTGGTCGTCGAGCTCCGGATCGATTCTGATCGGCGCCCCCACCACAACCAGGATCAGGCTAAAGGGCTTGGGTACGGTGAAGCGGTCCCAAGACTGCATGTGCCAAGAACGGCTGACCGCGATCCCAAGGGGCAGGATCGGATAACCCGTGCGGTGGGCCAGGAATGGCACCCCATCGGTCATCGAGTGCATCGGACCCCGGGGCCCATCGGGGGTAATCGCAATGGAGGTGCCGCTGCCCAGCGTATTGATCATCTCCTTCATGGCCCGAGCACCGCCGCGGCTGGAAGAGCCCTCCACCACGGGAATACGCAACCCACGCAAGATCGCCATGGACAGCTGCCCGTCCTTAGAAGGTGAAACCAGGACCGCCGCCTTAAACCCTCGAAGGGAGCGCACAGCGGGCAAACTCCTTCCATGCCAAAAGATACCTAGGGCCCCCCGCTGAGTCAAAATCTCGACAGCGTCGGGATCTTCGGAAGTCAACTTCACGCGCCAGGTGGACGAAATTAACCAATAAATCGGCGCCCCAAACCAAGTTAGGATAGGCAGCAAGATGCGCCGGCGGGCGTGGCGCACTCGTCGAGTCGTGCGGTGCTTGCGCGGTTTTCCGTTGGCCCCCTCGGGCTCTCCTCCGTGACGGGCCATGGGCGCAGAATACCAAGGCGAAGCGCCCTGCGAGGCATCCCCACCGGGATCAGTCCTCTGAAGAAACTCCAAGGAAGATGCTCAGGCCACCGAAGGCTAGGATGACGACTTCCGGCCCGAAGGAAGATTCCGAGTGGTATCGGAGGCCCCCAGCAGTGCGCGTCTCCCAGCAGCGGGCGGGTTTGAAGTGCTGAGAGAATACATCTGCCCCGGGCAAATCCTGAATGAACTCCGCGGGAGAGGGGGAAATGCGCTCGGCTTCCGAGGGAGGGGCCGCGTCGGGATCGCGGCCGGGCGAACTAGACATCATTCCCGCGATCCCCTTGACTCCCCGGTAGAGGCCCGCCACCACCTGAATCCAATCCGCATGGCTGACCTCCGTTGCAACCTCTGGCCACTCGCCCCCCGCCAGGGGCGCTGCCCCCGAGCCCTTTGCCAAACCTCGAACCGCCCGTTTCGCGTGAGTCGCGCTAAGGGTCACCAGCAGCCTATCCTCGGCCACAACCACGGTTGGCTTAATCATTCCAGACAGGGAGCCGAGGATACTGCCGAGATTCAGGAAACTGCCTGAACCCTCCGAATTTTCCTCGGTCATGGTTGCGCTAAAGTCGCTCTTGGCCGGGAGGAAAGAGAAGGTGTAGAGCTCACGCCTGCGATAGGCTTTTGTTTCGATGCTCATCCCCTCGGGCAATTTGGGCTCGATGTCTGCCATCCATGCGGCAAGGGCCTCGCCAGCCCGAGCGGAATCTATTAGGGGAACCGCAACCTGAATCCCCGGCGCGGCCATCACACCTATATTGTTCGGTACCGAAAGAGTTACCCGGTCTCCGAGCTCTGCAAAGAACGCTTGGCCGACGGTGGAATCGTCCGGGCCAAGGCCTTCGGCTTTCAGAATCCCAAGCAACGCAGAGCAATCAAGGGATGTCGTAAACGCCACGGCTGCTTCCGGGTGGGTCAGCCCAAAGGGCTCGGCATCGAGCGCTGTCGTTCCAAAAGCCTGCGCGCCCTTAGGGCTGGGGTAGTGGCCATCCACGTGATAGCGCCCGTCGATTAGCTGTGCGCGCCACACTCCTCCGCGGCTCCACATGGTGTAGTAAGGTCCCATAAACCCCTCGGCCAAAGGCATGAGGCCCTGGGTCAGGGGATCAGCGCGATCCCACCCTCCCCCTTTGAGGTCAGCTTCCAAAAGCACCAGGCCCTGGGCCTCACCCAGGGGGGAGGCCTTCGTGACGGCTGAAGGCACGCCCTCACCCCAACCCCGAGCCCAACTGGCCGGGGAAAAGAGGGCCAAACGTTTGCCTTCCCTGTAGAGCACCAAGACCTCAATCGAGTCAGAGGGCGCGCCCTCACCTGACCCCCCGGAGGCGAGGGAAAATCGAGACAGCCGCCCAACGGATAAGTCCTCGTCCCCAACCTCGATTCCAGGAACCTGCCCGAAAGTCGCATGAATTTGATCGAAAGCAACGGCCGCGGAAGCCGAATCGATGTAGTCCGCCACCAAACGAGCCTCAACATCCTGCACAAATTGCGTGTCGTTAAAAGCAGTAAGGGTTTTGATATCTGCGAGCTCAGAGAGGGATACGGAAACCCCGGCCATCCCCCTAAAAATGCTCTGGACCTCACCCCAGGACAGGGTCGATGCCTCCTCAAAGCCCCCCGCAATCTGGGCGCCAGCCAGCCCTGAAACCCCCGCTATCAGAGCTTGGATCTTGGGCTCTTTAATGGACCGCCCCACGGCGGTTGTGCCATAGGCGGCCACATAGGCCTGAATCTGTGGGGCCGCGATATAGATCGGCGCATCCTGGGGGTGAAGCGTCCGGTGATCGGCCTGAGGGCTGAGGGCGAGGAGAAGAAGGAGGGAAGCGGTCATAGGAGATGAAATACGGGGAAGGGTCCCGATCATGCGGAGTTTGGCGGAGAAGTCCTCATTTCGAGGGAAAAAATCAGCGCCTCCCCTCCAAAGCGGGTGTTTGGGGCCTTCCCCGTGACGCCGGGATTGGGCCCTCTCTCTCCCATAAATCCAAGCGGGGCTTCGGAGGCGGGTTACTCCTGCCGATCAACTAGTACCATCCCTGGAGTTCGAAGCGGTCAAGGGCCTCCCCATAGCTAGAATGCCGCGCGATCCCAGCACCTAAAGCCCCCCCACTCTGGGCACCCACCTCCGATCCCACCGACTATCATGGCCAAGCACAAGGCTCCCACCCAGGTCACTATTCTCCGCGAGGAGAAGTCCACCCTCCAGAACACTGTCGACCGTTTTTGGAAACCCGCCGCCCTGATCACCGTCGTCCTTTCCGGGATGTTGCTCTACAACATTTGGTCCAACCAGCAGGCGGGTGCCAGGGCGGGCACCGAATGGGTACCCCTTGACGACGCGCTCCGTGATCAAGACCTAGCCGCAATCCGTGCCGTGCGCGAGAGCAGCCAAGGCTCCAAGATCTTGCCCTGGGCACTTTTGGCCGAAGGTCAAGTGGCCCTCAGTCAAGGCAATGACCGCGAGGCACAAGAGGCCTTTGCCAGCCTGAGCGCCACCACGGATCCAGTCCTGAGCAAGCTTGAACTGCCCATTGGCCCCGCTGGCGCCCCCACCACCATCGCAGCCCACCTAGCCGCCGCATCGACGGTTCAGGCGACCTGGGATGCCGAGAACCCCATTTTGACCAACCCGGCGCCGGCAGACAACATGCCTAAGATGGTCTTCGAAACCGATGCCGGCGAGATCGAGGTCACCCTCTATATGGATCGGGCCCCGGTCCACGTGAAGAATATCGTCAAGCTTGCCAAGGAAGGTTTCTATGACGGGACCCTCTTTCACAGAGTCGTCCGCAACGCCAACATGTGGATTGTTCAAGGCGGCGACCCGAACACCCTTGAGGGCGAAGAGGCAATCTGGGGTCAGGGCGGCCCTGGCTATGACCAGACCCCCGAGAAGAACGGCCTGGTCCACGCGAGGGGTTACCTCTCCGCGGCGGCCCCGTCAGGCGGAGCGCGCAGTTCCGGCAGCCAGTTTTTCTTCACCCTCAACCCGTGCCATTTCCTGGACGGACGCCACACAATTTTCGGACAGATCACGTCCGGGCTATCAATTGTGGAAGAGATCGGAAAGGCCGACATTCGCCCCGCAGTGGGCAATTTGAGGGACATTCCGGTTGAGCCCATCAAGATCACAGGGACCCGAATCACCGGGGCGTAGGGGCTCTCCCCGTGGGCGCAGCGCTATCAGTTGCCCACAAAGGGCGACCCCACAGGCGTAGGGGCTCGTCACCCAGAATTCATCCTCTTTGTCAAGGGACGGCCCTTTAGATTTCTCAGTTGGGGTCCGGGGAATTGACGTAAACCCCTCAGGGCAAAGGGGTTATGTGCGCCCAGCATTTATGAGAAACAAGGGAACCCTGCAAGTTACACGGGGGGGCCTTGTGTGTGGACGGGTCCCATGGGGAGCTTCTCGTGGGTTATCCACAAGAACTCCACAAGTTGTGGCGTGCGCCGGGACGCATCAGATCAGAGCCTCTTGGCGGGAGCGAGGCGCTCCATCAAGTGCTCGAGCTGCCGGCGGTCATTGAATTTCAACAGGACCTGCCCCTCGTAGGAATCTGAGCACCGCAACTCGGCAGCAAGGCCTAGGCCCTCTTCGATTCTGCGCTTGAAATCCACCTGCCAAGTGGGGACTTCTGGACTGACTTTCGGGGCCTTGGGTGCGTCTCCGCTGGAGGGCTTCGTCACACCACCGGATGCGGGGACATCCCCGCGCACCAACTGCTCAGTTGCGCGCACGGAGAGCTCCCCGCGCACGATTGTTTCCAGGGCTGCGCATTGGTCCTTATGGCCCTCGAATCCGGCCAGGGCCCGCGCGTGGCCAAAGGACACGAGGCCATTCACCAGTGCCTCCTGTACCTCACTGGCCAACTGCAAAAGGCGCAGGTGATTGGCAACCGCAGCACGGCTGACCCCCACCCGCTGGGCCACCTCCTCCTGGGTGAGCCCAACCTTGTCCATCATCTCCTTGAAGCCCTTGGCCTTTTCGATGGCGTCCAAGTCCTCGCGCTGAATGTTCTCGATGAGGGCAAGCTCAAGCACAAGGGCTTCGTCTGCGTCTCTTATGATCACCGGAATCTCGGTTAGACCGGATAGCCGCGCAGCTCGCCACCGCCGCTCCCCAGCGATAATTTCATAGGAGCCATCTACGGCCCGCACGCAAATGGGCTGCATGACCCCGTGGCACTGGATGCTCTCCTTGAGGGAGTCCAGGGCTTCGGTCACAAAGACCTTTCGCGGCTGGTTGGGGTTGGGCCGAATCCGAGCAATGGGCAGGTTGCGAGGGATCTCCTCTTGGGCCGGTGTATTAGGAATTAAGGAGCCGAGTCCGCGTCCGAGTGCTGTCATTGAAATCGCCGTTTGAAACTAGCCGGAGGAGTGTTCCACGTGGAACGTGGGCCTGAGAATACGCCCGGGCAGGGGCTGAGCGCAATGGGCTTAGGTGCTAGTAACAAGACAAACCCGCCCCTGAGGCCTTAGGGGGCAGCATTTTGCCTATTTTCCACGGAAAGCCAATCGCGGGGCGAGGTGTGGACGACTCGCCCCCTGCAGGGGCACCACCCATTGTCCCCGGGGACCGAGGCTCTCGCGCAACCCCGGGGAACCTTCCAGCCCCCATGTTCCACGTGGAACACCCTGCCCCGACCAAGATCAAACAGCTCGGAGGTATGGGCCCGGTCCGGGGGCCAGTCCATGTTCCACGTGGAACATGGACCTCGCCGGCTTCCCACCTCAACAAGCAGGGGCCAACAGAACAAAAGCTCCCCCGGGGTGCGGCTCCCCCACCAAGATGCCAGAGCTGCGCGGCCTGGCACTGTTCCACGTGGAACACTCCCTTCTCCCCCACCGGGGCACCCAAAAGCCCCCTTTGGGGCCCACCGGCCCCGAAACTAGAGAGGATCCTGCTAGGCAGAGGCCCCCGTGGAAGTCATGATGGGCACAGTCCATGGCCCCCCCCTCCTCCCTCATCTCCTCCCTTCGGGGGACGCTCCGCAGTCCGTGGACGCTTGGGCCTTGGGTCGTGGCAGGGATCCTGCTCCCCTATGGGGCGGCCTGGACGAATCTCTCGATCCTGGACCGGCATGGGGCCACCGGCGGGACTCCCACGGAGTTCGCGTTCCTGGCTTCCCTAGTGGCTGTCATGGGTGCAAACGCCGCCCTTGGGCGAGTGGAGTGGCTCTTGGCCCGCACCGGGCGTTGGCAGCGTGTGGGACACGAACTCTTGGCTTTGGCGGTGCCCGGGCTCCTTGCTCCCCTTGGGGTCCTGATCATCGGCGCGTACTATTGGGGCTGGGGCGGCCCCGAGGCCCTGCTGGCCGGAGCCGCGGGTGGCATGAAGCTGACTCTCCTCGCCTTACTGCTCAACCGTGCGGGTTTGGGCCCGGGAATCTCCGCTGCCCTCTTGCCCCTACTCGGTTGGTGGCTGCCTGCCACCCTGGGCGGAATGCCAGGCGCCGGGCCCTGGCTGGCGTCCCTGCTCAGTGCAGGAACTTGGCCGGCCCCGCAGGATTCTGCGTTCGGTTTCGCCGGAGCACCGGCTGCTCTATCTTTGGCCGGTTGGTTTGCGCTCCTCCTCGTGTGCACCCCTGGCCGGGGCAGGCATGCGATACGCAATTCTCGGTGACATTCACGCAAACAAAGCCGCGCTAGACGCAGTTTTAGAGGATATTGCAATTGCTGGCGTGGACCAAATTTTAAGTCTCGGAGATGTGGTTGGCTATGGCGCCGCCCCCCAAGAAACCATCGAAACCCTCCGAGAAATCGACGCTGTGGTCATCCGCGGCAACCACGATGAGGCCTGCGCCGGCATGGTTGAGCCCGTTTTTTTCAATCACAACGCACGGGCGGCAGCCCTTTGGACCAGAGACCTTTTGACATCGAATGAAATAGACTGGATCCAAAACTTACCCCTGACCGCGGACCTCGATGAGTGCTCCTTGGCGCACGGGACCTATGACCACGCGCAAGAGTTTCGATATCTAAATTCCGTTGCTTCAGCCAAGGGCAGTCTCGACTTAATGCCGCGCCCAATTTGTTTTGTGGGCCACACCCACCTTCCGCTTGTCGTGGTACAAACCGAACACGCTCCGGAACAGCTCGCCCGTCCCCTTGCAACTAAAATTCGCCTCAACGACATCCGTCGTGCTGTGATTAACCCGGGCAGCGTGGGCCAACCTCGTGACGAAGATTCACGGGCTGCCTGGGGCCTGTTTTTGCCCGATGAGGCCACCTACGAGCTACGCCGGGTTGAATACGACATCGAACAGGAGGCCCACCGCATAAGGGCTGCGGGGCTTCCCGCGTTCCTGGCAGATCGCCTGCACCTGGGGATTTAGCCCCGCAGATAAGCGAGGCTGTCGGGCAGGTCATCGAGGCCCTTCTCCCCCACCCCGGCCTCGATCAGACATTGCAAATCGGCAATGGGACGTGCGTCCCCTTGGAAGCTCACGGTGCGCGCTTCTGGGTTGGATCCCGCCAAAATCATGACCTCAAGAATCGAGCTGGCATTGGCTGCTTTATCACCAATGGTGATTTCTACCGGCGTCCCGTGGTGATTGACAACCGCAACAATAAGAGCGATCGGCCGCGCGTGCAATGTGACGCCCTCAGGCAAATTCACTTGGACCGTGCCCACGTTGGTATAGGACGGCAACAATTCCGCCGCCAAAGAACTGCCCGCCCCCAACGCCCACAGGGCGCGCTCAAGCAAAGTATTCAAGACGATGTCTGTGACCTCTTCTCGCCGGATCAGTTTGGTTAGGCGCTCTTGTGCTTCCGCACCACGCTCACCACTTTCATGTCGCTCCATGAAGTGAACCAACTGGGTCACGGCCTGCAGCAGATGCAGGCTGGTGGAAATGTGGCCCCGAAGCAAGGGCAGCCGAGAATCGGATGATTCTTGGATGGTGTTCTTGATGTGCGTGTCATAGGCAGACTGCAGGTTGTGCACAGTCGCCTCAAACACACGGGCATGCTCTTCCCGGCAACGCTCAAGCAGGAGCGCATCTCGCTCCTTGGGGCATTCCAGCGACACCAGGCCCGCCTGCTCCAGCATCTCGCAGGCCTGCATGTACTTGCTAGCCACCTCGGCGATCCGCTGGTTTTCATCCGCCAGGTTCTCAATGCCTAGGGTTCGCGGCAGCTGAAAGCGGACCGGTGGGACCCCAGCTGGTTTTAAAGCGGCAGCTTCGGGGGGCACGCCGATGTCCACCAAGGCGGCCTCATCAAACAGACCCTTGAGCAAAGTCATGAGGGAGCGCTGCACGAATTCACGGGACCGCTCCAAGCCAAGCTTGAGGCATTCGCTTTGGGCCGCACCCCCATGGCCGTGGATCCC
>Ga0206679_10004215_pt1 | contig 10814 bp, 12 predicted proteins | sample M110012015metaG_FD_155464 | JGI IMG/M metagenome (GOLD analysis project Ga0206679, IMG submission 155464) | Ammonia-oxidizing marine archaeal communities from Monterey Bay, California, United States - M1 100m 12015 | ecosystem: Environmental > Aquatic > Marine > Intertidal zone | place: USA... | reverse complement strand
TTTATTTATATTGAGGTAAAAATGAGTGAAGAAAACAATTCCGGACATGAGCATGACGAACACCATGAACACTCGTTCCCAGCATGGGTTACATTTGGTAATGTTGAAAATCCTATCGATGGATTTTTAAAAGTATTTTTGTGGTTAGTTTTCTGGACACTTCTTGAAGTGGGTGCAATCCTACAAGAGTTTGTTTTTGTTATTACAATGATAATTTTATTCGGTATTGCCATAATTAAATGCTGGTTTATCTGTTCCTTCTTTATGCATATGACTTGGGATCCTCCTTTAGTTAATAGAACTGCTGCAGTTCCTGCCTTCTTTATGGCTGTATTATTTTTAGCTGTAGGATTAACTACTCCGGGTGCTGTAGATGATTTAGCTACAATTTGTGGTTTTTAGAATCCTAATTACTGTACATAAACAACCCAATCATTGTTAAAAGAAAATAAGGAACTAGAACGGCCGCACCTTCATAATCTTTCGATATTCTTTGACCTAACATTAGAATACATAATGATATAGCTGCTAAAATAAGGCCCATGATTCCGTATGATTCATCATTATAAAATAAAACCATAAAGGCCCCAAGTAAAGACAATGTACCTGATAATACTTCAAATATTGTAACTTGAATCAAACCCAAAGCTGAAAAATTAGATAATGGTGTTTTAGCAAATTTTTCAGATATGAAATCAAGTTCACCTTCCCAATTAAAAATTTTATCAAAGCCAGACTGTGTCATAATTATACCTACAAAAGTTGAAATGAAAGAACAAATTATGCTCAAATATGTGAACTCGTATTCAAAAAAAAACAAACTTTCTTCGGTAAAAGATAATAGGGACATACTACCTTATTGGATAAGTGGGTATTTGGGTTTTACTAAAGAAGAAGGGCAATATCGTGATATATTGAAATATAAGTCCATTCATATCCTCTCCAGAGTACTCGGAAATTACCTTCTTGATCTATAATATATAATCTAGATGAATGGCTAACGCCGTAGACCTCTGTATCGTCTACTTCATCTAAAGAATTATAATTTAAGAAAGTAGAGATATATTCTATCATTGTTTCATTGGAAATATGTCCCTTTTGCCAATGTGTAAGATTATCAAGTATCTGAATCATTGGAATACTAATATTCATAGGTTCCGTATAATTGGTAACCATTTCTACTAATTGTTCATATGTCTGACTTCCTGAAGCTTGAGCTACAATTTGTGCATTACCTTCTTCCATATCGCCAGCCAATAAAGTCCAACTTGGATATGCATTATGGCCAAAAGCTTGAATTAAGGAATATTCATCATCATAAAGATAAGGCCATGTTGTATTATGTTCTAAAGCAAAATCTTGAAATTCTGTTAAATTATCCTCATTACTACCCATACTATAACCGCCTATAGATAGTAAATTGACTTCAGATGAATAATTAGAATGGAATTCTTTCAATACTGGAATTTGATTTTGACAATGTGAACAATCAGTGTGGAAAAACTCAATTAATGTTAAATTTTGTTTATAATAATCCTTAGATTTATGCATATTGCCCTCAATATCATTAAGATTCCAATTGGAACCAAAAGTCTGTGAAATTATAGCATCGATTCCAAGCATTGCATCTTCATGACTTAGAATACCATTTGATAAAGTCCAGAGGTCTAAGGCTGTAATTATTTGAGATTCGACACTTCCATCTTCGAAAACCAAACTCGTAAATTCGTACTCTGGATCAGGAATGCAAAAATCTAATCCAAATTCAGTATTATTTGAATCTTGCATGTATCCTGGATTACAATGGCAACCATTGTACCCGTCCATGTAGTGACCATAGCCTGAACAAGCATCAGGTTCTTTGATAACTTGAACTTTATAATCGCTCCACATAGCTTCCATATGATTTTCAGGAAATGTAGAATTTATTGTCAGGAATTGCCAATATGCATTGTAATTAGATGCAAACGTTGCTAGATTTTCAGGAGTATCTCTCTTAGGATCTACTGTAACTGATAAGAAAACAACTGATTCATCATAAGAATCACCAAGCTCTTCCGCTAACTTTTTCATTTGGTAAGTGACTGCAGGACAAATATCTGGACAATTCGTGTAAACAAAAGTCATTACTACTATTTTACCTTCAAATTGGGATAAATTAACTGCAGTATTATTTTGATCAACTAAAACAAAAGGTGCTGGACTTTCAGGACAATCTGAAGATTCATTTGAGCAATCATCACCCCAAAAATCATTTGGATTGGAACTATTGAGATTATCAAGACATCCTGTAAAAGCGAATAAAACCGTTATTATAAATGTCAAAGCGCTTTTATTTTCCATATTTTTATTTATTCTCACTTATTTTAAATAATTTATCTATTTATATTTTTCAATTTGCTCAGAAAGTTCATCGTATGTTAATTCTCCGCTATGACTATACACAATTTCACCATCCTTAATCAGTGCCATAGAAGGATATGACTTGAATCCATAATCTCTCATTAATTCACCATTAGTATCATACAAATGAGGCCAAGAAAGAGTATACTTAAATTTGAAACTACTAATGTCGTTTTTAGTGTCTTGATCACTCATTTTATATCCACCTATTGAAAACATATCAATCGTATTGTTTTGACCATAAGCCTCATAAATTTCTTTCAACGGTTCTGTTTGATCTTGGCAGTGAGGGCAATCAGTATGGAAAAACTCAACAAGTGTTAATTTTCCATTGTCATAATAGTCCTCTGAAGAATACATCTCTCCCGTTTCAGCTTCTTCTAAATTCCAACTATCTGCACTTGGAGCACCCAACTCATAAAAAAATCCGAAATAAATTACTGTAACTAATATTACAGAAACTACAACAGGTACGCCTATTTTCCACAAATTATCATTGAATGCTTCACGTCTAGCTGCAATTCGTTCATCACCTTCTTGAGATGCTTTTCTTTCTAGTTTCCGCCTCCTTTTTGATGCCATTTATTTTCCTCCAAAGTATTCTTTCAGGTCAGCACCATATTCCCTAAGGGAAAAAAAGGTTGCTGCCAATGTTAGTCCAAAAGCTACCAAACAAAAAGGACACCATTGATGTATGATAAATGCTTCGGCATATGTTAAATAAATGCCAAATACTGAGCCTATCAAACCAGTTATTGGTAATAATAAAGTATTGTAATAAGTCCGATCTAAATCCATATTAAGAAAACGGTCCAAAGCTAATCCAAAGAATGTAAGAAAACCAAGAACGCCAAACAAAGCTACTGAAATACCAAATAATTCGGATTGCGCGCTAGACAAGACTACTCCACAATCGAGCCCAGGAAGATTCTGTGTAGGACAACCTCCGCCATCGGCAACAAGATGATGTAAATATGTCAAATAAATAGAATCAATCAAACCTACTATTGATAGAAACATAATCATTTTTAATGTTCTATCTTCCTGTTCTATTCCCATATTCTGAAGTTGCCTAGATGGCATATATAGGTTTACCAGAACAATCCATTTATTGTGTCTTGCAATTGGCCACTTAGTGATATTCAATGCATGGACCAACTGAAGGAGTAAGTGAAGAAACAGATGAAGCAAACTCAGCTGTGAAAATTGTTGGAGGAAATGTTTTTGTAGAACTTGATCCCGACCATCCAGGTTTCAAGGATGAGGGGTACCGTTCAAGAAGAAATGAAATTGCAAAGATTGCGATGGAATGGAACGATATGAGTATGGAAGAACGAAGAAATACTAAAATTCCTCATGCACCTTATTCTGAAGATGAAGATGCTGTTTGGGCAGCCATTATGGAAAGAATCGCACCAGTTCATGAAAACTATGCTTGTAAACAATATTTAGATAATGCTAAAAAATTGGGTTTACCTAATGATCGAATACCTCAATTACAAGAAGTAAGTGAAACATTACAGCATATGACTGGCTTCAGACAAGAACCTGTGGGTGGCCTTGTTCATCCTAAAACCTTTCACACGGCTTTAGCAAATAAAGTATTCTTATCAACACAATATATTAGACACTCTTCAAGGCCTTTTTACACGCCAGAACCTGATGTTGTGCATGAATTAGTAGGGCATACTGCAATGCTAGGGGTGCCTGAATGGGCTGAATTAAACATACTATTTGGAGAAGCTGATATGAGGACTAAAAGTGAAGCTGCAATTACTCGTTTAGGATCTATATACTGGTATGTACTTGAATTTGGAGCATGCCGTGAGAAGGGGATAATTAAATCGGTAGGACCGGGTTTATTATCTTCGTTTGGAGAAATGGAGCATGCTTGTACTGGAGGTGAAGGATGTGGGAACAATGAGGCTTGTGTTTGCGATCCAAAAATCCAATACCTTACTCCCAATTTTGAAGAAATGGAAACAAGACCTTATGACGTTACAAAGTATCAACCTGTTTTGTATGTTTGGGATTCTTTCGAAGAAATGTACGAAAATACTAAAGATTTTATAACTAAATGGGGAACTGAGAAAGATCCGCGTAAAGAAGTGCACCAATAATCATTCAGATTTAAATGCATATTCTTTTAATTTTTCTAATTTAACCATATCTAATGCTGATTCATGTGTAGCTTCTAAAACTACCTGAGGTGCCATTCCAGCATCATATGCTTCAACCCAGCGTGATAAGCAAAGACACCATCTATCGCCTTCTTTCAAACCCGGAAAACCGGGATTTGAAGTACTCAAATCATTTCCAGCACCTTTAGAAAACGCTAGAAAAACATCAGTCATTACTACACAAACAATGTGCCTCCCAAAATCACTATTATCTGTATTACAACAACCATCTCTAAACCAACCCGTCATTGGATCTGTTGAACATATTTCTAGAGTACCTCCTAGTACATTGATCGGTTCTTCCATAATTATTTTTCGCGATTTTCACGAAGATTTTCTATTATTGTAAAGGCCAATGCCGCCCTTTCATTACGAGATAATACCTTTTCTATTTCTTTAAGTTGAGATTGTATCTTTTCTGAAGATTCGGGATCCTCATTTGCTAATTTCTGTGCGTCACGCATTTGAGACTCATTGATGCAGTAAACTGACTCTCCACCTAATATTGAAATTGGACTTATAACCATAATTATACCGAAAAACTAGTTTCGGTGTTTACTTTAGGTTCAGTACTGAAACTAGAACCGCATCCACAAGAACCTTGAGCATTTGCATTTGTAAGTCTAAATCCAGGCTCTATCAAATCATTTGAAAAATCAATTGTAAGTCCATCTAAATGAACGGAACTTATTTTGTCTGAAACAATACGGAGTTTATCATCTGTGTAATAAACATCATCAAATTCCTGCATATTATCATCTAGAATTGCATCATATGTATTCCCTGAACATCCTCCTGATTTAACACCTATTCGTAAAAAAACATTATCTGAGACTCCCATATCATGTAATCTCGATTTTGCCATTTCTGTTACCTTTATATCCATACTATTCTTAATTTGATGTGGATTTAAGGCTTGCTCCATACTATAATCGTATAAAGAAGCCAAAAATAGGCATTATGTGAGAATATTAATTATTCTAGTGGCAATGATGCTTTTCACGCCTACTACTAAGGCTGAAGCAAGTCCAATGGAAGAATCATTCGTTGGAAATCCAATAGTAGTTATCAATTTAACATATGGTGCTGGAACTGGAGGGGGAAATGATTTTGAAGGAGAAATTGTACTAGAATTATTTTTGAATTGGGCGCCAATTACTGTAGAAAATTTTGTGGAGCTTACTGAACAGGGTTTCTATGATGGTATTTTCTTTCATAGAATTATTAATGATTTTGTAATACAAAGTGGTGACCCCTCATGTACTGAGGTTATAGCCTATCCTGGAACTAATCCAACATGTGGAGATGGTGGTTCTGATAATACAATTCCATTAGAGATAAATGGAAATTTAACACATATTAATGGAGCCATTGGAATGGCTAGAGGAACTGACCCTGATTCAGCATCAAGCCAATTTTATATATGCGATACTTCACAACATGGATTAGATAATGGAAATAGAACTTTAGAAGATGATCCCGGTTATGCCGTGTTTGGAGTGGTTAGAGAAGGTTTGGAATTAGTACAAGCTGCTGCAGCGATTCCAACTACAAATGATGCAGATGGTGATGGAAGTATACCAAGAGCTCAGGGTGGGCCTGACCGTCCATTATATGAAGTTCACATAAATTCAATCACATTAAGAGAATATCTAAACCCTCCAATAACTGAAACACAAGATGAGAAAATACCTAGTTTCAATTTTAGCTTTGCTATTTTATCACTAGTTGTAATGGCTAGTTTATATCGTAAAAAATAACAATGGATTCAATCATATTTCAGGCAAATGTAATCGGCATGTTAATGTATATCATACCTGCAATGCTACTCTTTTTTTACATAATAAATGGTTTAGAAGATAGACTTGTAGAACGTAAACTCTACTTAGCAAGTGGAATTGGAGTTGTCTTAGGTACTATTGCTGAAATAATAATGTTCGTGAGTGGTACCGATTTGTATACTGATGTTGCTTATGCTTCAATGATTTTAGTTACACCATTTATCATAATGATGTTTATGTTTATAGGAGTTAATCTAAAAACATTCAAGGATGAACCTGCTGCTCCTTATTATTCAGCAGGATATGGATTATTCTTTGGTGGGGCCATTGAATTTTGGAAATTATTGATAACTGAAGATCGATATTCTAATATGAGTGTTGGAGATTTTTTACTTATCACTTTATTTGGTCTTGGTACTGTTGTATTCCTCGGAGGGGCCGGTATGAGGAATGCTTATGCAATAAGAAATGATAATGGAATTAGAATTACAGGGAGACTTGCATTTGTATATCTCTTCTTACAATATTTGTATGCAAGTGTACTTGAGCATGTACATTATGGGCTGCATGATTTTGCATTAATTATTGTTAGCATTATAGCATTTTTTGTTGTCTCTGGAGCTCTTTTCCATCAAGGTTATTTAAGATTGCCAAAAATAGCAAAAACGGTTAATGTTGAATAATTTATTTTTACAGTTAAACACTATAACAAGCCCGTAAATAATCATATATGGAACAAAGAATATTTGCAGGAATCACTGTAGCGATACTGCTTTTTTCATCTGTCTTACTTTACCTTACTGAAGATAATGACAATGATATAGATGATCTAATTTCTGGAAATGGACTTGTTCCTGTGTGGGAAAGAGTGAATCAGCCATTCAATACAACTGAAGCTTACAGTTATACTCTTGAAAAAGGTGAATACGAAATAACTGGTCCCGAAAGTATTTTCATTGAAGTAGATTTACCTACTAGTGAATTAGGGTGTACTATTACAAACGACTGTAAAGTACATTTAGGATTATGGTTACCAAATGTTCCAAACGGAACCAAAATACCAGTTATTGCTGATGTTGGTCCTTATTATGATGATGGAGATGTTGATGCTTTAACACCTGCAAATCGTCTTGGGAAATTTTTGATAGAAAATATGGTCCCACATGGTTATGCTATTGCTCAAGTATCTGTTTTTGGAACTGGCATGTCAAACCACTGTATGGATTTTATGGGTCTTAGTGAACAAATGGGAATCGATGCTGCAGTTACTTGGTTAGGAACACAAGAATGGAGTAATGGTAATGTCGGAATAATAGGAAAATCATACGATGGAAGTACGCCATGGCAAGCTGCGATGTTTGGAAATCCTCACTTGAAAACAATTATCCCTATTTCTGGACTTATTGGAGTCCACGACTTAATGTGGAGAAATGGGTCTATGGAAGCTAGAGGAATAGGAATGCATAATGGAGTTTATGGATCATTTGGATGGGATGGAGATAGTGAAGACTGGCAAACTATGTGCCGAGGATATGCTGAAGGATATGCAAATGGACCTGCAGCATACTTAGCTGGAGATGAAGTCAATTATGCAGGCAATTCCTACTGGGCAGATAGACATTTCCTAGAAAGGGCAATGCAAAATTATAATGGTTCAATCTATTTTATTCATGGAATGCAAGATTGGAATGTTGACCCTCATATGGCATTCCCAGCTTACAAACAATTACAAACAGCAGGATTTGATATCAAAGGATTATTTGGTCAATGGGGACATCATTATCCTGACAGACCTGGAGACCAAAATGGAATGTCGGCAGGTAGAGGTGCTGAAGCCTATCCACATTCAGTTAGATACGACTGGGCTCAAGATTTGTTAGAATGGTTTAATTATTATCTATATGAAGGAAATCTAAAACCTGCATTGCATGTAGAAATGCAGGACAATATGGGTGGATGGAGAGTTGAAGAAACTTGGCCTGTAGATGACAGAGAATTCTTGCAATTAGGAATTGGTGAGGGACTTACTGTGACTTCAGGTACTGGATTGATAGGTCCAACAGGGTCATTGACTCTAGAAACTGAAATATTCGAAAATGAAACAAGAATTTCCGGAATGCCTACTTTTCATGTGGAGGTTACCATCCCACCTGGCCAAACCTCAGGCCATCTTTACATTGAACTATCTATTGCTGGAGGGATACATCTTGGACATGGAGTGATGGATCTTAGATACTATGAAGGCGGCAGGGAATGTGGGCAACCATGTACTGTTACTGGAACTGTAAATGCTAAAATGCAATTATTTGCTATGGATGTAGTGGTACCTGCAGGAAATGCATTAGGACTAGTAATAAGTCAAACAAATGATGACTATATTCCTTCTCCAGTAAGTAGTGGATATGTCACTATTGGAACTAACCAAAATAGTGTTTTAACTCTTCCAATTATTGAAAGAAGTCCGGAAGATTTGTTCACACCACCTATTTGGTATACTGAAGAATAAAATTAACTTTTGTCTTGTCTCGACTTAATTTCTTCAATTAATTTTCGGGTTTCAGCTTCTTCGGCTTCTAATTTAGCCTTCTTTTCTTCTGCTATTTTTGCAGCTTTTTCAGCCTCGATTTTTGCCTTCTTTTCTTCGACAATCATCGCAGCCTCTTCAGCCTCTAATCTAGTCTTTTCCTCTTCAGCTTTCTTTGCAATTTCTTCAACTTCTAATTTTGCTTTGGCTTCTTCAATCTTTCTTGCAGCTTCTTTAGCTTTTTTTGCTTCTTTTTCAGCTTTTTTTGCTTCTTTTTCGGCCTCTTTAGCTTCCAATTTGGCTTGTTTATCTGCCTCTTTCTTAGCTTTTTCTTCTTCAACCTTTCGTGAAGCCTCTTCGGCTTCCAACTTTGCTTTGTCCTCTTCGGCTTTCTTTGCTGCAACTTCAGCCTTTTTAGCTTCTCGTTCAGATTTCTTAGATTTTTCCTCTTCGGCTTTCTTTGCTGCCACTTTAGCTTCCTTAGCAGCTTTTTTAGCCTGTTTTTCAGCTTCTTCAACTTCTAATTTAGCCTTTTCTTCTTCAGCTTGCCTAGCAGATTCTTCAGCCACTTTCAATGATTCTTCAGCATCTCTTGCTTTTTCTTCAGCTTCTTGTCTTGCTTTTTTTTCAAAGTCAAAATCTTCTGTGGACTTTGTTATATTTTTTGTATCTAATTTTGAATTATCATAAAAATGTACGTCTCTTTGTGGGAAGGCTATTGTTATCTCTTCTTGAGATAGTTTTTCAAATACTTCATGATGTAAATCTGAATTAATTTGCCTTATTTTAATTACATTCTTTATCCAAACAACCAATGCAAAATTTAATGCAGAATCGGCAAATTTTTGAAAACGTACTAATGGGAGTCTAGTTGGATCATCCTGCTCCACATCTTTATTCTTCTTAGCAACTTCTAATAATGCTTTTTCAACTTTATCTGGGTCTGAACCATAAGAAGCTCCCACTTCTATTCTTAGTCTATAATATCTATCTGGTTTAGTAAGATTTCTAATATTTTGATTTGCAAGAGCATTATTTGGTATAATTATTATTACATGATTGATAATATCATAAATTTTAGTCGAACGTAAACCAACCTCTCGAATAATACAATACGTGTCATCAAATTTAATCATGTCGCCAGTCTTAAAACCTTGATCTAAAAGAAGTAGAATCCCCGAAAAGAAATTACTCAATGTATCTTGAGCAGCCAAAGCAATCACCAACCCAACAACCCCTACCCCTGCAACTAAAACTCCAAAATCAACATGGAAAGTTGAAAGGAAATTAGTTACTCCGAATGTAATAATCAATAAAGAGCCAATTATGTCTAAAAGTGGGCCATATTGAGTGTCTGATTTTCCAACTTGTAACCATTCTGAAATTACAGGTACAAAGAAATTCGTATATGATCTTAACAAAAACACCGTAAAAAATAAAATGAAAATTGAATCGATTAGTGTAATTAAAATGGAAACAAAATCTTCAAGATTCGGATTTGTATTTTCTATTTCAGTGAAAAATAAAGAAACACCTCGTGTTGTAATTAACCAGAAAACTACTGTTGTAGGATCCCATTCCCAAGAACTTAATCCTCTAAAATAAAGTGTCAAAGGAATAATGAATAAAAATACTAAAACGGCTACATAAAGAATTAACAATAATATCCAAAGGGATAATTCTGTAAATATTATTATATTATTTCCTTCTATATTTTGTAATGCATAATAAGGAGCCCCATCAAGAATGGTGTCTATGTAATATTCTTCAATAATTGACCTTGAAAAAAACATAAAAAACAACATTCCAAAGAAGCCTAAAAACCTAGGATATGGGAAATCTTTTGAAAGAGCAAACCCAAAATTCATTGTTCGTTCGGATGGTAGCACAGATATTGTATTTCAAAATAGTTTATAAGTAGTTAAG
>Ga0206679_10004214_pt1 | contig 10817 bp, 8 predicted proteins | sample M110012015metaG_FD_155464 | JGI IMG/M metagenome (GOLD analysis project Ga0206679, IMG submission 155464) | Ammonia-oxidizing marine archaeal communities from Monterey Bay, California, United States - M1 100m 12015 | ecosystem: Environmental > Aquatic > Marine > Intertidal zone | place: USA... | reverse complement strand
TCTCTCAAGCTTTTTAGTGACTGGCTGGTCACGAAGCCGAGTGAGTAGACGTACTTGTTCGGATACGGCACCGCGACAACGGTGTCGAACTCGAGTTCGTTTTCGCTGATAAAGAATTCAACGAGTTGCTTTGCGTAGGGGTAGACCGCGCGGATACCGGGTATCGCCAGCAGTCCTTGGTCGAATTTGGCAAGCAACTTCCGGCCGATGAAGCCGGTGAGACTCCATCCGAGCCAGAGAACGACCAGGACGGAAAGCAGGAGTCCGATGAGGGGGTGAACGGCGGTGGAGACGGAGTCGCGGAGGCGCTCCTTGTCGATCCACAACCCCTCGAGGTCGCAGAAGAATCCCTCGTTGGCCGAGCGTTCGTCCCGCAGGACGCTCTCGAAGTCTACTCGGCGGGCCGTTTCGGTTGACGTGCGAGTGTCGCCCTCGGCCTTTGTTGGGATGAGTTCGTACTGGAGATTCAGGTTGGTCGGTTTAGCCGGCAGGTTTGCGACGTCTAGATACTCGGCGTCGTAGGGGTCGATGCCGAGCCCGCGGAGTGCCCTCCACCCAAACGAGTTGCTCTCTAGGCTCCAGTAGATCGTGTTATTGATCGGTGTCGTGACGTAGGTGCGCGCGAAGCCAATCAGGGTGACGAAAATAAAGATCGTCAAGACGAGAGGTAGGAGCGCGCCGAGTCCGCGTAGGAAGAAGAGCGTGAAGCTCTTCTTTTGGGTATTTTTCTTAGCTTGCTTTTTCACGGGGACGTTCACTCGAGAGAGGGGTGCGCGAAGATCCTATCCGGGCGTGACGGAAACCGTCTCCCCCGCCCCCCCATATCCGATAGGGAACGCAGCGTTTCGTTCAAAAGGAGGCCCCTTTAGCTTCCTGGTGCCAAAAACTGCTTCCCGATGTAGTCGGTGAGCGGCATGGCGCTCTCTGGGATAAAGAAGCGTGCCCCACGGGTCTCGAGCAAGCCCTGCGCCTGGAGTCGCTCGCAGATCTCCCGAGTGGGGTCTGGGCCTTCCCAAAGTGAGAGGGTGCGGGCTTCTTGTGGGTCGACCCCAACGGCGAGCCGTAGCCCAAGCCACCAGGTCTCGCCAAGCCTGTCGATGGGCTCGAGAGTTTCAGACCAAGAGGGCTCCGCGCCACTTTCGCGGACGCTTCGAGTCCAGCGCCCCAAAGAGCGGGCATTTCCAGTGCGGGCGCCCTCCACATGGCTAGCAGCGGACGGTCCGAGCCCCACATAGGAGCCGTTTAGCCAATAGTTTAAGTTATGCACACACTCTTGACCACTTGTGGAGAAGTTGGAGACCTCATAGGCGTTCAGGCCTGCGCCTGTAAGCACCCGGCGGGCCTCGGTGAGGTTTTCCAACTCACGGTCCTCATCTTGGGGCTCAAAGGCACCCCTCTTTAGCCGAGCGTGTAGCGGAGTGCCTGGCTCGTAGGTTAGGCCATATGCGCTGATGTGACTTGCCCCTAAGTCTAGTATGGAAAGTATGTTACGCTCGATGTCGCCGATCGGCTCGCCCGGGGCCCCATGGATGAGGTCTGCAGACCACCGCTCGAACCCAGCCCCTCGAACCGCGTCGACGGCGGCCAAGGCCTGCTCGGGTGTGTGCGGGCGCTCGTAGAACAGGAGCGTCGCGGGGTTCAAACTTTGGATACCCACGGATAGCCGATTGACCCCGTTTGCGCGCATTAGAGCAGCCTTTTCAAGGGTTAGGCTCTCAGGGTTGCACTCCGCGGTGACCTCGGACGCCGACTGTTGGAACCCAGTGATCCGCTCTAATCCAACAAGTAGGCGCTCGAGTTGGGGCTCGCTAAAGTAGCTAGGGGTGCCGCCGCCGAAGAAGACGGACCTTGGAGCGCGCGGAGCTCGTATTTCGGCTTCAGTTAGCAGCGTGTCGAGAAAGGCATCGTGGTCCTCCCCCTGGCCGATTATGGAGAAAAAGTCGCAGTAGGGGCACTTGTGCACACAGAACGGTAAGTGCACGTATAGCGGAGTGCCTTCGGGGGCGCGGATTGATGTTGAGTTAACCAAATCGGGGGACGCGCTTAGCACGTCCCCCGATTGTCGCACGGCTAGGTGCCGTGTGCTACTCGCCGCCCATCATCTTCGACAGGCGGGCCAATCCTTGGCGTTCGATCTGTCGGACCCGCTCGCGAGTTAAGCCAACCTGCCGGCCGATCTCTTTGAGGGTCATGGGGCTGTCAAAGTCCTTAGCAATGCCATACCGGAGGCGGATGATCCGCGCGTCGCGTTCGTCTATCTGTTTCAGGAAGACCTCGAGGTGCTCCATCAGGTCTAGCATGGTCGTGGCCTCCTCGGGAGTAGCCTCGTCGCCTTCGGGATCGATTCCCGTCGCGTTCTCAAGCGCGTTGAGAGACGTGGTGCTCGAGGTCAATAGGGTCTGCTTGAGAAGCGGCCAGGTTTCCTCGGGGACACCGATTTCGACGGCGACCTCTTCCAGTGAGGGCTGTCGGCCCATCTTGAAGGACATTTCGTATGCAATTAACCTCCACTTGTTGACCATTTCAGCCATGTAGCCCGGGATGCGCACAGCGGGCACAGTATTGGTTAGTGAGCGGCGGATGGATTGCTTGATCCACCAAGTGCCATAGGTTGAAAAGCGGCACCCAGCCTCTGGGTCAAACTTCTCGACAGCCTTCATTAGGCCGATGTTGCCCTCAGCTATCAGGTCGGCCAGGGCCATACCGCGGCCTATATATTTCTTTGCGATCGACACGACGAGGCGCAGGTTGGCCCGAATCATGTGTTCACGCGCAGCTAAGTCGCCAGCTTGGATTTTATGGCCAAGCTCGACTTCCTGCTCAGCGTTGAGCAGTGGGACTTCGTTTATTTCGAGGAGATAAGTCTCCAGGCATTGCTCGGAAGAGATGGCGGGCCTCCAGGGGGATTTGGCGCCGACGGGGGACGATTGAAAGGAGCCGCACCGTGGACCGCGTTCGGAGGCGCGGCGAAGACACGAAGTGCGACACCCATTGCTTCGACCGCTACCCCCCTCCCGCTTGAGATCACGGCCAGATTCAGTCGAAGAGAACGGCAAAACGTCCTACTTGTACCCAGTTCTCTGGTACCTTTAGCCCATATGGAGGCTGCTCTCCACCCTCGCGGACGCCTTGTTATGCCTGACACCACCACTGAAACAGCCCTCGAACACGTGATCGACGAAGAGCGCTTCCTAGTAATCTTGCAACACGAGTGCAGTGGGTTTTGCACATTGGCAGGCGCCCTAATGGGCATGTCGGGCTCGATTTGGAACAAGAAGCACTACTTCCAGCTCCTTGCGCAAGCCGAGGGGTTCGAGACCATGCTGGACGACCATGGTGCGCACCGCAATCGAACCTTCAGCTTCCTTCGCGAGCTCGTCGGGTCACTTCGGGGGTTCGCCGGCGCCGGTCATAGCCTGAGTCACCTAGTCACCCGCCTAGACACCTATGGGCTGGTCAACACGCTTGATGTCGCTGGATTTGCCTCCTTCGAGGGCCGGACCGCCAACGTGCGGGCCTTTGTTCAAAACAGCTCGTTGTCGCTCCTGCAGGCGCTTCAAGAAGAGATGGAGCACCTTGGCGCAGAGCCCCACCTTGGGCGCTTCTCAGACGTGTCTTTCGAGGCCGTGACGACCCAGGAGCGGCTCCCACATAACGTAGACGAGGAAGACCTAAATGACGACGGCCAGAAGATCGCCGAAGTCGCCTCTAAATTTGTCCTTGCCTGCGACATGCTGTCCCACCTTGGCGTGGAGCCCATTGAGGATCCCATAAAGCGAAACTCCTTTCTGAGCGCAGCGTGCGCTGAAGAGCAGGCACGCGTTTTTGAGGCGACCGTACACAATTTGCAATCCGCCTACGATACACACATCAAGGGCACCTCGCTGGAAGGGGGAGACCCGCGCCTCTTGCAGTTGCGAGGCCTTGGCTCCGCAGTTCTGCACACGCTAGAGGCTGTGACCGCGCTGACCCACTTCGTTGAGCGCCACGAGAACGAGACTAGGGGTGTCGCCGCTCAAAAACGCCTCGCGAGGCTGGTGGACCGCAACGAGGTCCAGGACCGCATCCTAAACAAGCTACTCGTATCGGCCACCTTCCTAATGGAGAGCGGTAGGCCCCTAGCCCAAGACATTTTGCCTCAATACACAGATGCCAGGGAGTTGGTGGTAGAGATCCCGGACGAACTCATGCTGCACGCAAGGCCTGCTGCCTTGATCGTTGGCATCGTTACAAGGTACGGAACGGCGGTGGAGCTAGAAATCTCCGGCCAGGTGTGCAACGCCGGCTCAATCTTGGAGCTGTTGGTGACGGTGGGTTCGTTCCCCGGCGTGAAGGTGTTCACGTTCAGGGGGGATGCGTCCCCGCTGGGCGATATTGCGTTGCTGTTTCAGTATGGGCTTGGGGAAGATGGGATTGAGAACTTGCCGGTTGAGTTGGGGTATTTAAGTCAACCCCAAAGGGGTTGACCGGGGCCAGGGCTCACCCTCCCGCGGGGTGAAGTTGGCCCTCAAGGGGGTTGACCTAAACCCCCAGATACAGCCGATCAGCAAGCATCCGCGGCAAACCCGCATCATGAATGCGCTTCGCCGCAACCTCAATCTCGTATCCCAATCTCCGCAATCTCACCGTCTGGGCCTCACTGTCAAATAACACCCAGCCCGTCCTGTGGTCCTCATCCCTGGGCTGCCCCACACTTCCGACATTCACCAGGCAGCGATCCGACTCCCTGAGGTCGACATCTAATACCGGGGAGTACGCGGTCGCACCGGCGGGCTCCAAAAGCCGCATCAGTGCAATCGGCATGTGCGTGTGGCCCACGAACGCAACAGGCCGGGTCATGAGATCCAGGGATGGATCGGCATCCCTTGTCGTTCGGATGTATTCGAAGCGGTGAGGGTCATGAACGCTTCCGTGAGCAACCTGGCAGTGCTCTAGGGTTATCGCCAGGGGGAGGCTCCTAAGCCACTCCATGTCACCTTTTGATATGACGTCACGAGTCCAGCGGACGGCTTCGCGAGCGAAGCGGTTGAAAGTGTCCTCGTTGAGCTCACCGACACAGGCTGCGTCGTGATTACCCTTGACCACCACGGCATTAGCGCCTCGCAGGATAGCAATACACTCGGAGGGGGAGGCGCCGTACCCAACAACGTCCCCCACGCTCAGGATTTGGTCGACCTTCTGGGTGTCGATATCTGCCAGCACCGCCTCAAGGGCGCTCTGGTTGCTGTGAATGTCACCTAGGACTGCGTAGCGCATTGGGGCGTATCGAAGTGAGGGCCAAAAGTGCGAGCGCGAAGGAGATCGTTGCCCCGAGGGGCGTGTCAACCGAACCCAGGGGGGTGATAGGCGTAAGGTTTATCATTGGAAGTAGAGGCGGGACCAGCCAAGTGACCGCGAGGATAGCAAGTGTTCCCGCTGGATACAGCAATGTTGCGAGGGTGGCCATATGGAGTGCCCCCGCAAGGGACAGGGCCCACTCGGTTGCGAACCCCGAGAGTTCGAGCGAGGCCAGGGCGGTGAGGGTTAGGCCAAGGGTTGGCGCGGCGATTAGGACCAGGTCGCCTGGGACGCGGGACAGGCTTGCCCGCCTTGCGTGCTCGGTGTCGCGGATAAGGGTCGTGCCGAGCAGCGCGCCCGAAAGCGCCGCGAAAAACAGCCAAGGGTGCAAGCTAACCCGCTCTAGGTCCCCGATCGGCGCTTCTCTATCAAAGGCGTTCAGGAGGGGCCCAAGGCAAGCGAAGCCTATGGCCGCCAGCCAGGTGCCCGGAAGTCGGCGCAGTCGGGCGGCTGCAAGTTCGGCGTGGGCGATCAAAAGCATGATTGGTTCTGCGGTCTACAGGCTCAGTCCGCGGTCTTGGGATCCCCATGTTCGGGGCTTCGGGGGCTTTCCTGTCCTGTGAATGGTTAGAAGTTCCACCTTTCCACGATGTGCTACTAGTGCTTGTATCTCAGTAACATACATCCTCTTTATGTAGTGGTTTGCAGCCCAAGCCAAACATGTTCCACGTGGAACATGTTCACGGGGGTTGAACTGAGGTGTTCCACGTGGAACACTGCCTACCCATACAGGATCCCCCGCATTATACCGAAACCCACCCACCGAATGACTTCGAAGCGACTTGGCCGCGGCCTCGGCTCCCTCATCCAGGACCCCACACCTGTAACCCCGAAGAACGAGGTTATGGTCAGCGAGGTCCGCCCGAACCCATTCCAGCCTCGCCGGGTGTTTGACCCCACAGGCCTAGAAGAGCTTCGAAACAGCATCTTAGCCCACGGAGTCATGCAGCCGGTGGTGGTAAGGCAGATAGAGGGTGGCTACCAGCTCGTGTCAGGCGAGCGCCGCTGGAGGGCAAGCCGGCTTGCTGGGTTGGACGTCATCCCCGCCGTTATCCGTGAGGGCGTTTCCGATAACGACATGCTCGAACTTGCACTGGTGGAGAATGTCCAGCGGCGGGATCTAAACCCGATTGAGCGGGGTATCGCTTATAGGGACATGATGAAGGCGCTGGATTTGACGCAGCTTGAGGTGGCGGACCGCGTGGGCTTGAAGAGGTCCTCTGTCGCGAACCTCGTGCGACTGCTGGACCTGACGGATAAAGTTCAAGGCCTGATTGCCGCCGAGAGCCTCACCATGGGACACGGCCGCGCCCTTTTGGGCTTGCCAACAACGGACGCTCAAGATGCCCTGGCCGACGAAATCGTCAAGCAAGATCTTTCAGTCCGCCAAACGGAGGGCTTCGTACGCGAGCTCTCCACACCCAAGGTGGCGGGGGCAAGGGATAATATAGTCACCGCTGAATCCGAGATCGTCCCCTGGGCAAAGGCGATGGAGGGTCGGATTCGCGAAGCCCTGGGAACCAAGGTTTCGCTAAAGAATGGGCCTAAGTACAAGGGCCAGATCGTGATCCATTACTATAACCGGGACGACCTAGAGCGAATCTACGACATGATCGCGCCTCGGGAAGAGATCTAGGATTACCCATTTGGATATGGCGGCCCACGTCGCCCATTTTGAGGTAAATCTGGACGTGCCCCAAATTCGAATAGGGCTCGATCCTTAGATTCGGCAACGAAGAAGGGTGCCCCAACCGTAAGGTTGGGGCACCCTTCTTCGTGTGGGGGCTTGGCCGAGGGTTACAGGACGGACATGCCCGTAATAGTCGTGGGCTCTTCAGGGAGAGACGTCTCTGGGTCCGAAGGGGCGTTTTCAATGATACGCACTACATCGGCTCCTTCGAGCAGAACGCCAAAGACGGTGTGCTGCCCGTCTAGGTGGTGTGGCGTGCCCGTGGTGATGTAAAACTGACTGCCACTGCTGTCGGTTTCACCACCCATTTTGGCCATGGCGAGAACACCCTTGAAATGGTAAAGGTCGCTCAGCTCGGGAGCGATTTTGTACTCGGGGCCGCCTTGGCCCCAAGTGAGCGGGTCACCGGCTTTCGTGTTGGGGTCTCCACCCTGAACCATGAAGCCAGGAATCACCCGGTGGAACTTGGTGCCATCATAGTATCCATTTGATGACAACTTGAGGAAGTTTTCAACGTGATTTGGAGCGCGGTCAGCAAAGAGGCCGACTGTAATGACTCCTGCGCTAGTTGTGATTTGGACCTTTGGGGAGCCCTCTGGCAGCGAGGCGAGCTCGAAAAGGCTGGGGTTCAAGTCGATGAACTCGCGCTGGCTTTTGATGTATGTATTCAGCTGGTCGGCCACGGTCTGTAGAGCGCCATCTTCGCCGATCGGAAGCTCTTCCGTGACGATGGCGTGCGTGGGGAAGCCGGTCTCGAGTTGAGAGAGCGCGGCTTCGGCCCCAGTCCAGTCCTTAGACTCGATACAGCTACGAACTTCAAGCGCCTTGGTCCAAGCGCCAGCCGAGGTGGAGTGGAGTTCGGCGGCAAGTTGGTTGAGCGCCCCGGGAGCCGGCAACTCTCCGCCTGTGCCGATGGTGGCCATCGTTACCCGGTCGGAAAGGCGATTCCAACTGCTATCGAGAGCGGCTTGCGCCGATCTCTCTTGCGACTGGTTCCACAGGATGTAGGCCGTAACGATTAATGCGACCGCAAAAAACGGCATCGTATAGGTGGAAACGAGCTTTTGAAGCTGGGAGGTCTCCTCGTACGGAGCGATGACGACCTGTGTGGGGGCCTTGTGATCAGCCATGATTCTGGTTTGGGTTGGGCATTTCCAGACCGTGTGTCCGGATGTTGAAGCGCAGCATCTTATCGTTCTCGTCCTTTAAATTGTGATGAAAAGGACTCTTGGAGCGCAGAGGAACACGGAAACTGGCCGCAGAACGATATCCTGATGTCATTCCGGTCCGCACCACCGCCTGAAATTTGCCATGAACGCCTCTATCATCGCCCTTCTGCTTGGTTTCGCCGTTGCCCCCCAGGCTGACTCCGTCAAGCTTCCAGCTGCGACAGCTCCACTGACGATTGTTCCGCAGGACGCGAAAGAGGAGTTTGAAAAGCGCTTCCTGGAGGCGGAAGGGGACGTGGCTAAACTTTGGTTGGTCCACACCTACTGCGCGACCTACAAGTTGAAGCGCGAGGATCGCAAAGTGCTGCGGGCCATTCTCGAGTTGGATCCCGACCACAAAGAGGCGCGCGAGGCTAGCGGGCACTTCTTTTACGACGACCAGTGGTTCAAGACGGAGAAGAAGTACAAAGCCCACAAGGCCAAAAAAGAAGAGGCGGCGGCCAAGGCAAACGGACTCGTTAAATACAAAGGGGGGTGGGTTCACCCCGACGACGTCGCGATGTTGGAAGCCGGCATGGCAAGGGACAAGGATGGCAACTGGGTGTCCGCGGAGGAGCTCGAGTTCATCAATAAGGGCTTCATTCGCCACGACTTGATGTGGATCAGTCCCGAGGAGGAAGCCCAGGCCGACGCAGGCAAGTTCAAGTGCGGAGAGGAGTGGATGGATGAAGCGGGCGCGAACAGGTACCACAGCCTGGCAGCTCGCTTCTGGAAGATCCCATCATTTGATAACCGGTTTCATATCTACTCGTCGACGGATCGCGCTGTCGCGATCAAGGCGCTCGATGAAGCAATGTCTATCACGCCGGACTTCGTTCGCATCTTGGGCCGAGTCCCCGCCCGTCCGGTCGTCTTCGCCCTGCTTCGCAACACGAGTCAATACGGGAAGTTCGCCGCGGGCGACCAGACCTTCGGTGTTCGAGAGACAGAACTTCGCGGCCTCTCCTCGGTCCATGGAGCCTACTTTGCCGAGGCTTGGTTCAACGAAAAGAGCGGAGATCACATGGGCGCAGGCGTCGCCTACTGGGATGCAAGTAATGATGCGGGGAATAGCTTCGGCCGCCTGCTCGCTCGTCATGCCGCCGCACTCTCGTTGGTCGAAGCGCTTGACCCGAGCCCGCGCGCAATGGAGCGCACCAAGAAGAAGCGAGAGTTCGATCTCGAGGGGTTTCTTGACGAGAAGAAACTGCCCAGCTGGCTCCGTTTCGGCACGGCGAGTTACTGCGAGCGCTACTACCTTAATAATAAAGTGGGCGGTGACAAAACGGCGATGCGCAAGTGGTCTGTATCTAACATTCTGTCCCGCGGAGCGTTTGATTCCTTGGCCACAATCTTCAAGATGAACCTAACCGTGGACAACCCTGGTCAGTCAGGCAAGTTGCTTAACCAGGCAGGCCTGGTGGTCGCGTTTATAATTGATGGCGACAACGCCGCCGTAAAAGAAAAACATGCAGCCTTTAAGGTCGCGTTCAAAAAGGGAGACTCCATCGAAAGGGAGATCCAAGCTCTTGAGGCCGCGCTTCAAGACGCAGAAGCCGACCTTCGCGCCTTCGGTGGCGTGTAACCCGTCACGTATTCCCCCATGCTGATCAACCTTGCCCTGGCGATTGCGCCAGCCGTCTGTTCCCCACAAGATAACGCCACCCTACATACGGCAAAGGCGGACCTGTTCATCGATGTCCCCGACGTAGCGGCTCTTATTGCGGCCTGGCAGGAGACGGCTATCGCGAAGATCGCGATGGACGACGATATGGAGGAGCTGCTCGCTATTGCGGGAATCTCGGGGCCCGAGCAGCTGCTTGAGAAGATGAGCGATCCCCAGCTTCAGCTGGGCGCAAGTCTCTTGAGCAACGCAAAGGGGCTCTCGATTTCAGCCTCACTGAACGACGGCGCGCTTGGCGAGGTGCTCGACGAGCTTCGCATGTTCGTGACGTCTTCGCAGGCGGCTGACTTGGAGTTCCTTCACAACCTGATTGAGGGGCGCTACCTGAACACGGGGGAGCTGCCCTCAAGCCTTGATGGCCTCGGCGTGGGGGAGAGCTTCCTATTCGATGCCTACGGTAACCGCTTCTACTACCAGCCAAGTGCTGATGGCGCGTTCGCGCTGCTTGCGCTAGGCGCGGACGGAGAGCTCGGGGGAGTCGGCGCGAGCCAAGACTTACCACCGAATGTTGCGCTCGCTCCACTCTTGGCTTCTCGATTGGCTTCACTCGCGGGCGCTCAGCTTGTTATTGAGTGGCATCACCCTGAGCTCGTGTCGACAATGTTGGGCGCCGCCGTCGGTCGCCTACAGGCGGAGCTTCCCTTTCTGCAAGCGGCCTCCCTGGAGCCCACTGAACCCAAGGGGGGCACAAGTTTTCCCGCGACATCTTATCGCGTCAATCCATCCGACCTTGGCGCCCCTGAAGGTTCGGCAGAAATCGAGTTCAGCCTTCAAATGTCCGGAAATAGAACCATCGCAACGTTCGGGTCTATCCGCGGGCAGGACGTTACCGACCCACTGAAAAAAACACTGGCCGGTGAGATTTCACCCCTGAGTTTGGCTGCAGATCCGAACTACC
>Ga0206679_10004212_pt1 | contig 10817 bp, 10 predicted proteins | sample M110012015metaG_FD_155464 | JGI IMG/M metagenome (GOLD analysis project Ga0206679, IMG submission 155464) | Ammonia-oxidizing marine archaeal communities from Monterey Bay, California, United States - M1 100m 12015 | ecosystem: Environmental > Aquatic > Marine > Intertidal zone | place: USA... | reverse complement strand
CTTGACGCTTGGGCAACGGGAATTCGATGGCAGCCTCGACCGCCATGCCCGCCTTGAGCAGCGGATGGGTTTCACGCAGCAGCAAAACAATGGGAAAACTTGATACTGCATCAGCGCGTGATCCGATTTCACTGACCACTGCCGCCAGCGTAATTTCGGGTCGATCTGCAAGACGGATCGTTGCCTGCTTGCCAACCACAAGTGCGCTGGCCGCGTCAAAGCTGACCGAAAAGGCCACTTCGAATTCATCAGGCGAATAGAGTGTCGCAATCGGCGCGCCGGCGCTCACTGTTGCAAAGGCATTTGCATCAACCGAATTTACAATACCGCTAAAGGGTGCGCGCAATTCGGATTTGGCGAGGTTTTCTTGTGCTGTTTCCAACGATTTCTGCGCCTGCACCAAACCCGCAGCGGCAGCATCGGCTTCGGCTTGCGCGTTCTCGACAACGACTCGCGTTGTGGTTCCGCGTTGCAACAGTTCGCGCTGTCGCGTTAGCGTGTCCGCCGAGTTTCGTGCCGATGCCTGAGCCTGTGCAACGCTGGCTTGGGCCGTTTCCACCTGCAGCTGAAGGGTTTCTGGATGAAGCTTTGCGACCAGTTCATCTTTGGCCAGTCTTTGACCGACCCCAAGGTTAAAATCCCCCAACCGACCACTGATCTCGAAGGACAAAACTGAGAGTTCAGACGGCTCCAGAACGCCCGGAAAGCGCCGCGTCTGTGACCGCTCGACCTGGGTCACTTCATGCACTTTCAACCCGCGAATAACGACTTCCGGCGTAACCTCTTCTTCCCAACATCCCATCAGAAGCATGAAAGCCAGACATCCCATTCCCCAAAAGCGCATCCGTAAATCCTATTTTTGCCGTTGTTCTGTACGTTACGCACGCAACCTGTAGCTGTCCATGTCCAAGAGGCGCAGATTGTCCAAGCTGTTGCGTATTTTTATTGTTCGGCTTTCTTCGGTATCGTCCTATGTGGACCGTTCAACCGGAAAGATGCAGAATACGTTCGCACATAGCCACGCCCCACAACACAGGAGACAGAGCCCATGCGTCGCAAAACAACCATTACGCTGCATTGGCTAACGCTGATCCTGCTTGTGTTGCTGCTTGCAGGTGGCCCGGTGCCAGGCCTTTCATGGGCCTTTGCAATCTGCGGGCTGTTACAGTGCGCAATGGCGCTGGTGCTCGGCCTGATGAACGGTCCCGGTCCCAAGCTAGAAGGCGTGCTGCGAGCCGCACATCCATGGCTGTCGCGGATTATGTATGCTGCCCTCGGGCTGGTTTCTGCTGCAACGCTTTGGGTAATGCTGGGAAATAAACTTCCCGGTCCCGGCTTGCCTGAACTTTACTTTTACCTTTTCTCTGCGTCCGCATTGCATGGCATCTTTCATTTGTGGCGACACACTGCACTGGGTGACGGAGCACTCCGCCGGATAACCCCAAAATCGATGCATGGTATGTTATAGTTTGCTTCTCTCTGGCCTGCTTTCTGCCTACGTCCAACCAAATGTCAGCAACACCATCTTGATGGATATTTTTGTAACTCTGGCCAACACACCGGTGATGAGCTATGCGGTTTTTTGAAATGACGACAGAAACGTTAAATACCCTGCTGGATGGCCGCTTTTCCTGCCGTGCCTTTCGCCCAGACCCTGTGCCAAAGGCCACGGTCACTGAGATCGTGACCACAGCGCAAAAGGTGCCAAGCTGGTGCAACGCACAGCCATGGCAACTGATCGTAACTGCTGGTGAGGAAACGGATGCGTTTCGCAAAGCGCTTTATGCTGCCGCCAGCAGCACGCCGCCAGAGCCGGATTTAGACTGGCCTAAAGGCTATCCCGGCATCTACGGCGACCGCCGACGCACCTGTGGCTTTCAGCTTTACGAAGCGGTGGGTGTAACCAAGGGTGACCGTGCTGCGGGTGCAGCGCAAATGATGGCAAACTACAGGTTATTTGGCGCGCCACATGTGGCAATCCTAACCTCACCTGCAGACCTGGGCGCCTACGGTGCTATGGACACGGGCGGGTTCGTGACCGCCTTTTGCCTTGCAGCGCAAAGCCACGGGGTTGCCACAGTTCCACAAGCGGCCATTGCCGCACAAGCCCCTTTCGTCCGCAGCTATTTCGATATCCCGGATAATCGTATTATTCTTTGTGCGATTTCATTTGGCTATGCTGATTCTGACCACCCGGCGAACAATTTCCGCACCGAGCGGGCTGCCGTCGAGGACGTTATGGACTGGCGCGCTTGAGGGCCCTGTTGCAACGCGTGACAGCGGCTTCGGTATCGGTGAATGGCGCGGTGATTGGCCAATGTGGCGCAGGTCTATTGATCCTGATTTGCGCAATGCCAGGCGACACAGATGAGATCGTAGAAGCGCTTGCGCTCAAAATCTCAAAGCTGCGTCTTTTCAAGGATGGCGCGGGCAAAATGAACCTGAGCATCCTGCAAACGGGCGGCAGTGCGCTGGTTATCAGCCAGTTCACACTTGCCGCAGATACATCTCGCGGCAATCGCCCCGGTTTTTCCAGAGCTGCAAAACCTGAAGAAGCAAAACGGCTTTACGAACATTTTGCAAGCGCGCTCTCCCGCCTAGACATACCCACTCAAACGGGTGCGTTCGGCGCAGAGATGGTGGTTTTGCTGACGAATGAAGGTCCCATGACGATTTGGCTGGATACGGATTTGACATAAAATCATTGCAGCCCACAGACGCCCTGAAACTGCGCAATATGATCAAGCATGGCCTGTTTCCTAGCATCATGCGGCCGGACGCCTGTTGCTGGAAAATTCAAGACGCAATGGCACTCGACTGCGCTTTGCGTACCTACGGCCCTACGGCGTCTCTTTTTTTGTGAAACCGGGCGGCCGACTCCAAAATAGCTTGCTGCCATGATTAAATTTTTAGCTGCTAAACTATTGCAAATGTGCACTAAACGCTCAATACTTGACCAATATGGTCAGTATAATCAACACAAACGGGAATGTGCCATCTCAACACCGCCTTACTCTGCACAGCTTGCACAGTCGCCATCAAGGCCAAAGAGGGGCGACAATGCTTACTAACAAGGCTTTGCAGCGTCTGTGGCAGGCTGGGGTCGATGCCGTTGGCGGCGCGCGCGCAGTCGAAACAGCCCTCGCGGCACATTCCCCACCACGCCCTGACCGCATCCTCGCCGTAGGCAAAGCCGCGTCTGCCATGGCACAAGCCGCAGTCGCCCGCTGGCCAGATGTGCCCTGCTTGATCGTTACAAAATACGGCTACGGAAACGATGCGCCTGCCGGTGCCAAGGTGATCGAAGCGGCGCACCCAGTACCTGATGCGGCCTCACTGGCTGCCGGGCTCGCACTGCAGAATGACGTACGCGCGTGCGGACCGGATGAACACCTTTTAATGCTGATATCGGGCGGGGCATCAGCCCTCGCCGAAGTGCCGGTGAATGGGCGGTCACTGGATGATTTGAAAACCGACACACAAGAGTTACTTGCCTCGGGTGCGGACATTGGAATTATCAATGCGCAACGCACGTCGCTCTCGCAGATCAAGGGCGGCAAACTTCTGGCAGGCTTTTCAGGCGGGCGGGTCACAACCTTAGCGCTTTCGGATGTCGAAGGCGACGCGCTTGCCACAATCGGATCTGGCATCGGCGACGCACCGGTATCGCCCAGTTTTGATTTTACCGCACATATCGTGGGCAGCAATGCCATCGCTCGCGCGGCTGTGGCCCACGCAAGCGACGTGCCTGTACGCATCAATGCCGAAACGCTATATGCCGATGTTACAGCCCTTGGGCCTCAGATCATAATGGCACTACGCGCTGCGGCACCCGGCCTTTATATTCTTGGTGGTGAACCCGTCGTGCAGCTGCCAGCCGCACCAGGAAAGGGCGGGCGCAACATGGCTTTGGCACTGATACTCGCCCGCGAGATCGCCGGGGATCCCACGCTGCGCATTCTGGTCGCTGGCACAGATGGCTCGGATGGGCCCACCGATGCCGCTGGGGCGATTGTTGATGGCGCCACTTGGCGCTACGATGGGCAGGCTGCTCTGGATAGCGCAAATGCTTATCCTTGGCTCGAAGCATGCGGGGCGCTGATCAAGACCGGCCCGACCGGCACTAACGTCATGGACTTGCTGATCGCGGTCAAAGGCTGAGCTGCTATGCTAAATATATAACACCGGACCGGTATCATCCGATGGAAGGGGTCCAACCCCCTGGGTGCGTTGGACCGGACCAAATTTTTTCGATTGGTGATTGTTTTATTTTTGATCCGCTCACTTGTCCAGCTGACCTCTGATTTGGGCTTCTCGGTCTCAATCGATGTGGTGAAACCGCTCCCACTGATCTGGTGCTAAGCGCTTGTGATCGACCATATCCCGGCAACCCCGATCCGAAACCCGAGCACAAGAATTTGACCCTCGGCGGCGATCAGCGGTTTGCCCGATATCATCATGCTGAGGTCGTCGTTGCCTCGCTTGATCTTGTCGAGCTCGGCCTTGGCGGCGCGCTAGGCCTCTTCCTTGGTGGCGTAGGTATGGCGCAGTTTCTTGATCGGCGAGCCCTCGCCCTCGGTCACCTTCTCTTTCTACCCCGTCTCATCGTTGTGCCAGTTGGCCTCGACCGATTTGAGATCGCCGCGCGTGGCCAGCGTCATTGACCAAGCTGGACCGTCACTCTCACGGCTGTTTTACGAACAGGGCATTTCGGCCATATTCCTTGGCCATTGTGTATCCTGTCGACTTGAGCAGAGCTGTAATATCCGTCTTCCAGAGCGCGTTATGCTTGTGCTCAAAGAATACTAGCTTCGGGTGTTGGCGCTCTGGGGCATCGGTGAGCAGAGGCTCAATCGCACGATCTTCAAACCCTTCGATATCCACCTTCAAAAAAGCAACCTCAGCAGCACCATCCTCCTTCAAAAACTCTGTTAATACGCGGGTTTGAACCGTATGTTTTGTACCGTTCTCAAAGGGTTCATGTAGGCGAGCCTGGCCTAGATTGTCGACGTCTGGGATGTAAAATTCAGCTTCACCAACAGAATCGGAGATGGCGCAGTCATGTACGATAACCTCATTTAGCTCGTTCAGCTTCAAGTTGTGGACCAACCTCTGACGCATGACTGGGTTAGGCTCAAACGCATGTATCTGAGAGCCTGATGGGGCGCTGGCCCCCAACCTGACCGAGAAGGAACCAGCGTTCGCACCCACATCAAACGCGACATATGGATCAGATCCGAGATGCCCCAAAATATCTCTCAATGCCCTTTCTTCATGGGTGCGCCCCATCCGCCAAATCTGGAACTCCGTGTTGTTATCCGCTGGGTGCACCTTCATACGGCACCCCTTGTAGTCGACCTCGACCGGGGGGAGGCGTTGCCGAATACGTCGTTTTAGTCGCTTGGTCGCGTCCGGATCATTATAGATCATTCTGAGAATATCATGCGGCCAATCACTCATGACGCGCCCTTTTTCTTCAACTCTAAAAGCTTCTCGCCGATCTCCGCTGCACGGTGAAACAAGGAATGCTGCCCGTGCATTTTGCGGGCTCTGTCAAGCCGGGCCGCGCGAGTTTCGTAGGATTCTTCCTCAATCTCACGAACGGCTTCAACGAAATCCATTGTCGACTGGCAGCGAAACACATCAGCTTCAAAAGCATCGGGCAGGCCCTGAATGTCGTCAGAAATCACAGCGGCACCACAAGCCAGCGCATCATAGATGCGGTTGGAGACATAGCCGCCCTCCCGCATTGACCTCATATGATCACACAGAACAATGCGCGCGCCACGATAGCAGTCGCCCAGCTTCAAATTGTCAAGCCGCGTGTGTTGAAGTGAGGCCTCGGCCTGCGTTCCACGCCAACCACGTCCCCAAATCTTTGTGGCATGTTCTGCATCAAGAGCCATGCGAATGATCGGTCGTATCCCGTCTTTGGAAAAATGGTTGCTTCTGACGAAAACAGTGCCCTTTTGGTTCTCAGTCCTTGGCGGAATACGTTTGTCTGTTTCAGTCCGATAGTCCGTCTCCTTTGGTGCTGTAAATGCTATCAAAGGAGCGGCATCAAACCGCGACAGGTCCATCCGTCTGGGGTTGTGCTGGTCGATCAAGGTTTTCTTAACCCCGTTGGCGATCAGAAAATCCTAGGTCTGGGCGAGGTTGGAGTAAGCAGGGCCCTCTTCCATAGCTTCTTCAAAGGTAACTATGATCAGCTCCTACCACACCTTCTCTACAGACCTAGTGCTGTGTTTTGCCCGGTGGATCAACGGTGAAGAACCATTCATCTTCAGGGTTTTTACCGACAATCTCATCCGGCACAACGCCGGGACCAGAGAGAAATACATTCGAGCCGAAATGCTTGTGAAGCCGCGACAGTTTTTCCATACGTTCGTCTGTAAGCTCTTCGTAGAACTGCTTGTATTTCGGCATCGCTTTGAGTTCCACAATCTTCATTCTATGGCGCTCTACTGAGTGAGTATGTGCAGCCAAAATCTCGGGATCACTAAGCAGCTTATCCAATTCTTCGCACATTTTGGGGATCATGCGTGTGATTGAGCGATCTTCAGCATAGTTGTTGTTCATGCGGAACCAGTAGGCCAGCCCCTGATCACGATCCATATGGTTGACTCTGCCACGATTACGTTTGACGAGAAAGCTTTCGGCCGAGCGCACAGCATAGTGATTGAGTTGGACCAGTCCGTACCCGTATGTGGTGCTCGTCGAGCGCCAGGCATTGCGGTACATTTCGCGAGGCAGCGCATTGCCGGAACCATTGACCCAATTGATCTCTTGCCAAAGCTGCGCATTTAGCCCCTTGGGGCGATGCACACCCAGCTTCCGGAAAATTCCCATATTGCGGAAGAGCGTCTTGAACCCCCACGCCTGATGCGGCTTGCGCGCGAATTCGGCGGCGCAGCGGGAAAACTGCTCGATGACAGGGCCTGCGTTGAATAAGTGAATATCGCTATTGCCAAAAAGGCGCCAGGTCATGGAAATCAAATTGGCACTGGGTACCGCTTCGAAAAGGGCATCCAGAGTGCCGTCACCACATTTGATGTTCAAATATTCGTCAACATCAATGCAGGTGATCCAAGTCGCATCTTTGATGAGGTCCTCGTGTTCGGCGGATTGCAAGGCGGCGTGCTGTGGCTTGAGGCCCATCTTGCGGTAGGGGTTGTTGCGATGTTGTAAAATGCCTTTGCTCTGAAGCAGTTCCAGAAGCGTATCCGTGCCATCGCTACAGTCATTCGTGTAAACTAAAAAATCATTGAACCCGATGGCTCTGTGATAGGCGAGCCACTCCAGTATGAACGGCCCCTCGTCCTTCATCGTTGTCACAATGGCACATCGCCCGCGCCCATCCACGGCACCTGTAATCTCCGAATTTGGCATCCGGACAGGTTTGTGTTGCCACAGCGTTTCAGATTGCTCGATCAGTGGCGGGTGCTCAATCAGGGATGTCTTCGGGACTATCTTGGAAATTGTAGACGTGGGATGGCGAAGCGCCATATGGCGATAAAAGCGCATGATTCGAGTGCTGTCCGGCACGGCGCCGCCTACGCGAACCAAACGCCAGATCGACTTCTCCGGCGATTTCGACGGCGCGATGCACCAGCGCTGCCGCCCGCCACGCGCATCAAATTGCACGCAGGTATGGTCCGCGAAATGAATGGGCTTCCCGTTCTTGCGTATACGCCAAGGATAGCAGTGCCGTCCGATCAGAGGTATCAGCCCGCCATTTGCAGACACTGCACTGTCAAAAACGGACGCTCCCCCGGGGACTATCAGATCATGCACGTCGATATTGGCGACAGCACGCGCTTCTGCCAAAAATCGGGTGCGCAGGATCTCGTAAATCGTCAGTGCCCCGATCGGACTGGCCCAAGGGTCGGGCAGCGGCAAATCCATCTGGTCCCTACCCGGCGCTTCGGGCACACAAAACGGATGCGTCTCACCCGGCATATCCTTTTTGCCAAGCGGCAGGTTGCTGGTCAGTACAGCCACCTGACAGGTCAGGTTCCGCGTTTCGAGCCCCGCCTTAAGCTCGGCGAAGAACCGCGCGTCCGTGCCGGGCTTTGCCCGGTCGACGATCACTGCAGCGTTCATGTCATGATGTTCGGCATGAAAGGCTAGCCAATCGAGGACAATCTCGGCGCTCTCGCCATTCCGCACCGCTGCCAGCGCGTTGCGCCCTTCAAAGAGGCGCAGATCCGCGTTTGCGCAGGTCAGTTCAATCTCTGTGCCAGCAATCTTGAACACCGTGGAGCCGTTCGACGGCAGAGTGTAAGAGAGAAATGTCGCCTCCCCCATAGTGTGGACCGCCGTCAGCTCGGCACCTGTGGCCGGGCTAATCAGATCCGGAGCGACGATACTATCGAAAAAAAGACTGACGAGAAGTTTTTCACCCTGATTGTGCATGATCGCATCAACCAGAGAGAACCCCTCAAATCTGCATTCCGCAGTGCGCCGCTCAATAAGTCTCCTCATCAGGATACACCTAACAGTTGATCAGAAAGAACGATCTCCAACTAGACTCGTTATTAGAGCATCGCTTCCTGCCAACCGCTGTGACAGCACTTCGACCTCCTGCAGGAACCTATGTTCTATTTCGGCGCTGACATCTGATTCAGACTTAAGATAAAGTGGCAACGCTTGTAAGAAGTTAACAATATTATGCATGAGGAGTTCCACACTGACCGTATCTCTATGTGCAAAATTCTCAATAGTAATCTGCCTTGATCGCGTTTCATGTTCGACGTGAAGGCGAGTTAGCATAATATGACCTGTTGCATTCGGCGTTTTTAGTGATTTCGAACTGGCGTATCATCATATTGAGAAGCTTTCTAGGAGCTATGTCCAAAAGTTGATGACGCCCTTGACCACGCGGCGGTTTCAAATTGCTTGATGCCGTCTTTAAAGACAACCTGAAGCGGTCCGGCTGAACAGCCCCGGGCTTGCCGGAGCCTCCAACTCACGAGTAGGATTGTGATATGGCCCCCATTTCAGCAGACTGAAGGCAACAAACAATCGAAAAGCTGCGGTTCCGTCTGGCTTCAAAACTGGGTTTGAGCGAAAATTAACTATGTCACGTCTGAATGATACCGCGATGAAGAACGAGGCCCCCTTCATCTTGGAGTGGGTCGCCTATCATCGGATGATCGGATATAACGTAAGCGTTTGGTGAATCCGCACTGCCGGAGGATTCAGGGATGATCTACGTGTTCTCCATTGATATTGAACACTTAGGGGCACTCTATGATTTAGGGACAGAAGCGGTTCTAGTCTGAAGACGAGACGCGCGAGATTTACGGTCAGGCGCGTATTGAGGGAGCATCGGTTGCCCAGGTTGCGCGGCGCTATGCAATGAACGCAAACCTGATCCACAAATGGATCCGCGGTTTGAGGCTGCTGCTGAAGAACCTGATGATGTTATTGAGGCATCCTTTTTGCCTGTTGAGATTGCGGATCGTGGGGTTGTTCCATAATTTTCCCCTCCATTCCAAAAAATAGTTCATACCATCAAACCATAGGATCAAACACCTGGGACGTTATGCCAAAATCTTGAAACACCTGATGCTTCTTAAAATCTGCGATTTCAGCACCCTACGTTATGAATGATGTTTGAGGTGTGGCGTCAAAAGCTATAATCCCGCCTGGCAAGCCGCCCCCTCAGACTGCGAAAACGGCTCGCATATTCATGCGACACGCTCTAAGTTAAAATGCCAAATCCCGACCAAGGAATGTACCGTACACGATCGCCGGGGCGCACGTGCAGGGCAGCATCTGGCAGTTCAACCAACCCTTCAGCCCAAGACAGCCCACTGATCCGCCCCGACCCCTCCGAGGCAAAGACTTCAACCCGGCCCGAGCGCATGCGCGCACGCAGGAATTCGCGGCGACCTGGCTTTTTGCGTTTCTCGAATGCAGCAGGAAGTTCGAATCCCTGTGGTGCAGACCACGATGCACCTGCCATTTGCGCGAGCGCTGGCGCGCCAAACACCAACGTGCAGACCATTGCCGCCACGGGATTGCCCGGCAAACCAAAGACCGGCGTTCCATTCCACATGCCCAAAGCCAGCGGACGCCCCGGTTTGATCGCGATCCGCCATAACGCCATACTGCCAGCTTCATTCAAAAGACCCGAGACATGATCCGCATCGCCCGCCGATGCGCCGCCACTGGTGAAAATTACGTCAACCTGAGCGGCCGCATCCTCAAGGCGCGCACGCAACGCATCACGATCATCACCGACCCGACCCAGATCAACCGCGCTGTGGCCCAATCCCGTGATCAACCCCATCAACATAGGCCTGTTGGCATCAAAGATTTGCCCTGGAGCCGCCGATTGCCCGGCCTCTACCAGTTCGTCCCCGGTGCTCAATATGCCGACTTTGAGCGGTGCAAAGGTTTCGAGCGTGGCCACCCCGACCGCAGACATCAGCGCAAGGTCAGCCGGGGTAATGCGACGCCCCCGCGCTGCCACGATGTCGTTGGCTTTTTTGTCCTCTCCTGCGGCACGCGTGTTGGCGCCAGCCTTTATCGGGCCGGTGAAACACACCGCGCCGTCCTCAATCTCAACATCTTCCTGCAAGACGACAGTATCGACGCCATCAGGCAAGGCGGCACCCGTCAGAATGCGCACTGCATCCCCATCCTGCACCGCCTCTTCCAATCGCGCGCCAGCTGCCGCTTGCGCGGCAATCAAAGGCAAGCGATGTGCGCCGGGTCCGCGTCCGCCTGCAAAACCGTAGCCGTCAACTGCCGTATTTGGCAGAGGCGGATGGGCACGCCGGGCCGTGACGTTGCGCGCAACGATGCGC
>Ga0206679_10004208_pt1 | contig 10824 bp, 6 predicted proteins | sample M110012015metaG_FD_155464 | JGI IMG/M metagenome (GOLD analysis project Ga0206679, IMG submission 155464) | Ammonia-oxidizing marine archaeal communities from Monterey Bay, California, United States - M1 100m 12015 | ecosystem: Environmental > Aquatic > Marine > Intertidal zone | place: USA... | reverse complement strand
GTGTGCAGGATCGCCTGGATTGAATCGTTCAGGGCAGTAAGCGATTTCCAAATCTTCACCGATGACTAAACCTAATTCTTCAATAATTGGAATCCAAGTTTGTGCTGTAACACCTGGGTAAACAGTTGATTCAAGCACGACAATGGTTCTAGAGCCTTTTGGAATCGCTTGGAAAACATCTCGTCCTGCCCCTGCCACGTAGGATAAGTCGGGTTTGAGATCGTGAGTTATAGGGGTTGGAACGGTTACTAAAATAACATCGCAGTGAGGTACTGCTTCAGCAGATGAGGTTGTGATATTCCAGCGTTCTGTTCCAGGCGCAGGAACGATGTCATCAACATCAAGGTCCCCAGTGGGGTTCTTACCTTGTAATACCATATCAACGGTACGTTGAGAGACATCAACTCCCCAGACATTGAAACCAGCATCATGGAAACCGATCGCAGTAGGTAGCCCCACATAGCCCAAACCGATGATGCCGATAGTCAAGTCGCCTGTTTTAGCGCGTTCGGCGAACTCTATAGGTTGAGCCATGTTCTTCGCTGATGGCTCGGGTTCATCAATTCGTTGGTAAACAACTCTTAGTTTGCTATATTGATAATCTAATTCATAAACCACCCTACAAAGCGCCTATTATGGAACAACCACAATTGGGTTCTGAACTCAATATTGTTGGGGAAAAAACCTCTTCCTTAATGGCTCCGATTTCAAATATAAAGGTTCTATTTGAAAATAATTTTCTAGTTAGAAACCTCGCTCGGCGAGAAGTTCGTGGCAGATATCGAAGTGCATTTTTGGGATATGCTTGGACTGTAATTGAGCCCACATTGTTATCTGTAGTGTACTGGTTTCTTTTCATTATGCTCGCTGGAAATCCGGATGAATTTTATGCTGTTTGGGTTTTAATTGGAGTGGTTGTATGGGGCTGTTTCGGCAAATCGCTCATGTCTTCTGTTACATCATTATCGGGAAATACTCGGATGATACATCTTGTATTTTTTCCAAGAATAATATTTCCGACAACCGCCGTATTTGCAAACATAGTAATCTCGATAATGAGTAGTATGGTTGTAATCCCACTAATTCTAGTTTATGGGTTTCCATTCGGAATACATCTCATCATGATTCCAATTAGTATTTGTTTGGCTGGATTTCTTGGAATTGGATTGGGCATAATATTTGCACCACTTAATTGTATTCAAAAAGATGTTGAGCACCTTTTCCGATTTATTGTTCGCGCTGGGTTTTTCGTTTCGCCTGTGATGTGGACATATGAAATGGCGCTTGAAAGAGGTGTGTTTGGAGAAGTAGTGCTTTGGAATCCAATGGTAGCCCCAATTACGATGGCACGACATGGCTTAGTTGGGAAATGGCCAGATATGCCCTTATATTCAATAGCTTATAGTGTGATTTTTGCAATATCTCTCTGGATTTTAGGGAGTATGATATTTCACAGATATGAGCGAGAGGCGGTGAAACATCTATGAGTGAAACAGTAATTTCAGTGGAAGATGTGACTCTTTGTTTTCCCCGAAGAAGAAGTTTATATTCTCTATTAACGAGTTCAAAGAATAAAAGAAAACGCCATTTTACGGCATTGGACGGGGTTAATTTAGATATTGAAAAGGGGGAGATCGTTGGAATCATTGGGACAAATGGATGCGGAAAATCCACACTTTTACGAATCATATCTGGCATATATTCTCCCGACCGAGGAACATGTAAAGTAAAAGGTAACATTTCGTTATTAGCTGGTCTTGGAACTGGATTTTCTCCTCACCAAACTGGTAGAGAAAATGCAATTTTATATGGAAGTGTTTTGGGATATTCGAAGCAAAAAATTGTTGATAAACTACCCGAGATTATTTCCTTTAGTGAATTAGGAGATTTTATTGAAGAGCCAATTCGAACCTATTCAGCAGGCATGAAAGCACGTTTAGGATTGGCAGTTGCAAGTGCAATAAACCCTGACATTCTATTGATAGATGAGGTACTCGGGGTTGGAGACCCTACTTTCAAGAAAAAATCTACAGACAGGATTATAGAGATGGTCGAAGAAGCAGGAACAGTAATAATCGTTAGCCATAGTTTTGGAATGTTATCTAAATTGTGTGATCGGATTGTCCTCATGGAACAAGGGCGAATTATAGACATAGGTGACCCTCATAGTGTAATTCAAACATACCACAAACGAGCAGAAAAAAAGAAACTGGAGGGTGTGAAGTGAAGGCCCTTCCATATTCTATCTACAAAGTAGTTCAAGGTCTGTGCTTTCCAAGAAAAGCAAAAATTTTGTGTTTAGGGTCATGGAATACTGATGACTGGGAAAGTTCCCAAACCGTTGTAAACGAACTTACTGTTGATACCGACATTGTAATCATGCCGTGTGGGCATGAAGATACTGAAAAGTATCTAAAAAGAATGAAACATATTGATTATCGCTACCATTTAGTTTTTTATTCATTTGACAAAGAAAGTCTAGAAATGGCTCTTGGCGATTTGGAAAAACAAAGAATTATTGAATCAATGAATGCATATATCGGTATTCTATTACATAAATTTGGCCAAAAATCATTCCTCAGTAATAAAATTATAGAAAATAGTCCAATTAATATTGATGATCCGGCCTTCTTTATTCCGGGTTTTATTTCGGAAAAATGGTCGCAGAAAGGTAATAATATTTATTTTCAAGCACCCGAGGTTCAAATTCAATTTATTGTACCCAACAATTTTTCTTTGAAACGTACTTCTTTGGACCTATTATGGGCAATTGAATATGTTCTTCTCTCACCTTGGCATGACAAGTATCTGTCTGAATGGGTACCAATGCGCCGTCCTGGACGATTCCCTGGACTTTCATTTTCGGGAGGAGTTGATTCGACTGCCGCAATGTGCTTGATGCCAGAAAATTCTTTACTCTTTTATTTGGAACGTGATTTTGACAGTATGATACAACATGAAAATGCTCACCGCTTTATATCTCATCTTGAAACGATTGATAAAGAAGTTGTTGTGATTAAATCTAACCATGAAATAATACGGACATTTTATTCCAAAAACCCTGGTTTTTCAACCGATTATGCCTGTATGGCTCATCTGATTCTTCTTGCAGATCACTTTGATCTTGATGCTGCTGCTACAGGAATGCCGCTAGAAAATTCTTACTTTTTTCACGGTTCGAGAATACGTGATTTTAGTCAAAGCAGTTTCTGGAAGCGGTACTCCCCGATTTTTTCATATCTAGGCATACCTCTCTATCAGCCAGTGGCGGGATGTTCAGAAATATTGAACAATACCATTGTGAATACATTGGGGTACGCGAAAATGGCTACTTCTTGTTTGCGTTCAAAGGAAGCGGGCAAGACCTGTAATGAATGTTGGAAATGTTTTAGAAAAAATATATTCAATGGATTGGATTGGAAAATGAGCCCTGAAATCTCAACATTTTTGGCAAAACGGCCCCTTAAACAAGGAATGGCCACACTGTATGCTTTGCAATTAATCCATAAAAGCAATGAAAATCTACCCGAAGAAGTTGCGGATATGCACCCTCTTATGGACAAAGACTTTAGTTTTCTAAACCAATATTGGAATCCATCATTAGCCCTTTTACCTCCAAAGTATCGTCTGTTTACTGAAGAAAAGTTATTAAAACTGACCTCAAAGATGGAGGTTGATTTATACAAATGCTGCGAAGGAATTGAAGATATACTCAGGGGGAATAATTCGTGAAACCCCACCCATTCAATCTAAAGAGGCGCTTTATCGCTTATAAATATCGGAAAAAAGAATACGAGACTGTTATTGAGAAGGCTGATGCATTCTTAAAGAAAAAGCCGAATAATGTATTCGTACTTGAATTGCGAGCGAGAGCGTCGGCATCATTAAGAGATTGGGAACAAGGTTCCTATTGGTATCAAAAAGTATTCCACGCCGATCCTGCATACCTTGATTGTTCATCGCAATTGGCTCGTTGTGCCATATATACAAAGAATTGGAATATCCTCAATATGGTGGCGACGTACAGCGATAAACCCCTTAGACTAGTTGAGATAGAAAAGGCGTTTATCAAAAAAGTGGATTCTTTGCCAATCGATGAATTCATAGAAATGGTGCAATACTCGAATATAATTAATACACTCCCTGTCCGATGTTTAGAAAGGTGGGCGAATCTACAATTCAATACTAGGCCTGATTCGATATTAGAAATTGATCTTTATTGTTTAGATAATCTAGTTGGGGGGCGATACTTGGGCCATATGATTTGTAAAATATTTACTCGTTCAATAAGCGAAGCGCGTAATACTCTGGAAATTTTCGCTAGAAATTTTCCAATCGCTAATGTTGCACAATGGATGAGTCCGGGGTTGGAAAAAAATCCCGGACAGATGAAGGTTATTTCAGATTGGATTATCACTCATATTAATCCAAAGAAAATGTCCCTCGAAACGCTTGAAGCTCTTTGCGTGAGTGAATACCTGCCCCCATCATTGGAATCCATCGTGAGAGAATTTCTCGTTAGTGTGCCGCCTCATGATTTGGATGCTGCAATACGTGTGATTGGAAGAAAAACTGATCCGCGAATCTTTATCACCGATGAAATCTTGGAAAATATGATATTTGCCGGAATGAATCCTAATGAAAATTCTCAAATTCATACATGGATGATTGATCATTGCCTAAGATCTCAGAAAAAGGAATTAATTAATCAAATGCTGACAAACAATTTCCATGGTATCGCAAAACCTGTTATTAATAGTCTGCAACACAAATCAAGAAACAGATTTGACCAACGGTTGGTTGAGCTACTAGAATTGGTTCTAGAACACGATTACATGTACGAAGAGATTAGAATGAGACAAGAGCTTACGAAAGCGATTCTCGACATCGGCCATCCGATTTTAGCATTATTATTTGCTTACCATTGCGTACAAATCGAACCTCAAGATGCAGTATGCGCACTTTACTTATTGCAGGCGGCCATAATGTCAGGTGCGCCCGATTTGATTCTCCAAGCAAGCGATATTACACTCTCGTTGAGAAGCCGTTCGCAAAAGATAGATTATGCGTCAATCGCCATCGCTGCGATTCGCAAAAACAAAATCAACTATGCAAAAACAATCCTTATTGAAAATCGACTGGCATCAGATACTCGTAGCCAAAGGATTCGCATTGGAATCCCTTTCCATGTTGAAAATAATTATGAGAAGGTACTTGATGAAATAGAAAACACTCAAATCAAACATTTGAATGATCTACCAATTCAAATTTATCATGTTCTTGCTCTTATGAATCTAAGTCGTTATGAACAATCGCTTGATATTATTGATCGGAACATTAGAGATGAAACTGAAAAATTGTTGCTCCGCCACATTATATACAGAAAATCTGGCGAGGTGGACAAGGCAAAAGAGGTATTGAATATTTTGATGCATAACCATAATCGAAAGCCTTTGCCTGAATTGTTTTTCAACAGCAACTATGATTATTATTCATTAGAAACTGGAGAAGACTCTTTGGTTGACACCCGATCCTCATCCCAACCGTTGGTTTCTGTAATCATGACCGTGCACCGGTGGAATTCTGCTTTCCCTCTGGCAGTTCATTCAATTCTGGCTCAAACCCATTCGAATTTGGAACTCATTGTCGTTGATGATTGCTCGGTTGAAGCTGATGTTATCCGGTATGATAAATTACTTACCGACAAGAGAATAAAAAGAATCCAGATGGATACTAACTCAGGAACATATGCGTGCCGAAATAAAGGTCTTGGTATCGCAGAAGGAGATTTTATTACATTCGCTGATAGCGATGATTGGAATCATCCCGATCGGTTAAAACATGGCATAACCATATTTGAGGAAAAGGACATCGATGTATTAATGGGCCGGTTCATAAGAGTCAATAAACTGGGAGAAATCCAATTTAATGGTAGTAAAATTTCTCAATTCTGCTTGGTTGGCATCATGATTAAGAAATCTGTCATTGAACGAGAAAGATTACAATTTGACTCAAGGGCAAGATTTAGTGCGGATTCAGAATTCTTTGAACGGGTAGAGGTTCTTTTGGGTAAGGAAAGAATTTTTCGACACGATAGTATTGATATCATTGCGTTGCATCACGAAAATTCGTTAACGGGGGGCGGCCCAAACGCCATTGATTGGATGGGGCCAAGAGATGCAAGGTTACGTTATGTTTCGGGCTACAGAAAATCCCATTCTAAATTGTCTTTAACCAAGGAATTTGAATTTGATGATTTTCCTGCCCCTTCTGCAAGTCTAATTCCTACAGGTTCGCGAGAAATTGATAAAAAATTGATGGAAATTCTCGGTTTTGAATGTATCAACAGGGAAAATACCATCGATTTACCAAACCGTGATCTTGATGAAATTACCGTCTTTATGGCCACCTATCCTGGTGGTTTCAAGACTGTTGGAGAAGCAATACAATCATTACTCAATCAATCGCTTCCGATCAATAAATTAGTTCTTCATGTGAATGGTGATAGCTCACCGACAAAATTACCTAATGATGAAAGATTGGAAGTTATATTATCAAGTTCTAACGATGCAGATAATGGTAAGTTCAAGTATATGCCATCATATAGTGGCTATTTTTTCACCGTTGATGATGACATCAATTACCCAAGTAATTATGTTGAACGAATGATTGACCATATTGACCAATATGGACGGAAAGCAATCATCGGCGTTCACGGGGCCGTATTACCGGTTGGACCACCATTATCTCGGTGGGCCGAATACAAAGAATCTCGTAGAACGCATGTATTTTCTAACCAAAGCGCTACTTTTACTCAAGTTAATTGCTTAGGAACAGGCACGATTGCATTCCATAGCCAAATCGGCATACCAAATTTTAAAGAAATGGACACATTGAGAATGGTGGACCTTCATATCGCGGCCTGGGCACAAAAGAATTCTATCCCAATGTACTCATGTCCAAGAACTGCTAAATGGCTTACTGAATTTGAAATCGACCAAGATACAAGAATTTGGGCAAAAGCAAACACCCAACAAGATTTACAATGGCAAATGATTGAAACGTTGAATAAAGTCCAAAAATGGAATGATTTTTATCAATTTCCTTTTAATTTGAAAAATGGACCCCTTTCAAAATTTCAACATTGGAAGAGTCGTCAAATACCAATTGGAATGAAACTCGCTAAGCAACTTGACTGGCCGGATTTACCAGATAAACCCAAAGTCACAATTTACATACCCGCATTTAATACTGAAAAATATATCATTGAATGTGTTCAATCGGCCATTAATCAAACATATGAGAACACTGAAATCAGTATCCAAAATGGAGGAATAGATGACAATACTCTTCAGCTTCTCAATAAGCATTATTTAGACAATCCCAAGGTCATTATTTCATCCAAACCTACCTCTCTCGGTGAAGGCACAAATATTGCTATTGGGCAAGGCACTGGAGAATTAATCCTTCAGTTAGATTCCGACGATATTCTTGAACCGGAGGCAGTTGAATTACTAGTTCAAGCGATTGGTAAAAAGAGAGTTTGTGCGTATGGAAATCTGTTCAAAATAGATGAAAATGGAAAATTCGTTGATTCCGGATGGGAAGAAGCAATTTATACGCGGGAACGATTGATGAGATCAATGATAGTACATCACCCACGGATGTTTAGAAGAGATGCTTGGGAATATGTTGGAGGGCACGATGAAAAGTTGAGGAACGCAGAAGATTATGACTTTTTTATCAAATTATCAGAAGTAGGTGATTTTATCCATATTCGAAAAGATCTCTATTCATATCGAATCCTTGAGGGTTCTGCATCAAATTTTGACAGTGATTTGCTCACCGATAACACACATCTGGTGCAAAAAAGAATGATCAAACGTAATGGACTGGATTATCAAATTGTAATTGACAATCCAAAGTTTCCTCGCAACATTAGATTTCAGCATATTGCTTATTCTGAGCAAGATTAATGAAATGATTTTGTGATTTCAGTTTGTACCTCTTGTATCCAAGTTTTTATTATTGAAAAATCCGCCCACTCGGGTAATGGATTATAGGTCAAAAACCCCTCAAGATCTATGTTAATAATGCAATTGTCATTCAATGAATAAACGAGGTTATGTAGAGCCCAATCCCCGTATAATTCATTATTAGAGGATGCATATTCAAGATTTTCCAACAAGATATCACATCGCTGATAAATAATTTGTAATTTTTCTTCACTTATTTCGTATGTATGAATTAAATCAAGACGATAGCCATGCATGAATCTTGATTTATATGAACCATCTTTTTCCAAATCAAATCCATCACAAATATGTTTACGCAATACCTCTTCAAAAATAGAGCCATTGAGAATTTTTCCGAACCTTACGAACGATTCTTGGTTAGAAATAAGTGTGCTAAAAGCCAAGGAAGATTGATTGTTATTTTTATAAATAACTGATTCATCAGCCGATATATAAAAATTATACTTGTGGTCTACTTTATTGGCATTTTGAAGCGGATAATATCGGCGAAACCCTTCGGGGCAATTGCTATCACCTGTCATTTTATTCTCAATCTCCCTCACCAATCAAAAGTATAGCCAATACTTCACTTCCTGAGCTATTATGGGATGTTTTTGCTTGTTCTATTGAAAGAAGTTTATTGATGGCCAGGGATATTTCTTTCTGTGTTCTAGTTTCAATTACAATTCCCCAACCTTCTTCTTCTGCAACCTTACACCGAGCAAGTTGATCATCCATACCCGTATTCATGTTTGGATAAAATAGTGCAGGTAATCCAAATGTTCGTGTTTCGTGGAAGGAATTGTATCCGCCCGCCTGAATTGTTGCATCAAATCCATTAAAATATACTGAATTTGGATAATCTCGTAAAATTTGAATGCGGGGTAAATCAATATCGATTCGCTCTCCTATGAGTGATTCGCCTAAGACTACATGGACCTCTGGAGTTTCTAATAACGCTTCAAGTGTGAGCCTGATTTCACTCTCGATGTCATTTATTTCTCCAGCCCCGAGTTGAACATAAACAACTACTGCATCTTGGGGTAACCCTAGCCTTGAACGGGCTTTCTCTCTTGAAAGGAGTTCGTCAGAATCTAACATTACAATTGGAGGGCAAGTAATTACTTCGACATTATGTTCAACCTGCTCAACTACTGTAGCAACACTATCTTTTGGATGAATGATTGAATCAAAATACTCGATACTATCGACTGGGATAGAAGAACCTTTTCGAAAAGTGCCCCTACGCATCCAAAGTTTCCGCATTGATTGCCTTCCTTGAATCGCACGCAACATCCCCCTATATGGGAAGGCCCCATCAAAAAGGAACATAGAAGGTCGATGAGTTTCAAAACAAATACTCAATTCTTCCTCAAGTAATGCATTCCATTCTTCAGAACTCATATCTTTGAAGTATTTTGGTCCAGAAATGTGGTGTGCTGGAATGCCATAGGGTTTGAGAAGATGTAAAGTCGGCATTGTTGTGAAAAAGATTATTTCCAATTTGGGATCGATTTTTTTCATTCGTTTTGCAACTGCAAGCATACGAGTGAAATGTCCAAAGCCGACGCCATTTGTAGGAAACATCACTATACAATCTCCCTTTGAAGACAAGCGGCCAGAGGAATTTAATGACAATCCTGCGGGTTGAGATTTCCATCCTAGTAGTTCAAATCCTATCATCAACATCATCCAAGGGAGTGTAATGATGAGAAAGGGTGCGCGCCATGGTTTTCTAATCGCATCTGTAATATGAGATCCCAGACGTAAAGAGGGTGAAACCCTAAGACGGTGAATCTCTCTTCGAAGGCGATTTAAGCGTGTTTCTTCATCATCCATACTCATCACCTCCATTGTCTATGGTTGTGTGTCATTGGCTATACATTATTGTCATGTTGGCGGATAATATCGGATTGCTACTCTTTATTCACCAAATGAGGTGGTCATTCATCAAAATAATTGATTGATTCAACAGGATAAGGTTTCTCCATTGGGCTAAGTTGATTTTTAATATTCTGCCAAATCTCTTCTTTCCATCGCTCGGGTAAGATTTCTTTTGCAGGAGGATAATATGAAGTCCACCACGAAAAATCTTGCTGGAGGTGTTGTTTGAGGTCTGGAACTTCTGCTTCAAGTTTTAGTTGTTGAAGCGCCCATAATGCATGTGTTGCAGTAGGGAGTGGGCGTCGTTGAAGAAATGTTTGAATCTCTGAAGCCTTGATGTCAAATGGCCTTCCTAGAGGACCATTTTTGTGAAAACATTTCCAACAAGTTCCACAACCACTTACACCATCTCCTCGTAAACATGAGTTTAGATAAAGCAACAAATCCTCATTTGTACAAATTTTCATCGCCCCTGCTTCTGACAAACCGGCTATAGGGAGTAATAAATCCAAACCGCATTTAGAAAAGCGTTCATTCCAGTATGTGTAGTAATTTGTTTTGAGAAAATCGCGGAATTTTCTTCCTTTTCCAAGCCAAGTATTATCCAATGGCATACCAAATGCTATTGCTCCAATGTCAAAATGATCTGCAAGAAGAATCAGATGAGTGGCGCATGCAAAGTCTGATGAAAAACCAATTTGTTTGAAATGATAAGTACGAATCAATTCATGATTTGAAGAAATATCAATAATCTTTTTACCTTTCTCATTTTTCATGTATTCTAGTAAGCGGTCAGCATTACGATGGTCAAGAATACTCTTGAAGTTTCGCCGGTGATATCCTAAAATCGTATTTTCGGGCATGATTAAAGCCGCTGCGGTTGAATCTGTTCCTGCTGAAAAAGCCAAAGAAGGTGCCGTGCCCA
>Ga0206679_10004207_pt1 | contig 10826 bp, 14 predicted proteins | sample M110012015metaG_FD_155464 | JGI IMG/M metagenome (GOLD analysis project Ga0206679, IMG submission 155464) | Ammonia-oxidizing marine archaeal communities from Monterey Bay, California, United States - M1 100m 12015 | ecosystem: Environmental > Aquatic > Marine > Intertidal zone | place: USA... | reverse complement strand
ATGAAATTGGCAGGAAAAATTGCTATAGTTACAGGCGGTAGCCGGGGCATAGGATTTGCAATAGCAAAAATTCTGTCAGAAAGTGGAGCTACAGTAGTAATTACTTCAAAAGATTCAGAGAAAATCAAAAAAGCAGAATCAAAAATTTTCAATTCATTTGGAATAACATGCAATATTAAAAAAAAGACAGAAGTACAAAACGTAGTAAATCAAACAATTGAAAAATTTGGAAAATTAGATATTCTTGTAAACAATGCCGGCATATTTCCAAAAATTAAGCAATTACATGAAATTGACGAGAATGAATGGAATGAAGTGTTAGATGTTAATTTAACGGGACAGTTTCGATTTACTAAAGAGGCAATACCTCATTTACAAAAAACATCTGGTTGTATAATTAACATTTCATCAGATGCAGGGTTAAAAGCGTATGAAAATTTCAATGTTGATGCATATTCTGCATCAAAAGCTGCTTTGATTACACTTACAAAATGTTGGGCATTAGAATATGCTAAAGATAAAATTAGAATTAATTGCATATGTCCAGGAGTAGTTGATACAGATATGACTAAACCATTTTTAAAAAATCAAAGAGACATAGAATTTATGAATAATGAACACCCGCTAGGAAGAATTGGTCAACCTGAAGAAATTGGAAAAGCTGCATTGTATTTTGCATCAGATGATGCTTCTTGGGTAACTGGCGCCATACTTACAGTGGATGGCGGAGAATCAATAAAATAATTCACATGAGTTTAATACAACCCAAAATGACAAAACATCATGAAGGATAAAAAATTCAGAGCTAAACTAATAATCCTTTTAGGGGCAATTTGGATAATTATCACATTACCATTACCATGGATCATAAATAATCCAGCAGTTTCAGAAGCTCAATTCAACACCATTCTTGGAATAATAGGAGTTATGTCAATTCCATTTATCATGTTAGGGGTTGCTTGGTCATTAAAACCAGAATTAACAACATAGGGAATCATAATTGAATAATATTCCAATTTCTAAAAAAATTCCTGAATTAGATATTGCAATTAAAGCAGCACAAGAAGCAAGTAGTGTAATTTTAGATATTTACCAGAAAGATTACAATACATTCACAAAAACAGATGATTCGCCAGTAACAGATGCAGACTTAAAAAGTAATAAAAAAATTAATGAAATTCTCTCAGATACAAAACATTCAATTCTTTCTGAAGAAGATGTTGATGATCAAAGTAGATTATCAAAAGACATGATTTGGATTGTTGATCCGCTTGATGGGACTTCTGATTTTATTGATAAAACAGGAGAATTTACAGTAATGATTGCATTAATACAAAATAAAAAACCAATTCTTGGGGTAATTGCGTGGCCGACAGAAAAAATACTATTTGTTGCACAAAAAAATTGTGGTGCGTTTAGATATTCAAATGACAAATGGGACAAAATATCAGTGACAAAAATTGAAAATTTATCAGAGTGTAGAACTATAGGATCAAGACACCATTTATCTGATAAAGAGAAAAAATTCATTAAAAAATTAGGGATTAAAGATTTTACCAGTATTGGCAGTTCATTAAAAGTTGGAAAAATTAGCTCGGGGGAAGCTGAAGCATACATCACTACAACAAATAAAATGAAAGAGTGGGATACTGCTGCATCATATTGTATTATTACAGAAGCTGGTGGGAAAATGACAGATATGTCAGGTAATCAAATAACGTACAACAACAAGAACGTGTATCATCAAAACGGCATTTTAGTTACTAATGGGTTAATTCATGATAAAATAGTAAAAGAGTTTAAAAAATTAGAGTAGGTTTCTTTCATTAAGAAAGTCCTTTACTTTATTTGCACTATCTGAAAGTGGTTCATGCTCAGTATCAATTACTAAATCTGCTTTTTCTGGAGCCTCATAAGGATCATCAATTCCTGTAAATCCCTTAATCTCTCCTTTTCGTGCTTTAGCATACATACCTTTGACGTCTCTTTCTTCACATTTTGCTAGTGAACACTTTACATACACTTCTGCAAATTGATCACCTGCACCAATAATCTCTCTGGCATTCTCTCTATTTTCAACATATGGCGAAACAAGAGATACTACACTTGGAACACCATGACTTAACAAGAGTTTAGCTAAATGAGCAACTTTCTTGTTATGTTCATCACGTCCTGCCTTTGAAAAATCTTTAGGCGAGAACCATTCTCTTAGTTCATCACCATCGAGCATTGCCAAATTTGGAATGTCTTTCTGCAAATCTTTTACAATGGTGGTCTTGCCTGAACAAGGAAGACCAGTCATCCAAAGAATGAAAGGTTTCATGAATAAAAATATCGAAATAACCAATAAAGAGTTTACGTTAATTCTGAACCCAATCTTGATTTTCTAAATATTCAATTTCCTTAATCATATCTTCCATTTTTTTTGAAACTGTCATAACAGATTTGAATTGCTCGTACATTTCAAATTCTTCTTCTTTGGAAATAATTTCTGTTTCAGCTTTATCAAAGAGATTTTCTTCTTTAGTCATATGATCCATGAGATAGATGGAATATGTTTTTAAAAATCTTGCAACAGGTTCTCGAGCATCCTCACCATTCTTCCATCTTTTCACGTGTTTTTTGATTTGTAGTGCAATTCTTCTTGAAAATTCATGCTCAATCATTAATGCCCGAATTTCTTGTTTTAAATGATCATAACTTGCAACACAAGGAAAATACGAATCTTCCTCTCGTGAATAATGAATTGAGTCAAAAAATTCTTCAATAATTACAGTAATTTTTTCTAAATCAGATATAGGGACATTTTTACCTGCATAAAGTTCGGTATAACATTTTACAATTACTTTATCTAAACGTCTAATTTGTTTATGATCTTCACGTAATGAATCAGTTGCACTCAATTACAGAAATTATTGTAAGAGTTGATTTAATGTTTTTCTGTAAATTTGTAATAGTTATTAAAATTATTAAAAAAATTCAGTTTAATTTTTATCATATAAAATAACATTTAATCATTAATGAATCCAGTTATTTTTGCAATTTTGAATTTGGTTACAGGTCAAACTGGAAATATTTCAATATCAGAAATTGATTTAGCCTTAATTTTGAATAAATTAACAGAAATTCAAAATTCAATTTCTTCATTATCAATACAGGATGAACCAATTGCAACTGCTCCAATAATATTACTTGCAGCAGGTGTTGTGATATTTCTTGGAGTAGCTGGCGAAGCATTTTTTAAAAAAACAGGAATTCCAGATGTAGCATTTTTAATGATTTTAGGAGTCATCATAGGACCCGTATTTGGAATTATTCAAGCTGAAGCTGTAATTCAAGTTGTACCATATTTTGCTGCACTTGCATTGATAATTATCATGTTTGATGGAGGATTAAATTTGGATATCAAACATGTGATAAAAACTGCTCATTATTCATTTACACTAGCGATTGTTGGTTTTATTTTATCAGTAATAATAATTTCAGTTGCTACCCATTATGTACTAGAATGGACATGGTTGGAAAGTATTTTGTTAGCTTCAATTGTTGGAGGTAGTAGTTCAGCAATTGTTTTTGGTTTAGTTAGAAATATCAGAATTTCAGAAAAAACTAAATCAATTCTAAGTTTTGAATCAGCAGTAACAGATATTCTTGCAACAATTATTGCGTTTATTTTATTTGAAGCAGTCCTTGCAGGTCATTTTGATTTACAAACATTACAAGAAACAATTGGTAGAGCAGTAGTCGTAGGACTAGTTCTAGGATTTGGTGTTGGTATACCTTGGATGTATATTTCAACAAAACTTGGAAATGCTCAACACGCTTACATGCTGACGTTAGCAATATTATTTGTTTTATTTTTCTTGGCAAATTCATTTGGAGAATCAGGGGCATTGACTGCACTAGTATTTGGTTTAATGATTGGTAACAAAAGACATCTTTCTAGAATTCTTAGATTTAAAGTTCCAAGAATTGAAATGGATGATCCAACACATAATCAATTAACATTTTTGGTAAGATCATTTTTCTTTGTATTTGTTGGATTAATGGCAACATTTGGACAAATTGAATATATGATATTTGGCATTGTTATTACAATTGCAGTGTATATTGGTAGAGCAGGGGTTGTGAAAGCTGTATTAACAAAAAGATTTTCTAAATTAGATAAATCAGTAACAAATTCAATGATTCCAAGAGGATTAGCTGCTGCTGTACTTGCAACTTATCCAATTACTATGGGTTTACCAAATGCTGAGGCATATCCACAAATGATATTTTTCATTATCTTATCATCAGTAATTATTACAACTATTGGATTAGGAAAGTCAAAGAAAATACCTCCGCCAGATTCAATTCAGGGAGGATTTGTTAAACCGTCAGACGATGCAACAGATCATGAGATAACTACCGAGGAAGTAGACAAATTCCATGAAAAATCAGATGATGTATTTGTTAAACCGTCAGACGATTCTGAAATTAAGTGAATTTTTCATTAATTTTCTCAAGATATTTGTCATTGTAAACGTTAAACATCTGAATTTTAGGTTGATCTAAAGCCATGGCACCAGGTCTTGTATTGATGTGTTTTTTACAAATTTTTTGTTGTTCTAAAAGATCTTCCAAATCATCTATTGTAATTGACTCTAATTTTTGAAGTAAATTTTCAAGTTCTTTTTCAAAGATATTTTTTATCTCAGCAATAGGTGGTTCTGAGCCAATAATTTCTTTGGTCATCATATTACCAAATACTTTTTTATCTAATTCTATCAATATTTGAACAATAAACTAGCGGTATAAATTCAATTTGATATTTGTCAAAAATCAAAATGATTATGCTATCTCGCCAAGAAAATGAATAATATCGTTTGTTACAATAACAGTTCTATCTTTTGGAACATGGTATAGTTTTTTTGATCCATTTGAAGATTGGACAATTAGTTTAGAAAATGGATCTTTAATTGATTTGTAGAGAATCCCTTTATCTCCAACCGATTGAGACCAATGAGTTCCCTGAACAAAGGAAATTGTTTGAAATTTTACTACTTGATATGAATAAACCATTTGCAATTAATTGTTAATAATTGCACTCATTAAGGATTTACCTCCAATCAAGGCTGCAATAGATAGTCCCACATTTGCAAGAATATTTACTATTAATGAAACATACTGATTATTTTCAAGCAGATTACTTGAGTCAAGGGCAAATGCGGACATGGTAGTTAATGAACCACAGAAACCTACAGCAGCAAATAGAGAGTATTTTCCGTCAAGATGCCATTGTTGTGACAACACAACAAATACTCCAAGAATAAAAGCTCCAGCAATATTTACCATCAAAACATTAACAGGCAATGTATTGAAAAGCAGAGGAGATTCGGTTAGCTTGTATCTTAAAAATGCTCCAAGTACAGAACCAACACCAAGAAAAATAAATTCTAAGCCTTTCATTTAGTATCAAATTATCATTAGGGCTTATTAGTGATATTGTCAAAAATTGTGCCGACAGTTTTTATAGGTTTGAGCGATTCGAAAATTTGTGTCAATTAAACTAAGATGTAATGATTACGGTTATGAATGTGATTTGGTTTTAGATGAAGAATTGACAATGGGTTTAATTGAAAAGTTAAGAGATCATTTTGAAGAAGAACATGGACTTGATTACACTATTGAAGCGGTTACACAGATGATTACAAATCGTGGACATTCTTTAGAATCAATTAAAAAATAAAATTAAAAAATTTTTTAAAATATTTACTAAAATAAGAAAAAGTTAGATTATTGATAAAAATCTGGCTCTTGATCTTTTTTCTGTTTTGGAAGATCTTCCATTACAGCCTGAACAACTTCATTATGGTTGTAAGTTAAATGTCTAAGAAATTTTGCAGACTCGTCAGATCTTGTTTTTTCATCAGCAAAAATCATTTCAGGACTACTTAATTCAGTCATCATTGTTTTGCATTCTTTACAAGGTTCAAAATCAAGGTAAAGTTTCATTGTTTTATCTCATTTCCTTTAGGTATTTAGACTATTTTATGGCTTGATTAAATGTCTAAGAAATTTTGCAGACTCGTCAGATCTTGTTTTTTCATCAGCAAAAATCATTTCAGGACTACTTAATTCAGTCATCATTGTTTTGCATTCTTTACAAGGTTCAAAATCAAGGTATAGTTTCATTGTTTTATCTCATTTCCTTTAGGTATTTAGACTATTTTATGGCTTGAGGTATAGGAGCCTCTTTTTTTCGAGGCCTTACCTTGTCCACAGCATCAACTAAATCTTGTTGATTAATCTTGATTTCCCTGATATTGTTTGACTTACCACTAACATATCTTTTCAAGGCGGTAATAGCTGCTCTGTTTGCAACTGCTGCAATTTCAGCACCACTAAAGTCATCAGTCAACCTTACAATTTCTGAGATTTTTACATCATTAGCAAGTGGCTTGTTCTTTGTATGAATCTCAAAAATATGCTTTCTTCCATCAATGTCAGGATTTGGAACTTTTATGATTCTGTCAAATCTTCCTGGCCTGAGAAGGGCTTCATCAACAATATCCAATCGATTTGTTGCACCAATTATCAACACATTGTTTAGTTCTTCTAGTCCATCAATTTCTGTCAGAATTTGAGATACTACATTTTCTGTAACATGTGAATCAGATCCTCCACCTCTTCTTGGAACAAGTGCATCAACTTCATCTAAGAAAATAATACATGGAGCTGCTTGTCGTGCTTTTCTGAACATTTCTCTAACGCCTTTTTCAGATTCTCCAACCCATTTTGAGAGCAATTCAGGACCTTTAATGCTGATAAAATTTGATTCTGTCATTTTTGCAAGAGCCTTTGCTATCAGTGTCTTCCCAGTTCCCGGAGGACCATGGAGCAAAATTCCTTTTGGGGATTCTACATTTACATAATCATATGCGTCCTTGTATTTGATTGGCCATTCAACAGCTTCTTTGAGTTCTTCCTTTAATTCATCAAGACCTCCAACATCATCCCAGCTTACATCAGGAATTTGTACCTGAACTTCTCTTAGTGCACTTGGTCTTACTTCTTTTAGTGCTTCTCTAAAATCATCACTAGTGATTTGGATCTTTTGAAGAAATTCTGGAGAAATTTTCTCTTCATCAAGATCAATTTCAGGAAGAATTCTACGTAATGATCTCATTGCAGCTTCCTTGGATAATACTTCTAAATCAGCTCCTACAAACCCGTGTGTTGTTTTTGAAATTTGTTTAAGATCTACTTTTTCATTAACTGGCATTCCACGTGTATGAATTGAAAGAATATCAAATCTACCTTCATCGTCAGGAATTCCAATTTCAATTTCTCTGTCAAATCTGCCTGGTCTTCTAAGTGCAGGGTCAATAGAATCTGGTCTGTTGGTAGCGGCAATAACAACAACTTTGCCTCTTGACTCCATACCATCCATGAGAGTTAGTAATTGTGAAACTATTCTTTTCTCTAGTTCTCCTGACACTTCGTCTCTTTTTGGAGCGATTGAATCAATCTCATCAATGAAAATTATGCTAGGTGCATTTTCTTCAGCCTGAGTAAAGATTTCTCTAATTCTCTCTTCACTTTCTCCATAATGCTTGCCCATAATTTCAGGACCACTTAGAGAGATAAAATGAGCATTTGTTTCTCCAGCCACTGCCTTTGCTATCAGTGTCTTCCCAGTTCCCGGAGGACCATGCAAAAGCACTCCTTTTGGTGCTTCCACGCCTATTTTGTCAAATAATTCCGGATGTCTCATGGGTAATTCAACCATTTCACGGATTTTTTGAACTTCATTTTTTAGGCCTCCAAGTTCATCATATGTAATTCGCGGCACGGATGAATCAATTGCTTTTGTCATCACTCCAAGCTTGAATACAGTATTTTCTGTAACTAAAACAGGTTTTGATGGTTTAGTACTTGTTACAATAAACTGAACTCTGCCACCCATCTGGGTGTTAAGAGATACTGAATCTCCCGTTGTAAACACATGATTAAGATAGTTGTAAATCATGTAATCTTGTAATCCGTCTGTAGCAATTTTTTCAGTTGGAGACAAAACAATTTGCACGGCACTTACAGCTTCAACGGTTTTTAGTGAAATTTTATCACCAATTCCAGCTCCAATATTCTGTCTTGTCATCCCATCAATTTTGATAATACCTGAACCGTATTCTTCAGGGGCACCAGGCCAAAGTTTTACATGTGTTTTTTTGTTGTATGTAAGTTCCAATATTTGTCCAGTATTCCATTTTTGATCCTCAATAATTTTAGGATCAATTATAGCTCTACCTCTTCCAACATGTTGTTGTGGACTTTCTTCAATTTTTAAAATTATTTCACTCATATTATTATCTCAAAAATAAAGAGAGGTTTATTCAACCTCCACCGTTTTGCCTTTTGGTTTTTTCTCTTCAGCTAATTTGAAGACGATTTGCAAAATTCCATTTTTGTAAGAAGCTTTTGCAGAGTTTTCATCAACTTTGTGTTGGACAGGAACTTTTACATGATATTTTTTTTCATCATGTTCTGCGGAAAGATCAACTATCTTGTTTTCAACAACAATTTTGACATCAGATTTTTCAACTCCTGGCATTTCAGCTATGAGTTTTACTACTTTTTCTTTTTCATCAACGATCGTGTCAACGAGTGGTTCTCGTGTATCAGAAGTTGGAACAAGGCCTGGTTTGACATTTCCATATTCATTTACAACAGGTTTTCCATCAGAACCAACGGTTATTGAATAACCATAACAATATTGATCAGATTCAGAACCATTTCCCTTGAACTCCTCAAAAACGTCATCTGTGTTGAAAAAAGAGCTTGACATTTTTTTGAAGATTCTATCAATTTCACTATCAAAGAAGTTTGTCATATTAATCTACAATATGTAATATGTATGACATTATATAAAGATTATTAATATTTCTTTGATTTCTTACATAATCCTATTATAACTGACATAACATAATAATCTTCATGAGATCAATGATATCTGTTCCAGAAGTTGTAAGAGAGATAATCACAAGAAATCGCTCAATTTACGATTGTATGAAAATGGACTTGATTAATTATACAGCATTAGCAGTAAAAATTCAACCAGAAATAGAAAAAATTTTGGGAAATTCTGTTAATCTCAATACCATAGTAGTTGCTATCAAAAGATATGCAGATTCATTTGAAATTAAAGAGGAAATTAGAGAAGAATCAGTTTTGAAAAATGCAAGATTAGCTTTGACAGATGGAATAATGGATGTCAGATTTTCAATAAAGGATTCAAATCAAATGGATCCTATGTCAATTCTAGACAAATTCTCTAAGGTAACTAACAATTATGAATTTTTTAGGCTTTCTGATTCATTTAGATTTCTTACGGAAGATATGGAAGACGTTAGACAAATTTTCAATAGTATTTCAGAAAGAGAGGATATGTTTAGTACGGGTCTTGCAAAAATTAGAATTTCAATACCTAATTCACAAAATCAATCAGATGTGGTATCATATGTTGCCGAAGTACTACATGCTAACGGTGTAGAATTAGTTAATGCATTTTTCAGTCAAGATAACATTACAATAATTCTAAATGAAAGAGATTCATCAAGAGCCTATGAAATTTTACATTCAGATATCATGAGACCTTGAGAGAGTAGTCATGGTAAATTGTTCTCATGGCATATATTCATCAAAAATCAAGATTAGATAGTATTGGTCAGAAATAAGAAGAAAATTGTAATTTTGGGGAGCGGATTTGCAGGAGTAGAATGTGCCAGGCAATTAGAATCCAAATTTGGAAATGATCCCGAAATTGAATTAGTAATGATTGGAGAGGATAATTTTCTGTTATTTACTCCAATGTTACCACAAGTAGCTTCAGGTATGATTGAGACTAGACACATAGTTTTCCCAATTAGAACAATTTGTAAAAAAACAAAATTCTATGAAGGCAGAATTAAAAATATTGACCCATACGGAAAATTGGTCACAATATGGGGGACTGGAGATAAAAGAAGTGTTTCAATACATTATGATTTTCTAGTTGTTGCACTTGGCAGTGAAACTAATTTTTTTGGTATGGCTGATGTTGAAAAAAATGCATACACAATGAAAACACTCAACGATGCCGTAATGTTAAGAAACAGGGTAATTGACATGCTTGAACAAGCAGAAAATGAGACCAACCCCATTCTTAGAAAAAGTTTCTTGAATTTTGTTGTAGTTGGCGGAGGTTTTGCAGGAATTGAAACTGCGGGGGAATTAATGGATCTACTTTTAGATGCACGAAAATATTATCCTACAATTCACAAAGAAGATCTCAAGGTAATCGTGTTAGAAGCAATGGGAGAAATTTTGCCCGGATTTAATAAAAAATTAGCAATTTTTGCAAAAGAAAAATTGATAGAAAGAGGAATTGACATCAGATTAAAAAAAGCAGTTACAAGTTTTGATGGAAATGAAGTTACAACAAAATCATTAGATGAAACTCCAAAAGATTCGATTGATCAATCTGAAATTGATTCAATTATTACAAAAACTTTGATTTGGACTGCAGGGGTAACGCCGGTTAATACAATTAAAAGATCAATGTTCAAAACTGAAAAAGGCAAATTAGTTGTAAATGATTTTCTTGAAGTTACAAATTTTCCAGGCGTATTTGCCATAGGTGATTGTGCGTTATTTGTGGATCCTGTTTCAAAAAGGCCATTTCCTCCAACTGCACAAATTGCAGAAGCACAAGCAAAAATTGCTGCAAAAAATTTAATCTCATTAATCCAAAACTCTCAAAAAGAAAAATTTGTTTATCATTCTAAAGGACAAATGGCAATCATTGG
>Ga0206679_10004203_pt1 | contig 10833 bp, 11 predicted proteins | sample M110012015metaG_FD_155464 | JGI IMG/M metagenome (GOLD analysis project Ga0206679, IMG submission 155464) | Ammonia-oxidizing marine archaeal communities from Monterey Bay, California, United States - M1 100m 12015 | ecosystem: Environmental > Aquatic > Marine > Intertidal zone | place: USA... | reverse complement strand
TGCTGCTGGTTACCGCCGACAGCGATTCCTGCGCGAGCAAGCAGTTCCTCACCCTGTTCTCTGAAGCTGACCACGTTTCTCCCGGTGCCGCGTAGTCTGCGAACTAGATGGTACTCGGATTGGTTCGACACCATTTTAGGCCACGACAGCGGACTTGATCGGCACGGCAGGGGTGCCCCTAGGCCAGCGGCCGCTTGGAGGATCCCTTGGTGGGTCAGATCTCCAGTTGTTCGGCCAACGACTCGGCGGACTCGATGAACTCCTCGACCATGTCCATTACCACCCGACCAGCGGGACGGGACTTGTTCATCGAACCGACGATCTGGCCGACCGGGTAGGTCACCAACTTCTCGGCACCGGAGCCCGAATGGTGGCATGGCGAACGGGAGATCTTCGTGATGAATGCCGACGGCACCAACACCTACTGAACCGTCCAAAATAGGTCCACCATAAGTTTCGGCGGTTAGAGGCACGCTTCGACCAACTCTCTCGGCAGCCATGCCGGCAGCCACAGGGGTGGCACACGGGGGCACAGCCAGACACAGACCGGTCATAGAATGGGCTGGTCAGAGCACAAATAACCCGACTGGAGATCCCGTGGCCCTACCTACGGATCAGAAGGTTGGGGGTTCGAGTCCCTCCGAGCGCGCCACACGGCCTCACCCGTGAAGAAGACCTGGCCGACCTCAGTTGACGATGATGGTGGCAGTCATGCCGGGGTGGAGGGCGCAGAAGTAGCTGTAGGTGCCTGGCGTCGAAGTGTCCAACTGCCAGTTGTCGCCGGGGTCCAGAAGGCCTGAGTCGAAGGAGTTGAGGGCGGGGTCGTCGGGAGTGCCGGCACTGACTGTGTGGGGTACCGAGTCGCTGTTGTTGAAGTAGACGGCCTCGCCGGCGGTCACCTCGATAGCGGACTCGAAGGCGAAGTTGGTGATGAGCGACTGGCGGGCGTTCTCGGGGAAGTCGCTGCCGCGCACCATCGAAGCCGAGCGAATGTCGGCGTCTCCTAAGAACGGGGCGATCGAGGAGTTCCACATCGAGAAGACGCCCAACTGATTGTCGTGGGCGGGATCCACCCACGCATGGAGCATCCAGCCGATGGCGTCGTGGAACTGCCCACCCAGGCCAGCACACTCCTCCCGGGTCACGAACTGGTCAACGCCCTTGCGGTTGCCGCGGCAGAGGTTGAAGTGCGAGTGCCAGTTGTCCAGTCCGCCGGTGAAGCCTTCGGGGTGGTCGAACCCGATGATCTCGGGCGAGATGACGAACGCCGTGCCCACCAGTTGCATGGGCTCGCCTGTCCATCTGCCCTCGGAGCACTGGCCCAGCGCCCCGTTCGGCAGGGAGTCGTCAGCCAGCGTGTAGAGCAGGATCTGTGGACTGCCCGGGTCGAAGCCCCGCCGCATGCTCGAGAGGTTGTAGAAATGCGATCCCATGTTCGGGGTCTGGATCCGGTCGGAGACGTGGCCGGCGCGACAGGCGTCGTCGACGTCCCGGTGCTCCTCCATGAAGGCGTTCAGTTCGTCCAACTCGGCGACCAACGCGCCCAGTTCGTCGGGGTGCAGCTCCAGTTCCTCGGGAATACTCCCGCCGCTCTCGTGCAACTCCTTGAGTTCGAGGTACGAACAGGGCAGGTCGGGATCCTGGCAGCGGACCTGGTCGCCGACCGGTCCCTCCACCAGCGTGGGCACGACGCCGGAGGAGGTCTCGCGGAAGACGTAGCGGGTGTAGCCAGGGGCGCCGCCCGCCTGGGGGTCCAGGTCGTCCGGCAGGAGCCAGGCGGCCTCGGCCTGCGAGAACCCGGCTGCCTCGGCCACATAGGCCTGGAGCTGCTCGGCGGTCTGGATGGCGCCGATGTCGATGGTGGTGGGCACCGCGGTGGTCGTGGTGGGCACCGCGGTGGTCGTGGTGGACACCGCGGTGGTCGTGGTGGACACCGCGGTAGTCGTGGTGGGCGCCGCGGTGGTGGGTGCAGCCACCTCGCCGTTGGAGGCGCATCCGGCGAGGAGGGCGACCGTCAGCAGCCAGACGGGTCGTAGGGAGTCCACGGGTGCTGTCTAGCACAAGGCCCGTCGACGAATTGAACGGTACCGATCCCAAAAAATCGACTCTGACCTGCGGGTTTCTTCCGAACCAAAAGACTTGTAGAGCACCGCTACCAGGGGGACGGCCTAGCTTCATCGTGCCGCATCCGGCGGCGGCTCTTCGACGGTGCTGCACCGTGCAGCACGCTTGCTTCACCTTCGGTGATACCAGTTCAGAGTGGGTCTTCGGCAGTTACCCGGCAGGTAACCGAGCCGCTATGTGGGCTACCCACCCAAATGACAGTTCCTTTAGAGGTCGAGGTCTTCACCTACGCGCCGCCACCTAGTGCCGTCGTGGCGGCGCACCACTCGACCGGGGACGCCGACCACCACTGAGTGGTCGGGTATTTCACCGCGGACCACCGAGTTGGCCCCGACGACGACGTGGGCACCGATTCGCGCCCCTGGGAGAACCACCGCGCCAGACCCAATCCAACTTCCTGGGCCAATGGTTACAGGTTCTTCCGAGGGCGCCTGCACTCCGATTGGGAGGTTTAGGTCTTCGTAGCCATGGTTCTGGTCGGTGATGTAGACATTCATTCCGGTATACACGTCATCGTCGATGTCGATGGCCAGATGCCCGACGATCGCCGTACCCCGTCCGATGAGACAACGGTCGCCGATACGAACCACCGGCTCGATACAGGTGTCCTCCCAGATAGCCATTCCGGCCGACAGCGTCACGTGCGGGGCGATCAGAGTGTCACTGCCGATCCAGATCCAACGCTCGCCGAACACCGGTCCGGTAGGCCACCCAAGGATGCTGCCGTCGCCGAACCCACCGAAGTTTCGGGCCGGCCGGTGGTTGGGACCCACTGCGGCGGCCCGACTGGCAATAGCCGCCGTCCAGCGAACAGTGGCTCCTGCCACTGACCAAGCAGCCGCCCTTAGTCCCGGCATGCCAGGAACCTAGATGCAATTAGGGCCGACCGGTTCCAGACCGGCGGATCAGAAGGTTGGGGGTTCGAGTCTCTCCGAGCGCGCCATTTGCCTTCACAGGTCAGGAAGCTCATCTGGTTCAACCAACACTTTGCACAGATCGTCGAGACCCAGGTCCAAGCATTATTGGCATTATTGCCACCGATCTGATAGCCGTGTCGCAGCCTCACCTAGGATTTGGTGAAGTGGGTCCGACAAACCCTCGAGGACATGCCAGATTTCTTCAAGAGTCAGCTCCTTGTCACTGAGGCCAGCAGCAGGATTTGAGACCACACCAATCGCCGCGTATGGCAGATTGAGTTCTCTAGCTAGTGCCACTTCTGGGTAGCCCGTCATCCCGACAAGATCTCCACCAAAGCCCGCATACATCTGGATCTCGGCGGCCGTCTCAAATCGAGGCCCATTGGAACAGACGTAAGTACCCCCATCTACAAGGTCAACACCCTCGGATGCAGCTATCTCCAGGAGCAGCTGCCGAAGACCACTGTCATACGGATCAGACATGTCGGTGTGTCGGGCTTCCTCATTGAAGAAAGTGTGGTCTCGCCCTCGCGTGAATTCGATGAACTGGTCGACCAGAACCAACTCGCCAACTTTGTATTGAGGGTTGATTCCACCACTCACGGCCGTCGCGAGGATCACTTGTACCCCAACGTCATGAAGCGCCTGCAGATTCGCCCGATAGTTGATTCGATGGGGTGGAACGCTGTGCCCTACGCCATGCCGTGGGAGAAAGGCGACCGGACAACTGTTCCAATATCCCCGTGTCAAGTGGACCAGACCATAGGCGGTAGCAACCTCCTGAGACTGAGCCTCCTGGATACCCGGGAGATCGTAAAAACCGCTTCCAGTGATCAAGCCAAGCATGCCTGAAAGGTACCTGTCAGTGGTCGTAGGGAGTCGCGGATCGGGCTCAGATCGGATTCAACGATTTCCCTTGATCAAACCGAACGATTCGCTTGTCCGTGACAAGCGCCGTAATCAACCCAACAGGGGTGAGGTCAAATGCCGGATTGATTGCCTCAGTGTTCTTAGGGGCGCTCGTGGCTCCTCTAAACGAAACGACCTCTTGGCCGTCTCGATACTCGATCTCGATGTCTTCGCCATTTGCGGTAGCCATGTCAATGGTCGACTCGGGAGCAACCACTATGAAGGGCACTCCGGCGTGCCGGGAAGCCAATGCCAGCGAGAACGTTCCGACCTTGTTTGCAGTGTCGCCGTTAGCAGCAATGCGATCGGCACCTACTAGGACTGCATCGACCATACCCCTGGAGATCAGGTAGGGACCGGCCCCGTCGACAACCAGCCTGTGCGGGGCTCCCATTCGCTGGAGTTCCCACGTGGTGAGACGTGCTCCCTGGAGCAACGGGCGAGTTTCAAGCACGATGGTTTCTTCAAGAGCAGCACTCTCGTGCAATGTTTGGACAACCGCTAGCGCTGTTCCTCGCTCAACACTGGCCAACCCCCCCGTATTACAGATCGTGAGAACTCGATACGAACTACGACTATCGGAAAGTTCACTGACCAGTTCAGCGCCATGGATTCCCATCATTTCTGAAGCAGCTAGTTCCTCGTCACGAACAGCCAATGCCTCCTCCAACACGGCGTCTGAACCTCTGGATGCCGCGGCCGCCACCCGGTCAACCATTCTTGCCAAGTTCACAGCGGTCGGCCGCGCCATACGAATCATCTGCACAGCATCATCAAATGCTGGATTACCGACACCGCAGTTACGAGCCGCCAACACGACTCCAAACCCACCGGCGACTCCGATAGCTGGCGCTCCTCGAACTGAGAGTCGACAAATTGCGGCAACCAGATCTGGAACGGTTGCAATTCGGATCGTGTGAAACGAATCCGGCAGTCTTGTCTGGTCCACCATCACAACGGCGTCGTCAAGCCAATCGAGTGTTCTCCCGCCAAGGTTCTCCATCTCGCTGCTCCAAGTGGTCCATTAGACAATCGTTATCATCCTAAAAACACCCTGCCTGCTTCCGACGCCATACAGACTCTGCCTAGAGACGGAGACCATGAGCATTGGGGGGCTAGCCAAAGGATCTAGAGCCTTGCAAAGGTACGCCCTCCTGGTATTAGTAACCCTCAACATCGAATCCTGTTTTGAGCGCTCAGCACCAGGTAACCACCATCAACAACCGTCGCATGCTCAACTAGAAATGTGGTCTCATGGAAAATCGGTGGAACCCCTCGGTTGCTAGCTCTCTTGAGAGTGTTCTTGACGAGTGTGTATACGGGTCTCGTCTCATCGGCTCAGACCCAGCCCTAGTCCTCCACGGTGGTGGAAACACCTCGATCAAAGCCCCATTTACTGACATCACTGGTAGCAGTGTCGACGCGCTGTTCGTCAAGGGATCTGGATGGGATCTAGCAACCATCGAGGAACAAGGATTCGCGCCTCTGAACTTGTCGCGACTCCGAGATCTCTTAGCCCTTAGCTCTCTGTCAGATCGCGAGATGATGCGGGAACTCACGGCTTCAAGTTTTGACCCTGACGCACCGGCACCATCGGTCGAGAGTCTTCTGCACGCCTACATCCCTCACTCTGCAGTGCTGCACAGCCATGCCGATGCTGTCATCTCGATTACCAACGTTGCCAACGGGGAAGACCTTATCCAAACCATTTTTGGGGATTCCGTCATCGTCATCCCCTACGTTATGCCCGGCTTCGAGCTAGCAAAGACGGTCGCCACGATGTGGCCAGCTCAAGCCCATGACCGCACCGTTGGGATGGTGCTCCTCAACCATGGACTATTTTCGTTCGGTGAGACGATGGCAGAGGCCTACAACCGTCACCACGAGCTAATTTCGAAAGCTGAACAATGGCTGGATAAGCAAGTCTCGATCCCAGGAGAAACCAGCGATGGTCTACCCATGGTTGACAAGCTTGCTTTGGTAGACCTGCGGCAGAAAATCTCAAATTCGGCTGGCCAGCCAATGATCCTGTGTCGTCACAGTGACCCAGTTTCGACCCGCTTTGTTCAACGTGCAGACCTCAAGAGTCTCGCTACAAGAGGACCACTTACACCTGACCATGTCATCCGTACCAAGCGCATCCCAATGGTTGGTAGCGATGTCGATGACTACAAACGGGCATATATCGAATACTTCAACCAATTTGAACACCGCGGGACCACAAGCGTCACAATGCTTGACCCGGCACCACGCGTAGTGGTCGACGCCGATTTCGGTGTGTTGACAGCGGGCCGGACTGTTACCGAAGCCGACATTGCCTTCGACATCTACAAACACACGATGCCGATTCTCGAACGCTCTGAAGACCATCTGGGTGGATACGTCGCTCTAGAACCAGAACACATTTTTGATGTTGAATATTGGGACCTAGAACAAGCCAAACTGCGCCTAGTTGGCCCACCACCTGCCCTTGCCGGGGCTATCGCTCTTGTCACCGGGGCTGCATCCGGCATCGGCCGGGCCTGTGCTGCCGAGTTACTCGCTAGAGGCTGTGCCGTGTGTGGAATCGATATTGACCACTCAGTCGAAGCCACCTTTGACCACCCAGCTTGGCTTGGACTCACCGCCGATGTAACCGATGCCTTCGCTCAAACAGTTGCTCTTGACAAGATCGTTGAACGATTTGGTGGCCTTGACATTGTTATCCCGGCCGCAGGGATATTCGGTGTTGTCGCACCAATCAGCGATCTCGACGCGACCGATTTCCGGGCCGTACAGGCAATCAATACCGACTCGGTTGTCAATCTTCTCCAAGCCACTTACCCGTTGCTGGCTCGGTCTCCTATTGGTGGTCGCGTTTCACTCATCGGGTCAAAGAACGTTGCTGCACCTGGTCAAGGAGCTGTGGCATATTCGGCTTCAAAGGCCTCACTCGTTCAAGTGGGACGAGTCGCAGCGCTGGAATGGGCCGATGCCGGCATCCGGGTCAACACTGTCCATCCAGACTCAGTATTCGATACGGGGCTGTGGACTGACGAACTGCTTGAAGAACGAGCAGCGCAATACGGCTTAACCGTCGACGGGTACAAAACCCGCAACTTGCTCAAGACGAAGATCGCTTCAGCCGAAGTGGCCACCGTGGCAGTGGAACTTTGTACTGACACTTTTGCGAAAACGACCGGAGCCCAGATTCCCATCGACGGCGGCAACGACCGGGTCATATAGGACGGAGTTGGTGGACGTTCCGTTTCCAGGCAGATCTGACCTATGAACTGACTGGTGATGTAACGCTGCCCTTTAGACATGGTTCCCGTACCCAGGCCGATTGGCAATCAAGCTTCATACAGACTCGAACAGAGTTAGCCCTCATCACGGGAGGACCTGTATCCATGACCCAAATACATCCACAGCGATTCATTGCGGAGGTGGTGGTCACCTGCGATACGGCCAACACGGTCTACACCCCTGGCATCGTGGATATAGAGGACGGAAGAATCCGATGGGTTGGGCCGAAGGAAGAAGCGCCCGCCAAGAGCGCCACCATGCACGAAACCGACATCGGTGGTTTGCTCATGCCCGGTCTCGTGAATTCCCACTGTCACACACCCATGACGCTCCTGCGAGGTGTCGGAGATGGCCTTCCTCTCCAAGAATGGCTCACTGAGGCCATGTGGCCACGAGAGGGTCTCATGACCTCTGAAGACGTGTGGTGGGGCATGACTCTTGGATCCGCTGAAATGCTGGAGAGCGGCATCACAACGAGTTGCGAGATGTACCTCTTTGAGGAAACAGTTGTCGAAGCTGTTCAACAGACTGGTGCACGCCTCGTAATAACTCCAGTTGTTATCTCCGAAAGCAGTCGGAGCCTCAAGGAACACATCGCAGATCTAACGGAACTACACAACCGTCACCACAATCCAGCAGGCCGAACGACGGTCGGCGTTGCCGCCCATTCCGCTTATGACCTAGGTATCGATCCTGTCGCCGAACTTGCTGACTTGGGCCGCTCGCTCGACACCATCTTCCACCTTCATCTTGCGGAAACTCAACAGGAAAGTACGGATCTGGAACGAAGGTTCGGCCAGTCCATTGCCCGGATTCTCTACGACCACGGTGTGTTTGATGGCCGGGTTCTTGCCGCCCACAGCGTTTGGGTGGACCAAACGGATATCGAGTTGATGGCTGATACTGGAGTAGCAGTCGCCCATTGTCCGATCAGCAACATGAAGCTTGGAGCCGGGATTGCTCCCCTCGTCGATCTACGGACTGCAGGGGTGACCGTTGGATACGGGACTGACGGTCCGGCGTCGAACGACTCTCTAGATCTCTGGGAAGAGGTCAAGATCGCTCCTCTATTGGCAAGAGCCCAGGCATTGGACTCGACTGCGATAACCGCGGCCGAAACATTGGCCATGGCGACACGAGAGGGCGCGGCCGCTGTTGGACTAAACGATGTCGGGAGTCTGGTATCTGGGAACGCCGCCGACATGATCCGTGTCGACCTGAACCAGAACACATTCGTACCAGTGACTAGCCCGGATGAACTGATTGCCCATCTCGCTTGGTCTGGATCAAACCGATTGGTCACCGATGTCTGGGTCGCTGGAGAACAGGTCGTAGTAGATGGCAAGGTGCAGACCGTAGACACGGAGCGGGCAAGAGCTCAGGTCCAAGAACGAGCTCGCCGACTAGCGGGCTCCTGACTACGGATCAGAAGATTGGAGACCGTGAAGGTCAAGGGCTGCAAGGGAGCGGGCCATGGGAGACGCACAGCGGCAGACCTAAGCGGTCACAACTCCTAGGTTTTTGTAATGGCCCCTGATCTGACGCTCAAACAAATTCCCGGATCCGACTGTGACTTCGAAGAGATACTTGAGTTCGCCGCGACTTACGACGGTTACCGGCGAATCGCGGAATCCCCAAAGAATCTCAGCGCCGTCTACGAGCCGATTCGTATGGAGTGGCGACGGTCAGGGGTCCTTCCCGACTGGATGGGCGTCGACCTCCTAAGAGGTTTTCTGTTCTTGATGTATCGGGAAGATCACTTTGGCCAGCCGATGGGCTACGTCTCCGAAGAAGAAGAGGTCGAGCGCCTGGAACCCTTTCGACACGTCATTGAGGCAATTCGACGACAATGCGTCTGATCTCGTGGTTCTGGGGGTTGCAGCCGCAAGCCCTTCTGCCAGGCCTGTTGGTCGGCCCGTAACGTCGACTCTGTGAAGTGGCACACCCACGGGGACGATCCCGGAGAAATCAGCCGGCTCATGTTCGAGATATCCGTCGATTGGGAGTGGGGAGACCCCCGATCCGAGATCGCTCAAACTCCAGAGAACGAAGCCCTCTGGAACCAACTCAAGGCCCAGATCCAGGACACCGGGGGGTTCGGGTTCGGAACCGGTGACATGGCAGCGGAGGGTGACCATGTCGAACGCACCTATCTGGCTGCGAAGGAACGCGGCGAGATCTCGATCCTGTACATGGTCGAGGAAGGACCCGATTCCTTAAAAGACCTTGTGCTTCGCGAGTCCGGGTGGGTGCGAACTTCGACGTTGGCCGACTGGCGCTTTGGTGAACGTTCCGACATCGATGAAATCACCCAGGAAGAGGCCAAGCGGTTTGCTGACAATCTTGGGCTTGGTCAGTTCGTCAAATAGGAATCGAAGAGACCACTGGAGGTACTTCCATCATGACCACCCCGATCGAGCAGATCACAGTCGAATGCTCCGGCTGTGGCCACCGTTATGAGGATTACCACCGACGGTCGATGAACCTTGCGTTAGACGACTTTGACGACGACTACATCGAACAGATGTCGACCACGACTTGTCCGGAGTGCGGCGTCAAGCGTTCGATCGGATCACTCGTAGTACGTGAGGTCGACAACACATGGGTATTCGAGGTCTAACGTCGGTGTTGTCGACTAGGGGCGGGTGAGCTCGGCGGAGGAGGTTTCCTCAGGCGTTCGCCTCGGCCCGGGCCTTGAGCATGGCCGCGAAGTCGCCGACCGGTCGGACCTGCGCCGTGCCGGCATCGATGATCGGAAACATGCCCTGAAAGACCTGGGCAGCGTCGTCGGCGTCGACCACGAAGAAGAAATCGTGGCCCGGCGGATCCACCCAGGCACCCACTACCTCGTTGACGTGCTCGGTCAGGGTGTCCATCACCGCGCCGAAGGTGACCGCCATGGTGGCGTCATCTTTAGCCGGGCACGTGTGCTCGTCGTGGTGGTGGGTGACATGGAAGAGCATGACTCCGCCTGCTTTCTCTCTGATGAAGGTGTTGTTTGCTTGGACGATGTCGATTCCAGCAGGCCCCGGGGGAAGGCGACAAGCCGTCTCAGGGCTTCAGGAACACGGAGTTGTGGAGATCAATAACGAGATACAGGTATTCCTAGGAAGGTCGGTCGGCCACCCTCTGGAACGCCGGCCCCACTACCTCGTAAGACGCCGAGCTTCAGGGCGTGCGACCGCAGAAGCCCAGTAGGCGATCCAGAGCGGAGGCATCTTCTGGAACTTCCACCTCAGGGCCAAAGCTTCCTACAGCCCGCAAGTCATCAGTGATGAGCGCGCCGAAGAACGCTGTCGTGGCCTCGACCAGGTCATCTGGAGGGTCGAAGTCCTGGCCGGTCGAGCGGGCGAGGTCCCAGCAATGGACAAGGTTGTCGCCGGAGATGGTCTCCAGCGCAGCACCGATCGGCATCTGGCCTAGGAAGAAGTCAGCCGTCGCTTCGACATCCTCGATACCGTCCACCGCCGCATCCAAGGCGGCCGAAGCATCCCGGTAGGTCGCGAGGTGGTCATCGCCGAGGACGTCGCCAAACCGCTCGGGCATCCCACCTAGCAACTCATCTCGACGCGCGGTGTCTCCTGCAAAATCGGCGGCG
>Ga0206679_10004200_pt1 | contig 10839 bp, 8 predicted proteins | sample M110012015metaG_FD_155464 | JGI IMG/M metagenome (GOLD analysis project Ga0206679, IMG submission 155464) | Ammonia-oxidizing marine archaeal communities from Monterey Bay, California, United States - M1 100m 12015 | ecosystem: Environmental > Aquatic > Marine > Intertidal zone | place: USA... | reverse complement strand
TGCCGACAACCCGTCGCACCTCTTTTATAACCTCATGCACGCCAAGATCTGAAAACTCCTCAATGAAGATAACTCGCATGCCACTGTTTTTTGAAAACTCCAGGCCTTCAGCAAAATTCTGGCCGCCGCGAATACCGATCTGCACCGTCTTGGTGGGGTCAATTAAATTCGCCTCTACGGCGCGACGAAAGGGTGCGCCATGATGGAACTTCGAACCCCACATCTCATCCCAGGTATCGGTATGTGCATCAATGTGGACAAGTGCCAACGGCTCGCTGGCAATGGCCTTGAGAATTGGGAAGGTAATGGAATGATCGCCACCTGCAGACAAGGGTATAACGTTGGCTGCACTGATTTTTCTGTAGAAATGTTCAATTGTTTCTATCTGCCGGTCAAGGTTATACCAATCGTCAAACGGAACATCCCCCAAATCGGCAACCCTACACAATTCAAAAGGATTGATGTTACGTTCTATATTAAAGGTGCGCATCAAGCTTGATGCATTCCTGATCTCTCTGGGCCCGTGTCGCGCCCCAGCTCTGTTGGTTACCCCTAGATCAGTGGGAACACCAATCAAACCAATATCAATGGCACTTAAATCATCGGCAACCGGTGCACGCATAAACGTGGCCAATTCGGTAAACCGCGGTTGCATACGAGGATCATAGAACTCACCGGTAACCGGATTGCGTTTAGCGTAAAAACCCTTATCTGTCATAGACCCCTCCATAACACCATTGCACTTGCACCAGGCACTTGGGACTGTTTGCGTTCAATGCGGTCATCCCTGATTTATGATGATCAACACGCGCTAAATCAGTCGTTTCTTCCGGTATCATTAAGATCAATCCCAGTTAACTTAATTTCAGTACCTTCCTGGCATTTTCGCGCAGAAACTTCGGCCATACCTCGTCTTTAAGCGCCAGCCCCTGCATGTCTGTCATGATCCGCTCCACACTCAACCCCATAGGGAAATAACCGCCATACATTATCTTGTCAGCACCCCGACTGTTCGCATAGTTAATGATGGCCTGCGGATAGTGCTTTGGTGCAAACGCCGTGGTCGAGTAATACAGATTAGGCCACTTCAACATAAGCTTTACAGCCAGATCCTCCCAGGGTTCACAACCATGCCGGGTAACAAAAACCAGTTCAGGAAAATCATACATGACCTGATCAAGCAGCTCGACCTTCTGTGGCCACAGAGGAAATCTTGGTCCGGGCACGCCAACACAGGAAAAAATGGGCACATCTAGCTCAACGCATTTGGCATAAATGGGATACATTCTGGCATCATTAATACCCACCTGTGGGTTATAGCCCGCATTGAATGCGCCAAAAGAGGCTACCCCAAACTCCTCATACTGGCGCACCATATCACGCACGCCCTCCATACCTTTATTCGGGTCAACAGAACCCTGGCCTACAAATCGGTCCGGGTGGCGACTTAGTGCTTTTCTTGACACTTCACCACCAACCCCGATCAAGCCCACTTCAATACCGTACTTATCCATTTCACCCAGGGTCACAGCAATAGGGTCCTGATTGTTTCCATACACCTCTTTGGGGACCTGCTTAAACATATACTCAACTGGGAAATCAAACTTCGCAGAAGGATCTTTCAATTGCTTACGAATAAAGTCGTACATAGCAAAATCCTCGGCTGGAAAGCCAATCATGGTATCAATGATGCCTATACCGGCTGGAACGGGCATATAATCTCCTCCTTTTATATTTTCTTTGGCGACTTATGTTCCGGCATTGCCCTTAGCCCTCAACTACCGGCCCGTGCCCCCTGAAACAGATAACACATTGAATCAGCCGGAATTTCCTCCCTGGGCAGTGGCTGGCTGACCTGTTCTGGGGTTGGCCCAAACCGATTGGCCAGCGGAAGTAGCTTTTCCAGGTCAAAATTATAGACACCGGCAGCATTCAGCCCCAGTAATTTCCTTCGGTGTTGTTCCGAGACATCATCAAAGGTAAGCCGAAGCGACTCAAGATTGTAAGGGAAAGTACCCTCATAGTGCGGGTAATCGTTACCCCACATAACTTTGTCAACGCCAATCTGCTGGATACCACCGAGATCCGCTTTACTGGGGAAGCTTGCGCCATACCAGCAATTCCGGTCAGCATAAAAACTCGGCGTTTCAGTTAATACCCATTCCTGATCACCATAGTTCAGTTCGCCAATGGCGCCAGCCGCCATGCCTCTGTGAATCCGATCCATCTGAGCCAGTAATGCCGGCGCCCAGGCACAACCGGATTCCGTCAGAACATACTTAAGCTTAGGAAACTTCTCGAAAACCCCGCTCATAATCAGATGACGGAACCCAGCCTGGCAGTAATAGGTAACTTCCGTGACCCACAGGGCTTCACCCACCATGGAGTTACCATAATCAGGTGAGCCCTGTCCAGAATGCTGATTTATGACCAGATCATGGTCCTGGATAGCGGCAAAAATCTTGTCCCAGGCGGGATCAAAAAGTGGTTTCAACCAAGTGCAATCGGGCGGAATAAGCGGCAACAAAACACCACCTCGCAAGCCGGCCTCAGCGATAAACTCAATGTCCCGGATCGCTTCATCAAAATCGTTGGGTAAAATCAGCCCAATACCAGCACGTCGATCGGGATCTTCAGCACAAAAGTCTTTCAGCCAGCGGTTATGGGCCCGAATACCCGCCAGCGTTAATTCATAGTCTTTCGGGGCGGGCGGCCTGGCAGTGACAATGCTCTTCCTATAAAAAGGCGGCACCGTATTGGGAAATATAACCTCACCCACAACACCCTGGCTATTTTGATCCCGGCTTCGAATTTCCAGATCCCAATTGCGCATTTTTTTACTCCCATAATGCGCCTGAGATGGATTCTTATAACCGCCGCGCCACTGATCAAAACGATCCCTGTATTTCGGCTCCAGATATTCGCGATACTGCTCATGACTGCCACCTGCGTGGGTATCAGCTGTAATGAGTAGGTAAGGGTCATTCTTCATATTCATCTCTCATCGTTGTCGTAGGGCTTCAAACCGCTACATCAGCTATTGAAATCGGATTCGTGTTCCTCGACCAGGTAAGAACGCATGTATCGCGTATCAAACAACTTTTTCTCGTCCTTGCGAATCTCAGCCGCCACTGCAGGCTCGGCTAATCTCTTACCACAGGCTGCGAAGCTTGCCTGATCAGGATACCAGATATGCAGGATAACATCGTATTCGGGATCACGAAGAACGCCATCTCGATCAGGAAGGGGGTCGAGAAACTGCCTGAAATATCGACTCGCATAACCCTTCAGGTACTTCTCACCTATTAGCCTGTGCCGGCTCTCATAGTATCGACGAAATGCCTCAACCGACATGCCCGGCGTTCGCTTCATGGGACTAACAAGCTTGATCATGGCCTTCTCCACACATTGACTGTTATACGCTGAATGTAAAGTGCCAGGGGTCCTGACACAAGAGATAAGCCCGCCCTGAATCTGATCCAGGGCAGCCTTGAAGCCAGCGTCTTGCAGGAGCACATCCTGTTATTAGCCGGTCAACTATACGCTCAGGAAGCACCTCCGGATAATCGATCTCTTCTGGCCTTAAGCTGTGCCTGGATCTCTGTATGCCGCCTTCTGGTCAGGTTGTATCTCAGATAAAAGAATACCGCAATAACACCCGGCACTACGGCAACGGGGCCGTCAATCAAGCCCAACCTGAAAATAATTTCCGGGTCCACTGTACCGGGCTCAGCGCCAACAGGAAAATCAATAATATCGATTGCGATCCCTGCTAGCAGATGGCCTAGGCCGGAGGAGGCCTTGGCAAAAAAGGAACGGGCAGCATAAAAAATGCCTTCCTGTCGACGATGCGTATTGAGTTCGTGCTCATCGGCAATATCTGCAAGCGCCGACATGGCGCTGATTAACAAAATGACCCCAAAGGTCAGAGTCAGCAGGTAAAAAACCATCAGAAAAGGAATTAGCAGATCGCTATTGTTCTCCGGGAAATAGCCTGCAATGCGCAATATTACAGGCAACGTTGCAAAAATGAGTAACGCTATGAGCCCGCTAATGAGTACCGGTTTTTTTTCAAATCTATTATGCAATGGAGCAACAACAACAAAACCGACTATTGGCGCTATCAAACCAAATATCATGAAATAACGAATCTGTTCTGGCAGTAATTCCCAGTAATAGGTATTCATATGCAAACCAATGGTATCTCGAGTACCCAGTGTCGCAGAGAGTAATAAATAGCCAATCAGTAACATCAGGTAGTTGCGGTTAGACATCGCTGAGCGGACATCCCGGATAAATTCCATGGTACTGAGTCGCGGTAAGTCAACCGCAACCTGGGGTAATCTGGGAACAAGATTTAGCGTTAGGGCGGTTGATAAAAACATGACCACACCGCCTGCGCAGGCCGCCCAAATGGCAAACGTCGGATAGGCCTCCCGATTTAGCAAACCATTTGAATACTCGGGCGTTGCTGAAAATACAAAAGAATAAGCAACGAAGGCAGTACCAAAACCACCCACCGAACCCAGCAAGGTATTAATACTCATAACCCGGGTACGTTCCGTAAAATCCGCCGATAATTCGGCCCCCAGGGCCAGATGCGGCACATGAAACAGGGTCATCGCTGAACGCATGATCACAGTCAATCCGGTCAACCAGAGAAACAGTGTAAAACTACTGAACCCTGCAGGTGGGCTGTAAATAAGGAACAGGCATAGCATCACCGGTAAAGGTGCAGCAAACATGAACGGATGGCGGCGGCCAAGCCGGGATCGCCATCGATCTGAGAGTGTCCCTACCAGCGGGTCCGTAATTGCATCGACGACCAGCGCGATGGTTATAGCAAGCCCGGCTAAGGTACCGGGTACACCCATGATATTGGTATAAAAAAAGAAGTTGAAGGCATTAAATGCGACACCGACGATCGCTTCTGCTGCCGCACCAATACCATAAACAAACTTAACGCCATGGGGCACCCCTGCTGGGTAGGCGCTGGTTCCCACTCGCGCGGGCGGGATATCAATTGCAGACACTGCTTGCTCTTTGTACAGCTGGAATCCCAGAGTAGAAGACTTGAAAGCCAGATACAAGTCATTCTTACTGGATTGTGTAACCCCCCTGATGGGCCGTATTTAAATAAAGGCAAGCGCACGATTAGGCGCTGAGAAAACCCGTTAATGTGGAATCAGTACCACCGGTAACTCGGTAATTCCCCTGATAAAATTTGATTTCAGGCGCTTAGGTAAATCGACAACCTGTACCCTCCTGAATCGTTTCATAATTTCTTCCCAGACAATTCGCAGCTGCATTTCCGCCAGACGATTACCCATGCAGCGGTGTACGCCAAAGCCAAAGGAAATATGATTTCGAACCCCTTGCCGATCAATGATGAACTCATCTGGTCGCATTATCTTAGCTTCATCTCTGTTTGCAGATACATACCATAAGATAACTTTATCACCTGCCTTAATGTTATGCCCTTTGAGTTGCGTATCTTTAGTCGCCGTTCGACGCATATGCATTAAGGGTGTTTGATATCGGATTATCTCGGACACCATGCTGGGAATCAGCGACCGATCTAGGCACAGTTTCTCGTACTCCGCCGGATTCTCGTTTAACATCAGCACACCCCCAGATAGGGAATTTCGGGTGGTATCGTTACCGCCAACAATGAGTAACAGCAGATTACCCAGAAATTCCATAGGGCCCATGTTCGCAAAAGCTGAGGAATGTGCCATCAGGGTAATAAAATCAGTTTTCCCGACCGGTGATTGATGGGCCCTTTCCTGCCAAATCGCCGTGAATTCAGCCAGGCATTCCTGCAATGCGGCCTGGCGGTCCGCGGCACTGACACTGTCATCACCAGCAATTTCTTCACTCGAAGTCGCCATATCAGACCAAAAAGTCAGTTTGCTGCGTCTCTCAAAAGGGAAATCAAATAACGTTGCCAGCATCTGTGTTGTCAATTCGATGGATACCCGTTCGACCCAGTCAAATTGTTCACCTACCGGAAGCTCGCTCATAATCCCGGCCACCCTCCTGCGGATGACGGGCTCAAGCTGGCTCAGGCTCTTGGGACTCACTGCAGCCGTCACTGCCTTTCGCTGACTATCATGTTTGGGCGGGTCCATAGCGATAAACTGTTCGACAGTGAATTCCGGATCCTGGTCCCCCATGACTATGGCTGGGAACGATGAATAGGTCTGGGTATCTTTCTCAATAGCCATGATGTCTGCATATCGAGTGATCGACCAGTAGGGACCGAACAGACTGTCCTTGCAATAATGAATAGGCGCCTCTTTCCTGAGTCGCTCAAAGTAGGGCCAGTGCGCATCATTTTCATACAATTGGGGATCAGAAACATCAAATTCATCGAGAGGGATCGAATAGGGATCTAGAACCTCCTGCATTTCAGCCATTGCGGCAACCTCTTTTTTTTCAATCTACTTTTTTTTAACCATATCAAACAAATTGAGAAAATACCCAGATTTCTAAAGGCCCTTAAGCCGAGGTAACAACACAAACCTTTCTTCCATGCGGGGTGGGCACAGACCTGAGACTAAAACTGGAATTTAATGCTTGATCTTATCTGTAGCATATTTTCTTGTAACGGCGAGTTCAACAAGGATTTCGGCATGCCGTTCCGGCGTTAATTTATAACCCGTATAGAATAAAACTGAGATGAATCCTAACCCGGCAATAATGGGCCCGTAAAAGATGCCCATATCCAATAGGGTCTGAGGTGCCACGTCGGCTGCCGTTCTGATTTCTGGCCCTACCGGCCAGTCTATGAACTCCAGTGCCCAACCCGCAATGACTGCGCCAAAGCCACTGGTGGCCTTAGCCGAGAATGCAACCGCTGCAAAAAAAGCACCTTCCTGCCGGCGGCCAGTCTGATATTCATGCTCATCACAGACATCAGCCATCATCGAACCATAACCAACATTGGCCTGTGCTGTGGAAAATCCCTGGATAACTTTCAGGGCCACCAGAAGCGGCATGAGCAGAGCATCACCATTATCAGGGAACCACTCCAACAGCCTCAGCACAACCGGTAAGGTCTGGAAAAAAGCCCAGCAAAGGCCACCAAAAATGAGGCAGGCTTTCTTGCCAAATCTGGAAAACAGCCTTACCGAGGCAAAAGTACCCAGGGCATTACCAACAGCATAAGCGACCAGGACAGGGATAATAATATTTTCGTCCAGTTCCCAGAAATAAGTGAACATATAGATGTCCAGGGTTCCGGTGACACCTACCATAACGTAGACGACCAGTACGCCAGTAAATAAGAACCGAAAGTTCCTGCTCTTAGTTACATCTTTGAAGTCACTGAACAGTCGGTAAAAAATAGTGACTGTAGAAACCTTGGGCTGCGGTTTAACTTTGAGAAGAAAGGGGATAACTCCTCGCGTACCCCAGGCACTCCAAAATATTGTGATGGCCATTGCTCCGGCCACACAAAGAGCCCAGGGAACATAGGCATCTGGCACAAAACGACCTTCAGCACCTTCGCTTCTGAACACAGGAGAAAAAACCAGGAAAAACAATATCAGCGCAAAAAGCGCGCCGATGTTACCGAAAAACTGCCGGTAGGCTACCAGAGCAGTCCTGTCTTCAATATCTTCTGTTATCTCAGCACCCAGAGCAATATGCGGTACATGATAAAGGGACATCATCGTTCTTGCCAGATTCGTAAAGACGGCCAACCAGACAAACAAAGCCCATTCAGTGGTCACCAATGGAAAGAACAATAAAAAGAAACAGGCCGATAACGGCAGAAAAGAGGCATACATAAAAGGGTGCCTTCTGCCCAGCTTGGATTGCCAGTGATCTGATAGAGAACCCGCGAAAATATCCGAAAACGCGTCGACAATGACGGCGAGGCCTATGGCTGAAGCCGCCAGGCCAGGGCTCAATCCAAGTATCTGGCTGTAATAAAAAAGCAGGAAGAAACTCAATCCCGTGCCAAACATGCCCTCCCCGGCCTGACCAATTCCATAGGCAAGCTTTAGCTTGAAATTAAGTTTCTCTATCACCATGCCTTTCTCAACTAGCGGAAATCCATTCAGCCACGATCGGCTCTTTCAACTCGACTCCGTATCAATCTAAATTAGCAGTTACAGCCAATCCGGACCTCATTGTCTTTTATCCAAAAACTTTGAGTATGGATACTTCAAGCGCTGACCCCAGCTTTCTACTAACCCAATAACCAAATACCGGCGGCGCTGCCCGTGGCACCTGTCTCATTGATCGGGAAACGTCCTTAAATGCGTTATAACAGCATCGGCAACCGCTTCCTCAGCCTCCTGTATCAACCAATGGCCAACATCCAGCTCGACCAGCCTGTAGTAGCCTGATATCAATGCTGGCGTTGCATCAATTCCGGTCCTGCCAATGGCTTGATCCTGATTACCCCAGATCATCAGTGTGGGGTTGGTTATCAGCCCAATGGGCTGCCTGGGTGAATCTGCAGACATTGATCCCCTATACCAGTTAAGTGCGCCGGTTAAAGCACCCTCTTGCTGGAACACTCTCATGTATTCTTGCACCTGCGCCTCGCCTGATTTATCCCAGACCGTTTTCAATAAGGCATAGTCATCTTCCGCAAAGGCCGCTTCGGCTGCCCCATGCTGCTGGAAAAACTGGATATACTGGCTCTTTTCGGATTGCTCGGAGTCACTGGCAATTGCCTGACCGAAAGCATCTATGTGGGGTACAGACATCGCGGTCCAGCTGATTACCCGATCTGAATAAAGACTAGTGACCAACCAACCAAGCCCTGCTCCATGATCATGGCCAATAAGGTGAAATCTCTGAAAGCCCAGGGCGTCTGCCAGGCCAATGACATCTGCGGCTAATTCCGAGTAGGCATAATCGGTGACATCAGCAGGCCTGGCGCCATGACTATAGCCTCGCTGATCAGCAGCAGCTGATTGATAACCCTCCGACTCCAGGGCCGCCATTAACGGCATCCACATATGCGAGGTTTCCGGAAAACCATGCAACAAAATGACTGCTTCACCCTGATCGCCTGCTCGCCGCACATCAAAGGTATAGCGCCCAACGCTTATTTCACTGGTACTCACACTCATTCAGGTTATTCCTTCCAATACCCTGACAACATGCTCGGACCGGTAACGTATGTCAACTGCAATTCATTGCCGCAGGCAGTTAAAATAGTCTTGCATGCGAGCATCCAGGGATGCTTGCCTAATCCTCGGTGGCAGAGCTTAAAATCCAGCCTGGGCGGCTTCGATGGTTGCCAGACTATCTTCATCCAGCCTTTGATAGTCTGTCTTACCCGGCAGCAACACATAAACCGGGTCACTGAACAAAGACAGGTTATAGGCCTGCTTACGCAAATCGCCCTTAACCATCTTGAAGGTTCCGGTAACATCGATTTCTGGCTGAATCCTTACAAACACGGGGATGGCGTAGGCAGGCAACTGCGCCCGTATGTACTGGGAAAATACCACCACATCCAAAACCTCAAGACCATCCACCAGCGTGATTGCGGCCATCCCAGCTCGACCATCCGCGCCAGCGATTTCAACTCCATATACATTACAGAATTTAATCTGTTCAAAGCCATTGAGAATTTCACCTACTTCATTGGTAGATACATTCTCGGATTTCCAGCGAAAGGTATCACCCACTCGATCGACGAACTGGTAATGCGGGTAGCCAAGGCTAAAACCAACATCCACTGTAGACATCAGATCCCCGGAGTTAAACCAGGCATCGCCTGTTTCAAACACATCGCGGATAATCTTTTTTTCAGTTGCCTGTTTATCGGTGTAGCCTTCAAATACAGTATCTTCTGTGATTTTCCCAAGCAGCAGGCCTGGCTCTCCCTGGGCTACCTGAACACACCGATCCTGAGCGTCTCTTACGATCTCATCATTGTCCACATCGTACTCAACCAACGCGACCTCAGCGGAAGTCATCCCCACTGTACAGTCCTTGTTCATCAAGTTTGCAAATGCCACATTGCCCTCAGATGCACCATAAAATTCGGCGACCCGCTTTATACCAAACCGGCGCTTAAATCCCTTCCAGACATCCGGCCTCATACCATTACCCATCATGGCTCTCAAAGGATTTTTGTGGTCATCTGGCCTGGCTTCGGTGTTAGTCAGATAGCGGCACAACTCACCGATATAAACAAGGCAGGTGCAACCGTTGTCCCGCACTTCAGTTAAGAAATTAGAAGCAGAAAACTTCCGTCGGACAAACATACTGGCACCAGAAGTAAATGCGGCACCGGCGCCAATCATCAAGCCAGTGCCATGATAGAGCGGAAGACAAATATACAACCTGTCTTTTTCTGTGCATTTATAACCTGCCATGGCCGACATATCCGCGCTCATCAGGAATCGCCTGTTCGATAAAACCGCGGCTTTGGGAAGACCCGTTGTACCTGAAGTAAATATATATAGGGCAATTTCTCCCAGCTGAGTATCCATCGTCTCGGGAGGATTAACCGTACTGGCCTCTACTGCACCCTCGGCTAAATTCTTAGCCCAGTTGATAGCACTTTCTTGTTCACCATCGGGCATGATGAAATAATCTTCACCTTCTTCAAGATCGAGTTCACTTTTTACTTCATTCAAAGCCGCAGCAATTTCACTGCCGAATACGCACTTTGTGGAATTGGTCACCTTGATACAATGGGTTAACGGTTTACCCGTTAAGTTGGTATTGATAAGACCTGCTGTTACCCCAATTTTATTTAAACCTACCAGCAGCGCCAGAAATTCTATACGGTTTTCCATGATGACACTCACCGTATCGCCTCGCGCTGCACCTTGCAGTCTCAGGTAATGAGCATACTGATTC
>Ga0206679_10004199_pt1 | contig 10841 bp, 8 predicted proteins | sample M110012015metaG_FD_155464 | JGI IMG/M metagenome (GOLD analysis project Ga0206679, IMG submission 155464) | Ammonia-oxidizing marine archaeal communities from Monterey Bay, California, United States - M1 100m 12015 | ecosystem: Environmental > Aquatic > Marine > Intertidal zone | place: USA... | reverse complement strand
TTCCTGTTGGAAGAGGTCAAAGAGAATTAGTGATTGGTGACCGTCAAACTGGAAAAACTACTGTTTGTATTGATACTATTATTAATCAAAAAGAATTTTATGATAGGGGAGAGCCTGTTTTTTGTATCTATGTTGCTATAGGGCAAAAAGGATCAACTATTGCTGGTATTGTAAACAAACTAGAAGAAGCTGGCGCTATGGCTTATACAGTGATTGTTGCAGCTAACGCATCTGATCCTGCTCCAATGCAATTCTATGCACCATTTACAGGAGCTGCTATAGGTGAATACTTTAGGGATACAGGTCGACCTGCATTGATTGTTTTTGATGACCTTTCTAAACAAGCTGTTGCTTATCGTGAAGTTTCATTATTATTAAGAAGACCTCCTGGTAGAGAAGCTTATCCTGGAGATGTTTTTTATCTTCATTCAAGACTTCTTGAAAGAGCTGCAAAGATCAATAACTCAGATGAAATTGCTTCTCAAATGAATGACCTTCCTGACTGTCTTAAAGACAAAGTTAAAGGCGGTGGATCATTAACTGCACTTCCAATTATTGAAACACAGGCAGGTGATGTTTCTGCTTATATTCCAACCAATGTGATTTCTATTACTGATGGTCAGATTTTCTTAGAGGCGAACCTATTTAACTCAGGTGTACGACCTGCTATTAATGTTGGTATCTCTGTATCTAGAGTAGGTGGTTCAGCTCAAATTAAATCTATGAAAAAAGTAGCTGGTACACTAAAGCTAGATCAAGCACAATATCGTGAATTAGAGGCTTTTGCAAAATTTGGTTCTGACCTTGATGCTGCAACAATGGCTGTCTTGGAAAAAGGAAAAAGAAATGTGGAAATCCTTAAACAAAATGAAGGCTCGCCTCTTTCTGTTGAAGAGCAAGTTGCTATCATCTATTGTGGATCTACTGGTATTTTATCTGGTGTTCCTGTTGAGAAAATAAAAGAATTTGAGGCAGAATTCTTGAGCTACATGAAGAACAAGCATAAGAAAGAGCTAGAAGAATTAAAAGCTGGGAAACTTTCTACAGATATTACAAGAGTAATAAGACAGGTAGTAGAGGATCTAAGCCAAAAATATGAAAACTAATATTTAGCTAATTAATTTTATTGTATGGCTAATCTTAAAGAAATACGAACCAGGATTACTTCGGTAAATTCTACCATGCAGATCACATCTGCCATGAAAATGGTTTCTGCAGCGAAATTAAAACGAGCACAAAATGCTGTGGTTCAGATGCGTCCGTATGCTGAGAAATTGCAAGAAATATTAGCCAATGTTTCTTCATCAATTGATACTGCGGATAATGAATTCATTAAACCAAGAGAAGAAAAAAAGATTCTTATTGTTGCCCTGTCTTCTAACAGAGGATTATGTGGAGGGTTCAACAACAACGTAATCAAGCAAGCGAAAAAAATATCTAAGGAATCTAATTCTTCAACAGTTGAAATTTTGCCTGTTGGTAAAAAAGCAACTGATGCCTTTAAAAAAAGTGAGCTTTTAGCTAAAAAAGGTTCTCTTCCTGATAATCTTGAATTATTATGGGATAATCTTTCGTTTGACAAAGTTTCACCATTTGCTGAGAACCTAATGGGTCAATTTGTAGAAGGTTCTTATGATAAAATCATTATCGTATACAATTCATTTAAAAATGCAGGTGTACAAATTTTGAAATCTGAACAATTTCTCCCAGTAGTTAGCAATGAATCCGATGAAGCTGAATCTAATTCTGTTGATTATATTTTTGAGCCATCTCAGGAAGATATCATTACTTCTCTTATTCCAAATTCATTGAAAACAACACTATATAAGGCTATGCTGGATTCTTATGCTTCAGAACATGGTGCTAGGATGACAGCAATGCACAAAGCAACAGACAATGCATCGGAAATGATTAAAGAATTAAAGCTTACTTATAATAAAGCTCGTCAAGCATCAATTACCAACGAAATACTTGAGATTGTAGGTGGTGCTGAGGCGCTGAGTAACTAATAATAAAACAACAAATTCTGTAATCCCATTAGTTTAGGCTGATGGGATTTTTTATTTTTACTTACAATGAAGTTTTTCAATCTTAATTTAAGAGGCCGTATCTATGTTTCCATGCTAGCTCTTATACTGCTATCTCTATTTGTAATAGGGATTACTACTATTGTTTTCTTTAATGAGCAGAACAAAGAATACCATGAAAAAAGACTTCAAAGAAAAGAAAAAACAGTAATTACCTCTTTAAAAATTCTTTTCCAAGAACTTGATCTAAATGAAAAAATGGACTTTTTTCAAAAAGATTTTGACGATAAAATTCATGAACTATCTGTCGTAAATAATATAGAGATCAATGTATTTAATCTTGAAGGAGAAATTCTAATGTCTAGTAACTTTGAATATTCAGACACTACTTTTTATAAAACAAAAATTGCTGGTCCTATTTTAGAAAAATTAAAGACTAACGGGAAAAGACAAATCGAAAAAATTAATGATAGTTATTTTAACACCTACACCTATGTTAAAAATGAAACCACGAAAGAAAATATTGTTATCATTAATATCCCCTACAATACTGAATTATCCCCTGAAAAAAATGAATTATCACGTTTTCTAACTACTTTATTGGAAGTCTATATTTTGCTTTTAATTGGAGCTAGCATAATTGCTTACTTATTATCAAATTATATCACAAAATCATTGCGTGTAATTGCCGAAAAATTAAAATTAGTTAAAATCAATACTGTCAATGAATCCATTGAATGGCAAGGAAATGATGAAATCGGTGCACTAATTAATGAGTACAATAACATGATCTCTCTGTTAGAAGAAAGTGCATTGAAATTGGCTAAAAGTGAAAGAGAAAGTGCCTGGAGAGAAATGGCGAAACAAGTAGCTCATGAAATCAAAAACCCTTTAACGCCTATGAGGCTGAGCATACAGCATCTTGAAAGATCTTTAGACCCAAATAGTCCAGCTTTTAAAAAGGACCTTGCTAATTTTTCAAAAAAGTTAATTCAGCAAATTGATACATTGACAAGTATTGCAAATGAATTTTCAAGATTTGCTCAGATGCCAAAACTTCAAATGAACAAAGCAGACATAAAGGATATCATCAACACCACAATTGAATTATACAAGGATGTAAATCATCTTCAATTCAACTTTGATTATACTCAGTTAGATGATGCATTTATTAATGGTGATAAAGAACAATTAATAAGAGTTTTCAATAACTTGGTAAATAACGCAATACAGGCAATACCTGATGAAAAAAATGGAATTATAAATATTGAGATAAAAAAAATAACCTCTAATTACCTGATCACTATTGTTGACAATGGAAGCGGTATGTCTGATGAAATTAAAGGAAAAATTTTTGAACCTAATTTCACCACTAAATCAACTGGTGCTGGGCTTGGGCTTGCAATGGTTAAGCAAATAGTAGATTCTCATAAAGGAAAAATTTCATTTATTTCAACTTTAGGAAAAGGGACCTCTTTTTTCATTGAATTTCCAATTTTAGAAAATGAAGCAACAAGTTGAAGGTTTGTTTTTAAGTGCTCAAAGCTATACTGAGTCTTCTGTTATAGTTCAACTGTTTACCAGACAGTATGGGCGTCAATCCTTTTTTTTTAAAGGTGTGAAGAAAAAAAATCAGCCTTATGTTTTTCAGCCTTTTCATTTTATTGAGTTCAGCTCATATTTTAACCCCGAAAAGACCTTAAATTCTGGGAATGCACCTGCATTAATCCATCCATTTCATGAAATTACAAATGATGTGAGAAAAGTAAGTATCGCATTGTTTTTAACTGAAGTATTGCATTCACTTTTAAAAGAAGGCGCTTATTCTCCACTGCTTTATCCCTATTTAGAAAAGTCAATTTCAATTTTTGACAAACAATCTTTTAACCCGAACTTCCACCTGGTATTTTTAGTTAACTTACTCTCTTTTTTAGGGATTGAACCCAAGAATAATTATTCAAAAGCAAATCAACTATTCAGCATTCATGACGCTCAATTTGTAAATGACACGAACCAACAAATATGTGACAATAAAATATCTTCTGCATTTTTTGATCTATTAGGCACGGAAATTGATGCTTCAGTCAATATATTAACTGATAAAGCGGTTAGAAATGAGCTAATTGAATTAATTTTTAATTATTTAGAAATTCACTTTCAATTTAATGCTAAAAACATCAATTCTCATATAGTTTTAAAATCCATATTCAATTGATCCATGCTTCATAAGATTCAATTATTATTGTTATTAATGCTTCCTTTTGCTGTTATTTTTAGTCAGCAGGTAAAGGTAGTTAACGAATATTATGAGCCCATTGAAAATGTAGCTATATACACCCCCGCTAATTCAACCTCAACACAAACCAATTATAAAGGAGTAGCAGATCTTTCTATTTTTAATGTATCCGACACCCTTTATTTTTATGTTGAAGGATATGAATTCTACTGGACAACAATTGATCAATTAATTATTAATGAGCTGTGGGTTTTTCTTGAACAGTCTAATTACTTATTGCCTTCATTTGAAATGAATACTTTAAGAAATAAAAAGAACAAGCTCATTGACGAGAATCTTCATCAGGAAATTATAACTGAAGAAAAGCTAATAGAGCTTAATGCTCCTACTAGTGCAGACGCTCTTAAGGCATCCTCTGGAATAACCATTCAAAAAAGTCAGCTTGGAGGGGGAAGTCCAATAATTAGAGGGTTTGAAGCTAACAGAGTATTATTAGTAATTGATGGCGTTCGTATGAATAACGCTATTTACAGAAATGGGCATTTGCAGAATAGTATTACTTTGGACAACAACATCCTTAGTCAAATAGATGTTCAATATGGGCCCGGATCTGTTATTTATGGAAGTGATGCTATAGGTGGAGTTGTTCATTTTCAAACCAAAGACCCCATATTGTCTGATGACAGCTTAATTGTTAGTGGATCTAGTCTATTTCGATACAACAATGCTAATAACGAAATGACTGCACACGCAGATGTTTCTATTGGAGGTAAAAAATTAGGGAGTCTAACCTCAATTACCTATAATCAATTTGATGACCTTAGAATGGGCAGCAATAGATTACATGGGTATGAGCAATGGGGGTATGTTCCCTTTCAACTAGCTAGGATTAATAACACTGATTCTCTATTAATCAACTCCGATTCCAATATACATGTTGGAAGTGGATATCAGCAATATAGCTTACTACAAAAGTTTATTTATCGTCCTAGTGATAAGGTAACTTTAAAAGTTAATACACAATTAAGCTCCTCTTCTACTATTCCTAGATATGACCGTTTAAATAATGTAGAAAACGGAATTCCTGAGTATAGCGAATGGCATTATGGTCCTCAAAACAGGTTTTTATTTGCGTTGTCAGGTGAGTTTAACAATTACAATAAGTTTTATGACCGAGCTTCTATAATTGCTTCTTATCAAAGAATTGATGAAGACCGCATAACAAGAATCTTTAAAAACGATCTCAGGAGTGTAAGAGAAGAGGACGTTCATGTTTATGCTTTAAATTTTGATTTTGTTAAAATAATTGACTCTACTAAACAATTATTTTATGGCAACGAGCTCACTTATAATACTGTCTGGAGTAATGCTTTTAAGGAGAACATAATCAATTCTGAAATTTCAAAAGAATCAACTCGTTATCCTGATAATGGAAGTGATATGCTAACTAGTGCTCTATATAGTAGCTTTCGATGGCAAATCAACAAATTTAATCTACAAACTGGCATTAGGTACAGCCATACAATATTAAATGCTAATTTCAGTGACACCACTTTTTTTCAATTGCCTTTTAGCGAGATCACTAGTAATAATGGAGCGCTCAGTGGCAGTTTTCAATTGGCATATAACCCTTCAAAAAAAACAAATTTAATACTAGACCTTAGCTCTGGATACAGAACTCCTAATATTGATGACTTTGGTAAGGTCTTTAAAAAAGATAATTATGTAGTTATTCCTAATAATCATATTCAATCTGAATATGCTTATAGTGGTGAGCTTGGTCTGGTAAAGGCATTCTACAAAAAAAACAAAACACCACATCAGAGGCTACTAACCTGCAGGGCCTCAGCATATGCTACCCTATTGGATAATGCCATTATTAGAGTAGATCATACTTTAAATGGGGAAGATTCTATATTATTTGATGGAATAATGTGTAAAGTAAGAACAAATGATAATGCTGAAAGAGCTCTTATCTATGGAGCTACAGGGACAGTTCAAGTTTATTTTTCAAAAGTATTATCTCTATCGTCTTCTATAAATTATACCCAAGGATATATTGTGGGTAATAATGAACCCTTTGGACACATTCCTCCTATTTTTGGTAGATCAAGAATTCTTTTAGAAAAAAATAAATGGGATATTGAAATTTTCTCTGAATACAATGGCTGGAAAAAAATTGAAGATTATGCTTCTGGTAGTGTCGATAACCCTAATGAAGCCACTATAGATGGAACTCCTCCTTGGTATACATTAAATTTAAGGCTAGGAGTTGAACTTCATCAGCTTATTCAAATACAAATTGCAGGCTATAATTTAATGAATTCTCATTATAAGCCTTTCGCTTCAGGAATCAGCGGACCTGGAAGAAGTTTTATGATCTCTATAAGGTCGAAATTTTAAATCTCTATAAGCATTCCTGGGCCTTTTCCATCATCCATTCCATGTCTATTTTCAAGGCGTCTTCTGGTGTAGGATATTCTTTCATTACTTTGTCGAGCATACAACTACAATAATCTTCTGCGTCAATTCCTGGTTGGCTATCTGCATTAGAGGTACATTCAGTCATAAAAGCTTCTTTTTCATTTTCTGGCCAATTTGACTTGCTTTCTTCTGAATTACAAGAGGAAAACAGAAAAATAAATAATAATGGTAAAGTGCTTAATTTCATGGTTATATAGGTTTATTTATTAAATTATTAATCCAACTTCATGCCTTTAGAATAATCCATAGGCATTACAGGAGTGTTTTTCTTTACTGAGAGCACTACAGTTGTTTGCATCTGCCCTATCTCTTCAATTAGCCCAAGCCTACTAGAGACAATACGGTCAAAAGCAGGAATATCTTTCACAACAATTCTGAGTTGATAATCAAAATTTCCCGTCAACTGTAAACATTCAACTATTTCATCAATTTCATCAATCTTTGTTAAAAAGTTTTTAACTGATGCGCTATTTTGACGTTGCATGGAAACCTGAACTAATGCCATAAAGCCTAGTCCAAGCTTTGAAGTATTAACTTTTGCATGATAACTTGAAATAAAACCTTGCTTTTCCAGCTTTTGAACCCTACCTAAAGTAGGTGCAGCAGACAATCCAATTTGTTTACTTAATTCAATATTGGTGATCTTACTATTTTCCTGAAGAACCCTTAAGATCTTTAAATCAATTATATCAAGTTTCATATAAAATATATTATCAGCCTTAGGCTTGTTTAGAACAAATATAAACTATTTATAAAAAAAACAAAATTTTATTTTATTGTTTTAAATTAAAAAGCAATGGCCTTGATGGGGAAGCGTCATTTTCCAGATTAGAAAATGATAAGTTTAACAAGTATAAATCATCGAGCACATTATTAGGGACATATATTAATTCTGTTATTGTTCTACTAAGGTCAATTTCATTATCGTAATTCCAAAATGCGCGATGGGCCAATAAACTACCCCCATCTTCTTCTTTGTCAATAGACGGCTGATCAATTAATAAGTGTTTTATGCCTGAATCCCTTATATATTTAGCTGCCTCGGGAAGCAAATAAGGCCAATTAGTATCGTTGTGATCTCTTGATTTTTTATCTATTGAGTTAGGGGTTGTTCTTATAACTAACGCCTCAACATTTGAATTAATTTTTCCTTTGATTTCCTTCATGCCTATCTGAAAATCTCCTTTTTTTTCAAACTCAGAAACATCACTGTCTAATTGTATGGGGTTAATTGTTATTAGCTGAGCTAAAAAATGATATTTTTTTAGCAGTTGATTAACTGGATGAACTTCCCTAGACAAATGACCCACACTTTCAGTGTGAGTACAATTACCATGAGGATTAAATAGTATGTTCCTAAAGTTAACATAACCTCCCTTTTGTATTGAGCCTATAAATCGCTCAGACATTACTGGAGAAATCTTAATTGGCGGAACATACCAAGCTAAAGGGCTATCAATTTCTGCTGTGACTAGAGAAATGTCTATTGGATTATTCAAGTCTGCATACCAGCATTCATGGTCAATGGTTATTTCAACTTTCATTACGGCAAAATTATTAATTCTCTAGCTATATGGTCTGAAATAAATCGCATATTACCATCAACAAAAAAGTGATCTTCATCAAGGCGAATAAAATTTTTCTTTTTAAACTCCTCTAACTGTTTTAAAAATACATTCTTTTGCTGTTGATTCAAATAATTTAAAACTTTATTAATTGAAACTCCAAATATTGTTCTAGTTCCTAATAGGATTAATTCATTTGCAATGTCTATTTCTGATAAGTTTTCTTTTGATGAATTTAGCGCTCCACTATTGATTGATTTTATATACTTGATATTATTTGACACATTCCATTTCCTTACTCTTTTACCATCAAATGAATGAGCAGATGGGCCTACCCCTAAATAAGGAGCTCGATCCCAATAGGCACTATTGTGCCTTGATCTAAATCCTTCCATTGAGAAATTAGACACTTCATATTGCTCGTAACCAGCATGACTTAAAGATTCAACTAATGCTTCGTATTCTAAATTACAAGTTTCTTGTTCTGGCATTACCTGTTTTTTGTCCTTTACCCATTTATGTAGCACTGTCTTTTCTTCTACTGTTAAATTATAGGCTGAAATATGAGGGATGTTCAACTCTAAAAGTTTCAATACTTCTTTATCCCAATCCCTATTTAATGATTTTGGGATTCCGTAAATTATATCAGCACTAATATTTGTAATCCCTGCCTCCTTAGCGTTCTTGATACAATTAATTGCTTGTTCAGCAGTATGAGAGCGATTCATCCAATTTAAAATATTGTCTTGAAAGGACTGTATTCCAATACTCAGCCTATTTATTCCTGACCTTGCAAACCCTTTAATTAAATCAATAGAAAGATCTTCTGGATTAGCTTCTAATGTAATTTCAACATCTTTTGAAATCTCATAGTTTTTTCGAGATTGATCGATTAACTCTTTAATTTCATTTTCTGCAAGAATACTTGGAGTTCCTCCTCCAAAGTAAATAGAACTTATGGGGGTTTCTAATTCTTTTTTTCTAATATAGATTTCCTCTTTAATACATTTTAATAACTCTTCTTTATAACCTAAAGATGTGCTAAAATGAAAATCACAATAGTTGCAGGCCTTGTGGCAAAAAGGGATATGGATATAAATACCTGCCAATTATTTTAATTCTTAATATATTTCAAAACTTGATCATCAGTTTCTTTCTCTTTAAGTTCAGTTATTAATTCAGTTATTTGATTTTGTTTAGATCGATAATAATTCAGTTTTTTTTCTAATAACAACGCCTCATTATCTTTTCCAACTTCCCTTAGTTTATCGATTTCTTTGGTCACCTCTTGTGCTTTTTCATTATAAAGGTCTTTTATTCTGATAATCATTTGATATCCAGACAATTTCACATACCAGGAATAGCTATTATTCACAACATCAACACAAATTGGAATGGAGCTTTCTATTTCTTCATCATTCTGCTGTAAAATAAATTTTAAATATTGTTGCATAAAACTGTATTTATTAAAGCCGTTCAGCTCCTTAATCGTTGTTTTGAAATATTCATGCTCTGTAGCTTTTCCAATCTCAGCATAAATACTAGCAATAGTAATATTGATTAAAACGTTCTCAATTTCTTCCATGTCTTTAGCTAACTCAAGTCCTCTTTGAGGGTCCACTTTCTTTATAGACTTTAGCGCTTCGCTAATAACTCGGTAAGAAGAATCTTTCAATACTTGTGTGTAAACTTCGTTTAGCTCTTGTTGTTCTACATCATCAAACAAAGAAAGCTTTTGAATGGCCATTGCTCGAACTTTTGGATGTGGGTCAGTTAATGCTAGTTGTTTTAACTTGCTAAATGATTTTGTAGATTCTTTCTCAATAACACTGCTGAAATTTTTCATGACCATTGTCTTAACATTCCAAAAATCATGCTCTAGCGCTATTAAAAAAGCATTAATTGTTTCTTCGTTGTTGTTTCCCTTAAGTTGGTCTATGGCTTCTTTTTTATCTAACCAAAGAGGTGCGTTTTTTAATTGGTAGATCCATTGGTCTATGGGCTTATGTTCAGTTTTTTTAGAAAGCACTACTTTATTAGCATCAATGTTTACTAATAAAGGAGGATTCTTAAGAGAATAAATGACGGTGTCAAACCTATTTAAAATCACATGCTCTTTTCTATCTATTCCCTCATTGGTATATATATCAATATAAATAGGTAGTTTAAACAAAGGCCATTTTTCTAAATTTTGCTTTTGTGTTACCATTATTTTTATCTCTTTCTTTTCTGGTGAATATTCTTGCTGAATATCTAAAACAGGATATCCCTTAGCAAAAAACCACTGATTAAAAAACCAATTCAAATCTTCCCCTGCAACATCTTCAAAAGACATTCTTAAATCGTGAGCCTCTGCTGTACTATAAGCATGTTTTATTAAATACCTTTTTAGACCTTCGAAAAAAACAGCATCTCCTAAATAATCTCTGAGCATATGTAAAATCCTTCCTCCTTTATTATAAGAATGGCCATCGAACATATCCTCTTTATCTCTATAATCAAACCTAATAAGATCATAATGACCACTCT
>Ga0206679_10004195_pt1 | contig 10847 bp, 9 predicted proteins | sample M110012015metaG_FD_155464 | JGI IMG/M metagenome (GOLD analysis project Ga0206679, IMG submission 155464) | Ammonia-oxidizing marine archaeal communities from Monterey Bay, California, United States - M1 100m 12015 | ecosystem: Environmental > Aquatic > Marine > Intertidal zone | place: USA... | reverse complement strand
TATCGATTACGGGAGTGCGTAGCATCCGTGACTCAACTCGCTCAATGCGAAGAGGCTCATCTTTCAGGTCAAACAGCATCACCCGAATTTGCCCAGCGTCCTGGGGGGGGCCGGGAAGGACGATGATCTGCTCCACCAGGTTCATGTCCACGGGAACCCTGAGGGGATCCCGGAGGAGTCTTCTTCCACATTCAATCGAGAGGCCACTGGTTGACCCGCTGACTTTGAAAATAAAGTCCCCACTGCGGTTGGAAACTCCTTCAACCAACGGCCCTTGGGCGATCCTCCATCCGCTTCCGGAACCCAGGAAAAAGTCTCCCGACCCGCCCGGGCCATTCCGACCCAAAGCGACTAAACGCACATGAACCTCTTCCAGCGGATTCCCCTGCTGATCGATCACCCTTCCATAGATCAGCGTCGCGGCCTCTTCCTCGGGCGTGACTTCCGGCGAGACCTGTACCTCGCGGGTCACGACTGACTCGCGCACCACATGAAGATCCTCGGGAACCAACTCCAAGTCCCGCTGCTCAAGGAGAAGAACCACGGGGCCTTGCAACTCCCCGGTTGCCGAGTCCTCGGGCAACGATGTGGAGCCGGGGCCTTCCAAGCCTTCGAAAGTGTCCCCGCCAGCCAGAAACAAGCCGGCGGCCACTAGGGACAGAATCAAGAGGATCAAGAAGAGGGCGCGCATGGGCTAGGCGGTCAAGAGAGGACTCCACCCCCCCGATGAACGACAGCGGAGGAAGGGGCGATTGCCCTTTCCCCCGCCAGATGAAACTGAATTCCAATCATCGACTCGTGGTCACTTACCAGAGCCATCCCCTTCGGCGGGCTCTTCGGGTTCTTCGACCTCTGCAGTCAAGAGTCCCTCAAGGAAGGTGCGCATATCATCCCGTCCAGCGTCGAGGGCCAGAGCATTCTTCGCGAAGACCTTGGCACCAGCGGCATCATCCAGGAAGCGCGCAGACCAGTGTGCTCCTAGGAGCATGATGAAGAAGCCATGCTCCGGGTCATCAATCTTGCCCAAGTCCATGTAAGTCTTGGCCAGGGCCGTGGCAGCCCCCAGTTGTTCTTCGGTCACTCGTGAATTCACCAGAGTGAAGATTGCATCCTCAAGGGTACCCGCTTCATTCTTCGGGTCCATCTCGACGACGGCCTGGGCCAACGCTAGGTCTACTTCCGAAACTGCAATCAAGACCTCAATGGCACGGGGAATTAAGTCCGCGGTTCCCTCGCTCTTGTTGGCGATCACACTCTTGACAACCTCAAGGCAACCGCTGGCGCCAGGACTGGTGCGGCCGGCGGTGGCCAGATGATCCGCAATAGCGTTCCAAGCGGGGGCAACGGCCTTGCCTCTCGCTTGGCGATAAGTAGCCAGCAAGTCGAGGACGGGCTTTAGCTTGGCCTTGCCTTCCTTGCGAAGGGTTGCCATATGCTCGAGGTAGGGGGCCGGACCGCCTTTTTGGTAACCGGTCTGGCCGAACGAATCGCCATTTGCGGTCACGAGCAAGATCGTGGGGAAGCCGCCAACACCAAACTGATTCTTGAGCTCTTCGTTCCGCTCAGGGTTGGGCACAAGGTCCTTGATTTCCTGCTTGCGTGGGAAATCAAGCTTGACCAGCACATAGTCCTTTTGGGCCGTTTCAAGCCACTCGTCATGCTCGAAGACCTCGGTGTCCAGCTTGATGCACCAGCCGCACCAGTCGGACCCGGTGAAGTCCACGAAGAGGTCCTTGCCCTCGGCGCGGGCGACTTTGACGGCCTCGTCATAATCAGCAAACCAGGGGCCTTCAGCATCAAGGGGATTGGAGGGGGTCGCCGCGAGGGCAGAAGCCGTCAACAAGGCGACAGAGATGGCGCGCATGGGAAATTTCATGGGTCGTGTATTGTGTTTGCGTTTCTTCAGAAATGTCCGGGGGGCAAGGTTGCGCCCCGAATCGTTGATTGAGTCCCAAGCATAGCTGGGTCACACTCAGCCGGTTGGAATCCACACTTTGGAGCCCCGCTGGGCAGAATCCAGCCCGTCTGAGAGAAGAGAGCATAGGCTCCTAGCGGGGCAATAGGAGGCCCAAGTCCCATTGAGAGGCTTATCTCCAAGGAAACCCCCCCCAACTATCAAGAAACCCTTACACAGCAGGCCCAGGAAGAGATCCGAAGTCGCCCCCAAGAGGGCGAACCCTCAGTCCTGTAATTCGCCCCGGACTCTCTCCAAGAGCCTCCGGGTCGCCAGAATCCCTTCCTTTTCGGACAGGCCGCCGCCCTCGTATTCGATGCCCACGAAACCGCGGTAGCCCGCGTCCTTGACGATGCGCATCATCGCTAGATAATCCGTGTGGATCTCGTTGCCCTGCTCATCAAAGTCGTGGGTTTTGGCGCTCACTGCCTTAGCAAAAGGCATCAATTCCTTGACCCCTTTGTAGCGGTCATAGCTCTTGCCTCCACCCAGGTTAAAGTTGCCAAAGTCCGGCAAGGTTCCAACCCGCGGATGATTCGCACGGCGCATGACTGCGGATAGCCAAGAGCCATCGGAAGACAGGCCCCCGTGGTTTTCGACGATCACATTCAGCCCATAGGGCGTGGCAATTTCTGCAAGGTGCACGAGGCTCTCGGCCGCCCGCCGTTCAGCCTCGTCACGATCCCCACCCCCAGCAGCGTTGACGCGAATGGAATGGCAACCAAGATAAGCCGCCGCAGCCAACCACTTGAAGTGATTGTCCACTGCCTTACGCCGCTTGGTGGCGTCCTCGTCCGCGAGGGCCCCCTCACCATCCACCATGATCAAGAGGCTCTTGACCCCCTGATCCGAAGCGGCTTTCTTCATTTTGGCGAGGTACTTGAAGTTGCCCGCCTCCGGCTTGAAGAATGAATTCACGTATTCGAGTCCGCTGACCCCATAGTCCTCACGCGCCACCCGCGCAAAGTCCAAGTTGTCGAGGCCCCCGCGCAGAGCACGGTGCAAGGACCACTGGGCCAAGGAAATGTCAAACCAGTCCTCCGACTTGGGGCCACGGAAGCCAACGGCGCGGGGAAGCGCCCCGGCCAAGGAACTCGAAGCGGTCAGACCCGCAGCGGCGCTGAAGGTGCCCAGAAGAATGTCACGGCGTGAGGAAATGGTCATGGGGGCAGTCTAGCCCCTGCCCTCCTGTCCGAACAAGCCCAGACCTCAGCCGGCGCCGGCCTTGGCCCAGCCCCGGCGCAGTTCTGCTTCATCGAGCCCAAGGCCAATCAACACCAACTGGGAATGGACCGGGATCTGCTCTAGCCCGTCACTGGGAACTTTTTCCGAGCCATACCACTCGCCCACCCCTTGAACCAATAGGCAGTCCCCGTCGGTCAGGCGCACGAGGCCCTTGATGCGAAGCAACCGGGGCTCGCGGCGACTGGCGAGGAAGTGCAGCCAAATGTCCAATGCCCCGCGATCTAAGGGTTCCTTCGAAGTCAAACAAAGCGCTGTAACCCCCTGGGTATGGTGCCCGTCGGAGGACCCTGTGTGATCATGGGTGTGGACCTCAACGCGATCGCGGATGGTCCCTAAGTCACTCCCGGGCCGGAGCAGTTCCTCCAGGCCAAGGCCACCAGCCAAAATCCCGTTGGTGGCGCTGACAAGCTGGGCACCGGGGGCGCACTTGGCCGCGAGTTCCCAACTGGCCGACCGCTGCTCGGGGTCCGCGCGATCCCAGTGGGACAACACCACCGTATCCGCGTGGGCCAATTGCTCGGCCACCTCTGGATGTTGCTGGAGTTGCTCGGCAACCAAGCCGGTAGCGGCAAGGGTCACCACCCGGGGCGCAGGAAAAGCAGCGCTGAGGTTTTCTTCCACCATCAAGGTGCGCAGGATCGGACCGGGAGAGGCGAGTCCGCTGGCCTCGATCAGGATCCGGTCAAAACGCAAAGGCCAGATCCTCCGCCCTCGCTTTTGCAGCAAGCTCGTGAGAGTGCGCAAGAGATCCCCTTCGATGGTGCAACAGAGACACCCGCCGGGGAGTTCCACCAGACCGTCGGAGCTCTTCTTGACCAGCGCGCCATCGAGACCAACGTCGCCGAACTCGTTGACGATCACCATGGCTCGCCCGGACTCGGGCGAACGCAGGAGTTGGTTCAGAAGCGTGGTCTTGCCGCTTCCTAAGAATCCAACCAAGAGGGTCAAGGGAATCGGGCTCTTCACAGGCAGGGAACCTTACGCTGCGGGCCCCTCGGATGCACGAAGCGAGTCGACTTAGGCGCCCTTACGGTTTCCCCGATCGCGCAATAGAGCTTCCAATTGCCCCAGAAAGCCCTGGCATTCATCGATGAGACGGCGCCCCTCTTGAATGGCAAAGAGCCCCTCGGCCAGCTGCTGCCGGCGGTGGGCACCCAGCACCCGCCACTCGTCCTCGCCCAAGACACCAGTCAGTTCCTGGTGGCTAGCCTCGCCCATCAGGGCGGTCTCCAACCAAGCCGAGTGTTCGGCTACATCGAGAAACGCGACTTCCAAGTCTTTAAACAAGATCTCCAGGCGCATGAGTCGGGCCTTGGTCATGCGAGCCACAAGGATCCTCTGGCCAACGATGTGGCCGAGAGATGAATGTAAGCGCGCAGCGGCACGCACGACGCTCTCAAGAGACAGAACTGCAGACCGTTCACGGAGGTCGCTGTCGCCCAAATAGGGGAAAGCAGGTGGCGAGATTAATAGGGAGTGCTTCACAAGTCTTGAAAAGATTTTTACTGATGATACTGTTCCGCTCACATGTCAACCGTGCAGGCTGGTTAGCGCCGCAGAACGTCCTATTTTGAGGCACAAGATGGGCGAGCGTAAGGAACGCAATAGCGTTGACCAGCGGTGTTCGGGATTGATCATCTTAGATCGCGCCAATGGAAACGGCCAAGCACCCCAAGCAAAGCAGCGTGATCAGAATGGGAACGCAGGCATGAGTTTGTCGCATTGCCATTATGCGGCTCCTGGATGCTGCTGGCTGGTAGCCTCCTGCCCTTCGTCCCGGTTGCCGTGCAGCTCGCGTAGCCCGCGAACCGCCCGCTGTCCGCGAGCCCGTTCTGTTTCGAGGGCGTGCTGCAGGAATTCCACCCGCGCCTCGTAGGTCTCGCCCTGACGCCTGAGACGGTCCATTTGTACACAAGCCTGGGCCAGGCGACTGTGTAAGGACGCGATCATTTGCTCGGAAGGTACATCCTTCGCGCTTTCCTGGCCTGAAACAAACTCAGAGCCAAGTCCCTCGAGGGGCAATGGAAAGAAAGGAATATCACGCATTCCCAAACTTACCCCATTACCGATCCTGCTGCGGACCGACGACTGCCCCATTTAGAAACCGAAGGGTCCAAATACCCTCCGCAGGCTCAGGGCGTCATAGACTCGGAAACGCCCGTGGGAACGACGTACGACGAGTCAGGGTCCGGCTGGATGAGAGTCTCGAGGGCTTCCCGGGTGAGGCCACTGAGGTAGTGCGTGTTGGGGGTCTTCTTTTTCAAGCCCGCGAGAGAGAGCACGCTCTCGATACAGCGCTGGCGCTCCTGCATAGCAAGGGACGCCACAGGCACATAGGGCACTCCAAAGAACTCGAGCAAGAACTTGACCATGCCGTCGATGCGCAGGACCTCCTCCCAGTCGAGGCGCTCGCGCACTCCATCCGAGGCCATGAGGGCTTCGTGGGGACGCACATAGAAGACCAGTCCACGCTTGACGCCTTCCATGTAGGCCGCCAGCCGAGGATCCCGGGCGACTTCCGCTAAGAGTGTTCCGTGTTGAGCGGCATAGGCCAAGTTGCAGAAAGCTCGATCTGAAACAAAGGCACCCCGCTGCTCGGCCTCCGCCTCACAACGGGCCTGGCGTAGAAAAACCTCGGCCTGGTAACGATTGACCAGGTCCACATCCGCACGCAGGCGATCCACCTGGGCCTCCATCTCGGCCAACACACTGCGGGCCACCTCACTGATCATCGGAATGCCGTAATTGTCCCTTATCCAGCGAGCCAGGGTGGTTTTGCCCGTCGAGTGGGCGCCAACTAGGTAAATCCGTGCAGGTTGATCCATGGGGGAAGACTACTAGATCTTGTGGGGGGGCTGCGAGATGCACACTAGATATAGCCGTCAATGGGGAGCCGGCCCTTTCAGGGTTGCAGTCGGGCCGCACCCCGTTCAAGGCTCCAGGGCGCGACGAGGGGAGTTCACCCCTCCCCTTGCAGGCCCCAGGAGCCATGCACTCAGGACTTCAACACCGAAGGGCCAACCTCGCATCCAGCCCTCCTCAAAGTCCCCCCTCGCCTCTCCAATATTCCCCTCGACCCCCTCCCAGGGCCCAGGAACGTGTCCCATCCTTGGCTTCGGAGTGCCAAGAGCCTCAAGATGAGCCCTCCCACCTGCCGATGAACGCTCTAAGCAAGACCCCTATGATTTACTCCCATTGGCAGCACAATTCCGGGCCCAACCGGCGCTCGACCGCTCGTATCCAACTCCCCCCCTCCGACAGCTTGGTGGTCGAGGTGGAATGGAACGACCACCTTATTCCAGCAAACCTGGCGGACCTTTCTGCCAGGGGCGTGGGCTTGAAAATGGCCCATGACCCGGACCTTCAACTACCCATCGGTGCCCTCGTCAAGGTCCTCATCGCCCACCCGATCGATGGCTGGCAAGTGCTCACCACGGCCGAGGTCCGCAATAGTTGGCTGACCGGCCCCGAGCACGTGCATGTAGGCCTTGGGTTCATCAATGAGGGAGACCTGTTCTCCCAGTTGGATTCGGCCCTGGGACGTTATTTCAACCGTCGGGAGACCAAACGAACAATCGCAGCCCCCAACGAGCGCACGTCCATCGAGATCTGCTTTGACGGCCTGAGCATCGAAGCCGCTCTGATGGATCTCTCCACCGGCGGCGCCGGTATCTGGTGTACCGATTCGGCCGACGACCTGCCCCAACAGCATGCCTCCGGGCAAATCACCTTGCCCTCTGGGGACGGAAGCACCACGACCCTTGAGGTGCGCGTGGCACGAGTGCGCTCTTCGGATGAGGGCACTCTCGTGGGTCTCGCTTTTGAGCAGCCCACACCGGACCAAATCAGCATGATCGAGACCTGGATAAGTCAACGCTCGAACGACCTGCACATCTACGAGCAGAGATTCGCTGCCTGAGGAGCGGAAACCCAGCTCTAGCAAGATGCCCTGCTCCGCACGGGCCTCAGACACCTAAGCAGGCCGCCTGGACATTCCAGGCGGCCTGTTTTGTGTCCTGGACACGTCATTCACCCCGCGAGGGCACTAGACTCGGCCCATGCGCCAAGCCCTCCCCCTCCTGATTCTATTGCTCGCCGCTTGCGGTGCGACCCCTCCCCATGAGACTGCGGTCAGGGAGGGCCTCAACGACCGCTTCCTCGATCCCGCCATGAATGTGCAGGACTTCGAAAAGAATTTCGAGGGTGAGTCCCGGGAAGTATGCCGCGAGCGCGATGGGATCATCGAGCTGCTTGGCATCAAGCCGGGTATGGCTGTGGCAGACATTGGCGCGGGTACAGGCCTGTTCACCTTTCCCATGGCCCAGGCTGTGGGCTCCGAGGGAACGGTCTACGCGGTGGAGATTTCGCCTGCTTTTCTGAAGCACCTCACCACCCAGACTGCTCAGCGCAACACTCCCCAGGTACAGGTGGTCCAGTGTCCCGAAGACGATTCGGGCCTTGAGCCAGACTGCGTCGACCGGGTATTCATCTGTGACACCTACCACCACTTCACCTACCCGCTCTCCACCACAGGTTCCATTCTGCGCGCCCTCCGACCTGGGGGGCAACTCTTTGTGGTGGACTTCGAACGCATTGAAGGGGTGAGCAGCGACTGGATCTTGGGGCACGTTCGGTGCGACAAGGAAACAGTGCGCAAGGAAATCGAGCAGACAGGCTTCCGCTTCGTGAAGGAAATTCAAGTGGAAGGCCTCGAAGAGAATTATTGCCTTCTCTTCGAAAAACCCTGATCCGGAACCAAGCCCCTCCCAATGATCAGCAGCACCCACAACCGAGATCCTCATCCCTCCGCAGACCGCCCGCCAACGCTTGCGCGTTTCGGGACTGCGTTAGGGCTAGGCTTGTGCATCTGCCTTGCTGCCTGTGGCCCCCCGAAGGAAACGGCGGTTGCCACGCGCACGGTTCGCACGACCCTCTTCAGCCTGCTCAGTTCCTACACCGCGGCCAATACGCGACTCGCTCCGCAAGGAACCACGCCCCGGGTTGGGTTGCTGGAGCCCACCCGCCACGGAATGGGCTTGGGTGCGTCATTACCGGCGCTGATCATGGAAGGGGATTCCCTGGTGGAGTTGCCCCTTCCTGCGGGTTCACCTGGAAGGGAGCTGTTCTTGGGCCTCGCCCTGCACCCGGCGGCTTGGCAAGGGGGCCAAGTGACCGCACGGATTTGGGCCGGGGAAAATCTGCTGCACGAGGTCCGCATCGACTGCAATGCTGAAACCCCAATGGCCCAGCGCGTCTGGCGCGAGACTTCCCTCGCGCTGCCCTCGGAAACCTGCCCCATCGGCCTTGAAACGGTTTGGGAAGGCGAAACGGGAGACACCCGCATCCTGGGTTTTGGACGGCTGGAAGTGCACACCCCCGGTCATGTCACGCCCCTACCTACGGACAGCAAACGCCCCAATGTGTTGTTGATCGTGGTGGACACCCTGCGCGCGGATCGCCTAGGCCAGGGAGGAAACCACCGCAGCACAAGTCCCGTGATGGATGCCATCGCAAGCCGTGGCGCGCGGTTTTCCCAGGCCTACAGTTCCGGTCCTTGGACCCTGCCCGGCACCGCTTCGATCTTGACCGGCCTGACTCCTCCCGAGCACGGGATCGGCTCCTCCCCCAGCAGCTCCCTGGCCCATCCCCTGGCCAGCCTCCCAGAATTTTTCCAACGGCAAGGCTGGTTGACTGGAGGCTTCGCCATGAATCCCTTGATCTCGGCGAGGCATTGCTTCGATCAGGGCTTCGACACCCTGACTTCCCGGCGTTGGGCTTTGGCGCGAGATCATGAACAGGACTGGCTGGGGTGGCTTGGAGAACATGCTCACGAGCGTTTCTTCCTCTATCTGCATCTCATCGAGCCCCACTACCCCTACATGCCAAGTCACGAATCCTGTGACGCCCTGGGAATCAAACCGGCTGAGGGCGAAGATCACTTAGATCCCCGTCTAGTCCTTCGCCGCTGGTATGAAGACGGCGTGGGGTCTCCCGAAGCCCTGCGGCAGATGTCCAGCCGCCAGCTTGACTTATACGATGCGGAAGTCCTGGACGCGGACGCAGCTATCGGGCGTGTGCTCGAACAACTCGCCAAGCTAGGCATCGAGAACAACACAGTGGTTTGCGTCACCAGCGATCACGGGGAGGAATTCCTCGAGCACGGCTGGGCGCAGCACGACGCGCAACTTTGGAGCGAGTCCACCCACGTGCCTCTGATTTTTGCAGGCCCCGGAGTGCCCCAAGGCAAGGTCTTCGAGGGGCCGTTGGAAAACCGACACTTGGCCCCGACTTTATTGGCCTTGGCAGGGATTCAGCAGGCCGCGATGGAAACCGCAAGGGATCTATTGGATCCCGTGGCTTTCGAATTAGCACTTGAGGAGGGAGCCTATGCCATGCATACCCAGGGCCGCTGGTGCGATTTAGAGTCCCGTGAGGTGATACGGTTGGACCAGACCCATGCCCTACGCAGGGGACCCTGGGAACTGATTAGCTGCCCCAATAACAACCGCCAGGGCTCCTCCCCCATCATTCGCCTCTACAACACAGATCGAGACCCCACACGGGCCTGGGATCTCTCTGGGGAAGAGCCCGCCCGCACCCAACAAATGCGCGCGGAAATCGAGACCTGGATTCAATCCGGCCTCTCAAGGCAACCCTCCCAGGTGCCCACGGCGGCTGAAACCCTCAGCATGCTGGAAGGGCTGGGCTATGGCGGAGGCAAGTAACGTGGGAGCTCCTCCCCAGATCCCCGAAAGGGTGCTGATTGTACGCACGGGAGCAATTGGGGACGTAACCAACGCCCTGGTGCTGGCTGAAGCTCTCAAGGCCACAGGCCAAGTTTCCCAATTGGGGTGGGTGGTGCATCCCCTCTCGGTGCCACTCCTGCAAGGCCATCCTGCGGTGGATCAGGTGCATGTGTTGCAGCGCGATGGTGGGTTGGCAGAGTGGCTCCGTCTTCGAAGGGAATTACGGGCTGAACAGTACGAACTTGCCATCGACGCCCAACGCATCTTGAAGAGCGCAGTCATCTCTCGCATGAGCGGTGCCCCACGCAGTATTGGATTTGATCGCGGTCGCTCCAAGGAGGGCTCATGGCTCTTCCACTCGAGCCGAATCACCCCTATGGGCGGGACGCACATGGTCGATTGGTACATGGAGTTTGCCGAGGCCCTGGGTCTTAAGCACCCCAGACCCCAGCGGCGGCTGCCCATGGATACCGATGCGGAAGCCTGGGCCTCCGGCGTGATCGCTCACCTCAATCCGGATGCCGCGGCAGGCCCAGCTCCCCTGTGTATACACATCGGTGGCACCAAGGCAGCTAAACGCTGGGAACCCCAACGCTATGGGGAGCTGATCCTTCGACTTCAAGAGAGGTCCCTGGGCCCAATCATCTTGACCGGGGGGCCCGGCGATCGTGCGGATGCGGAGGTCGCACTCCAAGTCAGCCAGCCCACTCTCGACCTCGTGGGGAAAACCTCCCTACCTCGGCTGATTTCCATCCTGCGGCGATGCCGTGCTTGGGTGGGCTGCGACACGGGACCAATGCACCTAGCAGCCGCCCTTGATTGCCCCGTGGTAGCCCTCTTCGCCGTGGGGCAACCCGATCGCACGGGGCCCTATGGCACGGGGCACCACATTTTGGGAAAGC
>Ga0206679_10004193_pt1 | contig 10849 bp, 8 predicted proteins | sample M110012015metaG_FD_155464 | JGI IMG/M metagenome (GOLD analysis project Ga0206679, IMG submission 155464) | Ammonia-oxidizing marine archaeal communities from Monterey Bay, California, United States - M1 100m 12015 | ecosystem: Environmental > Aquatic > Marine > Intertidal zone | place: USA... | reverse complement strand
TACATGGCATTTCCATCAAAGTTGAATTTAGCATCCAAAGCAATGATTCTGCCATCATCTGTGAGGACGAGTGGATTAATCTCAACAATGGTGGCATCCGTTTCAGTATAGCATTTGTACATATTTAAAAACACTTTGCATGCTGCTTTGAATGTATCACCCGTAAGCTCCAAGCCAAAAGCAAGTTTACGTGCCTGGAAAGATTTCATTCCTAATAGAGGGTCAACCCATTCTTTCACAATTTTTTCGGGTGTTTCTTCGGCAACCGTCTCGATTTCCATGCCACCTTCGGTTGATACCATGAACACATCTTTGCCTAAAGAACGGTCTAATGTGATGGCCACATAAAATTCTTCAGCAATATTAAGAGCTTCTGTAATATATAATTTGCGAACTTTTTGACCTCCGGGACCAGTTTGATGGGTGATAAGATCCATGCCTAAAATATTGGTGGCATTTTCTAATGCAGATCCAGGGGTTGGAGAATATTTTACACCGCCACCTTTGCCGCGACCACCTGCATGGATTTGTGCTTTCACCACAACTGCATCAGAACTAAAATCTTTTCTAACGCTTTCAATAGTAGATTCTAGCTGGGAGAGATTTTCCACTACATAGCCATCTTGAATTGGCACATTGTACTTCTTTAGAAGTGCTTTGCCTTGATATTCATGTATTTTCATTCGTTTCCTTTATTGGTAATGATTGTTCCAGCATTGCCATGGATGGCATCCTCTATTTTATCTAATGAGGTGATAACCACTTTTTGGCCATGATATTGTAAAAAATAGATGGCGGCACGAATCTTAGGAGCCATACTTCCTTCGCCAAATTCGCCATTTTTTAACCATTGAATAACGTCATCTGAAGTTGCATGAGTGATGGATCTTTGTTCGGGTGTATTAAAATTTAAATAGATATTATCCACATCGGTTACAATGAATAACTCTTCTGCCTTGAGTACACGACCCAATAGGGCTGCGGACATATCTTTATCAATGACACCATCTAAGCCATCCAATGTACCATCTGTTTTGTTGTAGGCGGGGATTCCTCCACCGCCACCTGCAATCACAATGGTACCGAATTCCACTAAATGTTTGATTGAACGTCCGTTAAAAATATAGAGAGGAGTAGGAGATGGTACTACACGTCGCCATTCACCAAGTTCTTGCTCTTTTAGTTTCCACCCATATTTTGAAGACATCTTTTCAGCATCTTCATTGGAGTAGCGTTTACCAATAAATTTATTGGGGTCGTCAATGGCAGGGTCGTTACCATCTACTTTCATTTGAGAAATAAAGGTTACCACTTCCCGCTCAGCATCTTCATTATATAATGCATTTTGTAATGATTGCTGAATCATATACCCAATAGCACCTTGGGTATTGGCCACTAATAGACCTAATGGAAGGGGAGGGATTACCGATTCGGTCATTTCTGTTTTTAAGAGTTCTGCCCCTACCTGCGGTCCATTCCCATGGGTGATGCAAATATTGTAGCGTTTTTTAACAAAACCCATGACACTTTTTAAACTATCCCGTGTATGCTCAAATTGTTGGTCGATGGTTCCTACTTCATTCTTGGGAGATATGGCATTTCCACCCAATGCAATAATTACGGTTGGATTCTGCCTACCCATGATTCACCTCACGAATAAGGGGAAGGGTTAAGCATCTTGCGCCACCGCGACCACGAGATAATTCTGAACCTTCGATGGTAATCATTACTTTACCCTGTAAGAATCTTTCAGGGTCAGCTAAAAATGTTTGTGCGGTTGTTACGGTATAGCCATTATTTCTAAGCTCTTCTAAGGTGTTTAAATTTCGTTCATATCCGATAATCACACCGGGTTTAATGGCAAATGCATTCGCACCTTCTGTCCACTGTTCTCGATCTTGATTAAGGGAACTATTACCACCACATTTGATGGGATTCAATACAATATCATCCTCTGCTAAGAGTTCTAGTAATGTTTTGGTATCTGGCTTGGAATTAGCTACTGTATCACCCTTCTGGAGCCTATAGGTCATGACAGATTGACCTTTATATGCTCCATCTAAAAAGAGAGGTGGGTATACGAGAACTTCATCTTTATTTATCCGTGTGAAGATTGTATCTAGATGCATAAGCGATCGCAGTTTGGGTAAATCAACAGCATATACATGGGTAAAGCCTTGCTCAAAGAAAAGGGGAAGCAGTGCGTCAATAGTTTCTGATGGTGTCCGTTCACTCATACCAATACAGATGGCACCCTCGCCAAATACTATAATATCTCCGCCTTCAACTGAAAGGTGAGGGTGCTTTTGGTGAAAATCATAGATATTTACATCATTAAATGAGGGGTGATGCGCAATCACAAATTTGGCTAGAATATTCTCACGTTTTCTTACTCGGCGTCGGCCCCATGTTAATAAAATAGTATTACCCACAACCGCTGCAATATCACGAGTAAATATGAGATTAGGCACTGGATATTTGAAATAAGACATATCGTCATTATCTGTATCTGACCCAGAAAGGAGGACATGAATCAAATTATCACTACTCATATCATAAAGTTCAGATTTTTTAGTAATACTTAATTCATGATCATAACTCTCAGCCTCTAAAAGACAACATTCATCAATTAAGCCTTTTCGAGTATCCCCATCATCTAATATCTTATGTAGTAAATCCGTAAATTGAATTGTATTATCATTACCGGTAAAATATGATAGTACATTGGTAAGTTGATGATGCTCATTGGCTGCACGTTCCGGTTGAATTAAGTCATCGAATAGTAAATAGTCAGGGTTATGCACTAAGGTTCCATTTTCAGGTACCCACTCAACAATATTGTGCGGACTCACGAACCGATGCTCATCACCAGGACAGTGAACAATCACCGATTTTAATGCAGTTATTTCAGATGAAATATGTACCATGGTATTTATTCAGTCTCTAGGAAAGGGTAGCGATAATCAGTAGCCGGCACAAAGGTTTCTTTGATTGTTCTCTGAGATACCCATCGCATAAGATTTGCAGCCGAACCGGCCTTATCATTGGTTCCTGAGGCACGGCTTCCGCCAAAAGGCTGCTGTCCAACAACTGCACCAGTGGGCTTATCATTCACATAGAAGTTACCTGCAGAATGAACTAATAGTCGACGTGCTGTATTAATGGCTGTACGACATTTAGAAAAGATAGCACCGGTGAGGGCATACTCTGATGTAGTATCCACAGTATTGCAGATATCTTCCCAGGAGTTGTTGTAAACATGAATGGTGAGTACCGGACCAAAAATCTCTTCTTCCATCAATTTAAAATGAGGGTCAGTAGTTAGAATGGCTGTGGGCTCAATAAAGTATCCGGTAGATTTATCATAGTTTCCTCCACAGATAATCTCTGCATCATCCGCATTTTTAGCATAGTCTATATAGCTGCTGATACTATCAAATGCAGCCTCATCAATGACCGCATTCACAAAGTTACTAAAATCATTTACATCACCCATCTTAATGGTAGCAACTTGTGCCAAGAATTCAGCTTTCACATCTTCCCATAAATTTTGAGGAATATAGCAACGAGATGCGGCTGAACATTTTTGACCTTGATATTCATATGCGCCACGGACCATGGCCGTTGCCAGCCCCCTAACATCACTTGATTTATGGGCAAGGATGAAGTCTTTTCCACCAGTCTCTCCCACAATACGTGGATATGTTTTGTAGTTATGGATATTTTCACCCACTTTTTTCCACATACCTTGGAAAACAGCGGTAGAGCCAGTAAAATGGATGCCTGCTAAATGTTCGCTCTCCAAAACGGGGTCACCTATTTGGGAACCAGAGCCAGGTACAAAATTAATTACACCATCAGGCAGTCCTGCTTCTTTAAATAATTCCATCAAGAAATACCCAGAATACACAGATGAGGATGCAGGCTTCCATATAACTGAATTACCCATAAGGGCAGGGGCAGTCGGTAGATTTGCAGCGATGGATGTAAAATTGAATGGAGTAACGGCAAATACAAAGCCTTCCAGCCCGCGGTACTCTACCTGATTCCACATCCCATCAGGAGAGTGGGGAGGTTGCTCCACATAAATTTGCTGTACATATTCACAGTTAAAATTAAAAAAGTCAATCAGTTCACATGCAGCATCAATCTCTGCCTGAAAAGCATTCTTACTTTGGCCCAGCATGGTAGCAGCATTGATGATATCTCTATATGGTCCTTGAAGCAGAGCAGCCATTTTTTTAAAGACAGCTACTCGTGCCTCCCAGGGCATCTCTGCCCACGCCTTACGTGCATTCAATGATGAATCAATGGCCATTTGAACTTCTTTTGGACCGGCCTTGTGATAAATACCCAGTACATGCTTATGATTATGAGGCATTACGCAGTTTGTAGTATTGCCAGTTCTAATTTCTTTTCCACCAATAATAATAGGGATATCTACTGTTTCTGCAGACATTTGGACTAATTTTTTCTGTAAAGATGTCCGTTCTTGTGTTCCAGGTGCAAATGAAAAAATAGGTTCATTTACAGCAGGTGGAACTCGATAAATTGAATTACTCATCTCTGATCCTTTGTATAATTTAAAATCTGTGTAAAATAGGGAAGGTAAATTTACTTAAAAAATAGTCAATAGAGATTATATTACTTTATACAGGAATTCATTTATCCTACTCCCATGAAAAGAATCTTATTTTCACTTATTATCCTCACTTTTGCTCTTTATGAGACTATTTTTTTAAAATCCTTACCCGTTGGGTTTTGGAAAATTCGTAGTCCAAATTCAGGAATTACTGATAACAGGTGATCAAAAATATCCGCTTGAATACCTTCATATTCTATCCAATCGGTTATATTTGTAAAAACATAAATCTCAACAGGAAGCCCTCTTTCAGATGGTGGAAGTTGTCGAATGAGAAAGGTAAGCTCATTGTGAATTTTACTGTGGCTTTTTAGATATGCCTGAATATAGGCTCTAAAGGTACCAATATTAGTAAGACGGCGACCATTTACTTGTACATCCATATTCACATTTTTGTCAGAATTTGATGCATCCACTTCTGTCATTTTTTCATTCAAATGGTCTGTTAGTAGCTCGAATGTTTTAAAATATTCTAATTGTTCAGGCGAACAAAATTTGATACTATTCTGATCAATATATAGGGACCGTTTAATTCGTCTGCCACCACTCTCAGACATGCCTCGCCAGTTTTTGAATGATGAATCAATAAGTTTATAGGTGGGAATAATAGATATGGTCTTATCCCAATTTTGAATTTTCACCGTATGGAGAGCAATATCAATCACATCCCCATCAGCACCAAGTTGGGGTACCTCCAACCAATCTCCGATTTTAAAGAGGTCATTAGAGTTTATTTGGATACTGGCTACAAATGATAAAATAGTATCTTTAAAGACCAACATAAGCACTGCAGTGAGTGCACCAATTCCGCTTAAGAGATAAATAGGAGAGCGGCCTGATACAATAGCAATAACGACAATGGTACCTAGAATATTCAGGATGAGTTTTAATATTTGAAAGTAGCTCTTTATATTCATTTTTTGAGCATATTTTGATTGGCTATAAATTTCATTGATACTATTCAAAAGTGCATTTAACGCTAGCAATATAGCCACCGCCATCCCAGCTAATGTTACACGAGATACCCATACTTCATAGGGAGGTAATTGATGTGCAAAATTGTGGATGATCGCCAGTGGTATAAGGTATGATAATCGGGTGAAAAATCCCTGTGCCACTAATTGGTCATCAACTTGCGTAGAGGTACGCTTAAATATTTGCTTTAGTGATTTTAATAGGAGGTTTTTGGCCAGTATAAAAATCACAAAACTGATGGATAATAATACTAAAAATTGAAGTAGTACATGGTCCTTTATATAATTTATATATATATCCATAGTTACCTTTATTAATTGATGATAGTTGAAATCACTTAAAGTAAAACTTTAATATTAAAATGCACAGTATACCAGTATTTGTCCATGGGATATATTAATGCTGAATTGGTCCTCAATCATCGCATTTAATGTGCCCTCATATAATGTGGGAAGTGCCTCATTTTGTAGTGGGTATTTAAGACCGGCAGTGGTGATTTTGATGGATTGATCCACGCTAAATAATGATACTTGTTGGCCCTTAACCCCATCAAATAATTGTGATTCATGCACCGTATAAAATCGACCATAATCGGTAATCATTACCATGTCCATTTGAGTATCAAATTGTAGAATGGAAAAAATGTTACCCAGCAAGTGGTCTTCCCGTTTTCCCGATGCACCTAAAATGGTAACTGATTTTCCACCATGTGCTTCAACCCATTTAAGTGATTTACGTAAATCGTTTTCAGATTGATCGGGTGCATGTATCAAAATTTTGACCAGGTCCTCTTTTAACTGTTGAGGAATAGAATCAAAATCACCCACAATGGCCTGTGGGCGCTTCCCATAATTAATAAGGGGTTCTACTGCACCATCACAGCAGATGATACTTCCTGCAATATCCAATTCATGCAATGGAATATCATGCTTTGGGAACTCACCATTGGCCAGCACCACAATAGAATCAATGAGTGAGGTTAACTCACGCATCCCAATCCTGCTTTAGCCACCCTTCAAACATCTGTTTTTGCCGTAGAGTAGGGTGTTCAAATTTTTCAATACAATACTTATCAAACGGAAGCGATTTAGCTATAACAGATATGGTTTTAATTAGTCCATCACGTGAAATGAGAAAGTTAGCAGATTCACCAATAGGTACATTAGCCATGCAATCTTCCACATTTTCAGAGGATACTCGAATGTTATTGATGGCCAGAATTTCATCATTTGCATATAATCCAGATGTATAACCTGAACCGGTAGATAGTGTGGTGCTGATTTGGGTGGTTTTCTTTTTGATATAGATACCGAATGATCCTGATTGTTCTCGTTCGGGTTTAGAATACTCAGACTTGAGTACCACACCAAAAGGTTCGAAATAATCACCAATATTTAATGGAGTGGTGGTAGAAAGATAATTCCATATTTCATTGAGGGGTTTACCTGCCACATCTTCACAAATTGATTTGAAGGTGGCATCATCAATACCTTTCCCGTCATCCTTAAATCTAGCCCAAAGTATGCGGTAGGCATCATCCATAGATTTTTTTCCGTCGGTCAAATTACGGATTGTCAAGTCTAATGCCATAATGACCAGTCCACCTTTTAGATAGTATGAGATGGATGTATTTACACTGTTTTCATTGGGGCGATAGAGCTTTACCCATGCATCAAAAGATGATTCTTCCACTGTCATCACCTCTTTACCAGGAATCCCTTCGTATCGCTTGATATCATCACAGATTGTTTCAAAATATTCTTTGATGGTAGAAACGCCACAGCGAGGTAGGAAGATATTATCGTAATAGCTGGTTACACCCTCGGCAATCCATAATAGTTTGGTATAAACCTCATTATAGTAATCAAATGGACCTAGCTCTTGGGGACGAATCCGCTTAATATTCCATGTATGGAAAAATTCATGAGATACTAAGCTGAGGAGACGAATATATTTTTTACGATCTTTGAATCCATTTCGGTCATAAATCATAGAGCATGATCGGCAATGCTCAAGACCCCCAAATCCGCCACTGGTTAAATGGAGGTAGAAAATATAATGCTCGTATGGTGGTATATCTCCAAACATACTGTGGATTTCATTTACGATTTTCTTCGAGTCATCTAATAAGATAGGTACATCCACATTCCCGGTTGATGTGATTGCATATTCATGGGTAGCGCCACCGGCTTCAAAACTGTGAATTTGGTGATTTCCCACTTCAATGGGGCAGTCAATTAAGTCATCAAAGTTTTGAGCCACAAATTTATCATAACTGCCTTTATAACTCTCTAGTGTGGTGGTAATTCGTTGCCACTCATGATAGGGCTCCACCGTTAATTCTAAAGGCTGATTTTCGTACCCCTCTGGTATCATAAATACAGAGGCACCGTTTATCATGGCCTGTTCACCGTCTAAATAACTAGTACGAACGGTTTTTTCGTAAGCATAAACTTGATAAGTGAATTCTATTTTACCCGTATTTGATAGGCCCACTTGCCATGTATTTTTTGAAATCTTCTCAATAGGCAATTCTACTTGTTTGCTGGATGCGGATGCTGAAATTATATTCTTTGAAAATTCTCGCACCAAATAAGAACCGGGTGTCCATACTGGCATTTTGAAATTTATGTAATTTTCGGTATGTCCATCCACTTCGATTTTAACATCGAATGTGTGGGTATGGGGGGCATCCATAGAGATAGTGTATTTAATTTGACTTTTGTTTGACATATTGACCTACGGTAAATAATGAGTAGCAGTGAATGGCGAAAATTTACATTGGATAGCATACGCCTCATTACCCTTTTTTGCTATGTGGTGGCAGCAGTAATTTTGCTCCCATGAATAAATCAATTTTACTTATTATCCTCGGTTCTATGGGGTTAGTCGTGGCTACAGAGCTCTCTGCAAATGAGGTGCTTGAGAAGGTGATGAACCGCACCAAGGGTATTGATCACTCTTTTCAACTCTCCATTCATAAGCAACAAAAGGAGAAGCCGGATAAACATCAAATCCTTAAAATAAATCTGCATTGGCCATCAGCAGGTGAATTCTCGCGTATGAGTTATGTGGAGACATTAGCTCCTGATAATTTGAAAGGTGTAAAATTTTGGGAACATCGATATAAAAATGCCTCACCATCTAAACGGTGGATGACCATGCCCATCACAGAAAAATTAAAAGATGTGACAGACAAAAATCCCAATAAAAATGAGTTTAATTTTTCTGAATTAGAGATTACGCAAGCAATAATAAATAACCATAATAATAAAATCGTAAAACAGTCAAGACTGAATGATAGAGATGTTATTATTTTAGAATCAGTACAACAGTCTAAGAAAAAAATTCGTAAAAAATTATGGATTGATAAGGAGGAGTTTTTTATTATGAAAGCAGAGTTCTATACCAAGGGTGGTCGTAAAAGTAAGACCATAGATCTAAGTGATTTGTCAGTAAAAAATGAGATAACCTTTCCTCAATCCATTCATGTAGAAGATTTAAGGAAGAAGATTATCTACGAAGTCAAGATTGAAAATATAAATATATTGCCAACATTTGATATAAATGATTTTAACCCAATTGGGAATGATGTTGAATCGAATTAAGCGCACCAACGATGAGTTAAAAGCGGATAGGCCCACCTTAGAGGAAGTTAAACAGATTCCACGGCTGCCCATATCAATTTTGGTAGAAAACGTCCGTTCTGTCCATAATGTGGGCTCCATATTTAGGTCTGCCGATGGTTTTGGTGCGGAGAAGATATATCTTACAGGCTATACGGCCTATCCCCCTCGCGAGGATTTACACAAAACAGCATTGGGTGCAGAAGAAGCCGTTCCGTGGCAGCATTTTGAAAATTCAATGGATGCTGCAAAAATAATAAAGTCTGCAGGTATAAAATTGGTTTTGTTAGAGCAGACTACTACCTCAGTAGATATTTATTCCATTTCTGAGTCAGAATTTCCCATCTGTTTTATTGTGGGCAATGAAGTGACTGGTGTGTCTGAAGAATTATCTGCCATGGCAGACCTGCATCTGGAAATCCCCATGCGAGGAGTGAAACAAAGTTTGAATGTGTCCGTAGCTACCGGTGTGGTAGGCTATGAATTGGCCCGATGTTGTAAGACTATAGATTAATTCCATCGTTACATCTCCTTACGATTGCCTCTTTGAGATTCATGGGTGATACATGTAAATTCAGGAATCTTATCAAGGAATATTTTCAGCATGTGGCATTTTACTAGAACATCCCTTTTATTTTCAGCAGTATCTCTCATTTTCTCCTTTGAACGCGGGCACATTGTGAGTATTGAAGAAATTGACTATGAATCTCATACACAAATACAGGTGAATATTGATAATGAATTGGGTGACCTAGGTATTGAAGTTGATTATGGGGCCACCATGTATAAATTGGTCTATGAAACAGTAGATGGCTTTGGTGATTCTACCATTGCTTCGGGTGTATTTGCCGTACCTGAAAGTGAAAATGAGGCCTATGGAATCTTATCTTGGCAACATGGAACTGCCATACAACGAGATGGGGTTCAATCTAATAATGGGTTTGATGTATTGAGTCGTGTAGTAGCCGCATCAGGATTTGTATATGTGGCAGCAGATTATTTAGGTTTGGGTGTTTCGGAAACAGTGCACCCCTATATTTTAAAATACCCCACTGCAAATGCCGTCATCGATCTAATTCGTGCTGTTAGAAATTATTATTCAGAAGATTTCGCATTATCCTTAAATCGTCAATTAACGCTCATTGGCTATTCTGAAGGTGGCTATGCTACCTTAGCCACTCAAATGGTAATGGAGCAAGAGATGCCTGATGAGTTTGATATTACTGTTTCTTTTCCCATGGCAGGGCCTTATGACGTGTCAGGCATTATGGTAGATGTGATGTTAGAAAATACTTATTACGGAGAACCTTTCTACATGCCGTATACCCTCTACTCATACATTCATTATTATGGAATAGGTGGTGTATCAGATTATTTTGTACCAGATTTTGCAGCGGATGTGGAAGACTTATATAGTGGAACTTATGGAGGAGGATATATTAATAGCTATATGAATAATAACGGATATAATCCCCCCATTGCTTGTATGTTGTCAGGCGTGGTAACTGAATTTTCATCAGATGAAAATCATATATTACGTCAATTATTGGCTGAAAATGACTTATTTGATTGGGCGCCTCAATCCTTAACCTACCTTTTCCATGCA
>Ga0206679_10004191_pt1 | contig 10850 bp, 9 predicted proteins | sample M110012015metaG_FD_155464 | JGI IMG/M metagenome (GOLD analysis project Ga0206679, IMG submission 155464) | Ammonia-oxidizing marine archaeal communities from Monterey Bay, California, United States - M1 100m 12015 | ecosystem: Environmental > Aquatic > Marine > Intertidal zone | place: USA... | reverse complement strand
ATATCAAAGACTTTTAGGCCCCAAACAGTAAGTGAAATAGGAGGTGAGAGTTACCTAAATGTTGGAACACGTCTCATTAGATTTGGATCTTCAGGGCTTGCAGGAGTATGGGCTGAGGAAAACACTCGAGAGTCAATTTACGATGCGTTCCGACGAAAGGAAACGTTTGGCACTAGCGGACCTAGAATAAAAGTACGTTTTTTCGCTGGTTACAATTTAAAAGGCTCAAAGTTAAGTGACCTTACTCTTATACAGGATGCTTATGCTAAAAATACTCCTATGGGAGGAACAATTAATCAAGAAGAAGATAAAAGTCCAAGATTTCTTGTTTGGGCTATTTCCGATCCGCTTGGAGCTCCCTTACAAAGGGTTCAAATAATCAAAGGCTGGCTCGAAGAAGGAGAACACAGAGAAAAAGTTTTTGATGTGGCTTGCTCAGATGACCTGAGCGTTGATCCTATCACTCACAGATGTCCTGACAACGATGCTACGGTTAATTTAGATGATTGTTCAATAAGTTCAGACAAAGGAGACACCGAGATAAAAACTTTTTGGAAAGACCCCGAATTTAGACAAGATCAAGACGCTTTCTATTATTCAAGAGTTTTAGAAAACCCAACTTGCAGATGGTCAACTTGGGATGCCATGAGAGATAACGAATCTCCAAGGTCCGATATACCCGCTACAATTCAAGAAAGAGCATGGTCATCTCCTGTTTGGTATACTCAGTAAGCATGAAGACTCTTATTAAATTAGGCATTTCTACAATAATTTTAAGTATTGCTTCTTATGTAATAATTCAAGTTCCTTCAGTTCAGGACAGAATCATGGTTTCCGTGGTTTCAGGAATGGCAAATACTTTTGGAAAACTTACTAAAGAAGACGCATTAAGCGTTGCTGTTTGTGGATCAAGATCTCCTATTCCTAGCCCGGGCAGAGCTGAAACCTGTATGTTAGTTCAAGCAGGAGAAGAAATGTTTGTTGTGGATATTGGCGATGGTAGCAATGCTAACTTACAAAACTGGGGTATTGATTATAATAAAATTAATGCAGTTTTATTAACTCATCTCCATTCAGATCACATAGCTGATCTTCCTAATCTACATCAAGGAGCCTGGATACTTCAAAGTAGGAAGGATAAATTAAAGGTTTATGGACCTGAGGGAGTAGCTATTGTCACACAAGGCATAGAAATGGCTTACGGACTTGATTATCAATTTAGAAATGAGCATCACGGAGATGGGATAGCTCCAAGAGAGTATGCTGGTTTTGATACACGTACAATTGATCTTAACAATCCAGTCATATACCAAAATGGAGCATTGAAAATAACTGCTTTCAAGGTAATTCATGAACCGATAGAGCCTTCCCTGGGTTATAAATTTGAATATAAAGGAAGGTCTTTAGTTATTACTGGTGACACTTCGTATGCGCAAAGTGTTATTGATAATTCTATGAACGTAGACGTGCTTTTTCATGAAGCTCAAGCAAATCATATGGTGGATGTTTTACAGAAATTTGCTAATGAAAATGGAGCACCTCTAAGAGCTAAAGTAATGTCTGATATAAAGACATACCATACAACTTTGATTGAAGCAGCGGACATAGCAAATCAAGCTAATGTGAAAAAGTTAGTTTTTTATCATCTAACACCAGCTCCGAGGAATTATTTAACTGAATTAATTTTTATTAGAGGTGTGGACGAAGTGCGTAAGGACTGGACATTAGCAAAAGACGGAACATTAATAGTTCTACCGGCTAATTCTAAAGATATTATTGCCACAAATATGTAGTTTTTTGCCCCTAATTTAGCTTGCTTAATGAGTTGCAGTGACCTAACATCAGACGCCCGAATTTTATAAAAAAGGAGAATGTATGCGTAATGCAGTAATAGTTGATAGTGTTAGAACAGGTCTAGCGAAATCCTTTCGTGGAGGCTTTAATAACACTCGTGCAGATAATATGACGGCTCATATTGTTAATGCACTTTTAGAAAGGAATCCTGAAGTTGATGCTTCTATGGTTGAAGACATTATCTTAGGTTGTGGAAACCCAGAGGGTGCTCAAGGACATAACATAGCAAGAAACGTTGCTGTTTTGTCTAATCTTCCTATAGAAACTGGTGGCGTAACAATAAATCGTTACTGTTCTTCAGGTTTGAATTCAATAGCCATGGCTGCCACTCAGATCCAAAGCGGATTCTATGATTGCATCATTGCTGGAGGCGTTGAGTCTATTAGCACCTCTCAAGGTCACACTAACATGCATATGTATGTTAATGATAAATTGGCTGAAGAAGCTCCAGGTATTTATCACGCAATGGGAACAACTGCTGAAGCAGTTGCAGATCGTTATGAGGTTTCAAGAGAAGCTCAAGATGAGTATGCTCTTTCTAGTCAACAAAGATGTGCTGCAGCACAAGATGCCGGACTTTATGATGACGAGATCATTCCTATGGATACTAAAATGATCCTAAAAAATAAAGAGACTGGTGCAGAGAAAGAAGTTGATGTGACAGTTGATAAAGATGATTGCAACAGGCCTGAAACCACTTTAGAAGGACTCTCTAGCTTGAATCCAGTATTTAATCCAGAGGGTGGCTCAGTAACAGCAGGAAATTCTTCTCAATTATCTGATGGCGCTTCTGTAACTTTAATTATGAGCGAAGAGAAAGCTAATGAGCTCGGCCTTAAACCTCTTGCTTATTTCAGAGGATTTACAACAGTTGGTTGTCAACCTGATGAAATGGGTATTGGTCCAGTATTCTCTATACCTAAGTTACTTGAATCAGCAGGTTTAAAAGTTGAAGACATAGACCTTTGGGAACTTAACGAAGCTTTTGCTTCTCAGGTAGTTTATATCAGAGATAAGTTAAACTTGCCTACCGAGAAACTAAATGTAAATGGTGGCTCTATTGCAATCGGACACCCATTTGGCATGACTGGTTCAAGACAGGTTGGACATCTCACTAGAGAACTTAGACGTACTGGCGGCAAATACGGCATAGTAACTATGTGCGTTGGTGGCGGTATGGGAGCTACAGGCTTATTTGAGTCTATCCCAGAATAATGTAAATTTGTCTAAGGAAGTTAACGCCTTGGACGAGCATGCATTAATACAAACCTATTTTTCTGACGTCGGCTCAGCTTATTTAGCTGAGCAAGACGTTAGGATTTCTGTTGGAGATGATTCTTCGATCATATCCCTTCCTTCTGGTAAAGAGTCTGTAGTTTCTGTCGACACTTCCATAGAAAATATTCATTTTTTGGATTCAATGAGTCCTGAGGATATTGCCTATAGAGCAGTAGTGGTTGCTTTAAGTGATTTGGCAGCATGCGGAGCTGCTCCTGCATGGTATTCAGTAGCTTTAACTTTCCCAGAACTGAATGAAGCTTGGTTAAAGAAATTCTCAGACGGGCTAAGAAGAGTATCAGATGATTACAGAATTCCATTAATAGGAGGAGATACCACTAAAGGTAATTTATCTATAACCGTTCAAGTGAATGGGTACTGTGATACAGGTTTATCGATACTTAGATCTAATGCAAAACCTAATGAGAATATCTATGTCAGCGGTCTAATTGGTGAAGCTGCAAAGGGGCTTAAGTCGTTTACGGATAAATTAGAGGCTACAGATCAACAAGTTGAAAGGTATTTAAGACCTGAAGCTAGGATTGATTTAGGCCTTAGACTCAAAGGAGTTGCTAGTGCTGCAATAGATATTTCTGATGGCCTTTTACAGGACCTAAAGCATATTTGCGTAGCAAGCGGGGTAGGTGCTCAAATCGAGTTAGGTGATATTCCAACCTCCTTTAATGTCGATCCCTCTATATCTGACATTAATTCCGGTGATGATTATGAGATTTGTTTTACTTCCAGTTCAGAAAATGAGGCTGTTTTAAAAAGGATATCAGAAGAATTAGGAACTAAGATTAGTTTGATAGGGAAAACCAATGATTCCAAAGCCATAAGAGTTTTTGATAAGGAAGGTAATGACGTTCCTGTTGGATCCGGGTATTCGCATTTTTAATTTATGGGTTTAAAGAAATTATTATTAATAATAGGTCAAGGCTTTGGTTCGGGACTGTCACCCATTGCACCTGGCACAGTTGGAAGTTTTGTTGCAGCCAGTATCTATTATTTTTTGATATGGGACAGCATTTCTTCTTGGTCGGGAATTGGTCTTTTTTTACTTTTTATAGTCGTTTCCTTTTTTATCGGAATCTTTCTTTGTTCTCAAATTTCTGGCGACGATGAAGATCCTAAGAGTTTTGTGTGGGATGAGTTTGTAGGAATGTGGATAAGCTGTGTTCCACTGTTATTTATTGATAAGGATCTTTATCTATTGCTTCTCGCTTTCTTTATTTTTAGATTCTTTGATATATATAAACCGTTAGGTATTAAATCGTTTGATAGTAAATCAGGCGCATTTTACGTGATGACTGATGATGTAATTGCAGGCATTTACTCCGCTTTTTTAATAAGTTTAATAATACTTAATATCAACTAATTTATTTTTGCAGAATACAGTAGAATACGCCCAAAAAAATATATGGATATAGATAAATTACCTAAATCAAAGTTACCCATGCCTTGGGGAGAATTCTCTGTTATAGGCTTTGAAGATCATGATGGAGAGGAACATTTAGCTATTTATTTAGGAGAAGTTTCTGAAAATCCACTTTTAAGGATTCACTCGCAATGTTTAACCGGAGATGCTTTGTTTAGCTTGAGATGCGACTGTGGCCCTCAACTTGCAATGGCTTTAGAAAAAATAGCTTCAGATGGAAACGGTATGGTGATTTATATGGCTCAAGAAGGACGAGGCATAGGGCTAATGAATAAAATTAGAGCTTATGAATTACAGGACCAAGGGTTAAACACTGTTGAAGCCAATGAAAAACTTGGTTTTGCTGATGACGAAAGAGAATATGCATTCTGTGCTGAAATGTTAAATTCAATGGGAATTTCCTCTGTTCGCTTGATGACAAATAACCCTTCTAAAATTAAAGGTCTTGAAGACGCAGGGATTGAAGTGTCTGAAAGGATAGAGATTAAAGCAAAGCCCACTGATCAAAATGAAGACTATTTAAAAGTTAAGTCTGAATTTATGGGCCATATGTTAGAAGATTCAGATTGATTTAAGTTTTTGTTCGATTGCTTTCCTTACACCAGTACCATCAAGATTATTCATAATTTTTTGCTGTTCTTGGTCACCGTGTTCAATAAACCCATCTGGTAAACCTAAATTCAGAACTTTAGAAGAAGAGTTCAATTCTAAGAGTTTTTCGTTTACTGCCGAGCCAGCTCCACCCGCAATTACATTATCTTCAAGTGTCACTATCAACTTAAATTTATTAGAAATCTCATTAATTAGATTATTATCGATAGGTTTAACGAATCTCATATCCACAACTCTAGCTTTTATTTCTTTTCCTGCATCAATCGCAGAGTCTAAAAGACTACCAAAAGATAAAATAACTACTTCTGTAGTTTCTGATTCTAGAATCGTTTTACTTTTTCCGATTTCAATAATTTCATCTGATTCCCGATACTCTACACCTCTTCCAACGCCTCTAGGGTATCTAACTGCAGCAGGGCCAGAGAGTTCATAACCCGTATTTAACATCTTCCATGCCATGCCTTCGTCTGAGGGTGCCATTATTGTAATATTTGGTATACAACGTAGATACGAGAGATCAAAAGCACCTTGGTGAGTAGCTCCATCTAATCCTACTAACCCAGCTCTATCTATAGCAAAAAGAACATCCAAATTTTGAAGAGCAACATCGTGTATTAATTGATCATAAGCTCTTTGAAGAAAAGTACTATAAATAGCTACTACTGGCTTTAACCCTTCGCACGCCAGACCCGCAGCAAAACTCACACTATGTTGTTCTGCAATGGCTACATCATAATACCTTTCAGGAAAAGCCTTAGAGAATTCATTCATTCCTGATCCTTCTCCCATGGCGGGGGTGATGGCTACTAAATCTTTGTCTTGATTTGCTTTGTGTATAAGCCAATCGCCAAAGACCTTTGAGTAAGACGGGCTTTTAGCTTTAGAAATAGCAGAAGAGGAGAGGTCAGATTTTTTAATTTTATCTATAGCATGGAACCCTATTGGATCACCTTCTGCTGGTGCGTATCCTTTTCCTTTTGTGGTTATAACATGCAGAAACCTTGGTCCATGAATATGTTTCAAGTCTTCTAGAATATTTATTAGATTTTCTGAGTCATGACCATCTACAGGACCGAAATATTCAAATCCTAATTCTTCAAACAGTGAACCAGGTGCAATCATGCCTTTGGCATGAATCTCTGCTTTCCGAGCAAATTCTTTTGCTCCTGGTAAATAAGTTAATACTGATTTTCCACTTTCTCTTATTTTATTGTAGGTCTTACTTGCCCACACTCTAGAAAGGTAATTCCTCAATCCTCCTATATTCTCAGAAATGGACATTTGATTATCATTTAGGATCACTAGTAGGTTTTTATCTAAGGAGCCGGCATGAGCGAGAGCTTCATAAGCCATGCCTGCAGTCATAGCCCCATCTCCAATTATTGCAGTTACATTTCTATTAATGTCTTTAGAATCTGCTCCGGCTATCATTCCTAAAGCTGCGCTAATTGATGTGCTTGAATGGCCTACACCGAAAGTGTCGTATGGGCTTTCGGTCCTTACTGGAAAGGGCGCAAGACCATTGGTCTGTCTCATGCTTTCCATGTCATCTTTTCTTCCAGTCAAGATCTTATGAGGATAAGTTTGATGACCCACGTCCCAAACCAGTCGGTCATGTGGCGTTTCAAAGGAATAATGAAGTGCTAGGGTTAATTCAATTACGCCAAGGCCAGCACCAAAATGACCACCCGTTTTTCCTACTGTGTAAAGTAAGAACTCTCTTAATTCATCAGCAATGATAGGTATTTCAGTCTTTTTTAGTTTTCTTAGGTCTTCAGGTGAATTAATACTATCGAGATACTTAGAGACGGGTTGTTGCGATGGTATTGATTCAAAAATTTTCATGATCTAATTATCTCTAGCTACGACATAGTCTGCTAAAAGCCTAAGATTATCAGCTTTTTTAGAAAGAGGAACTAGAATTTCTTTTGCTTCTTCAGCTAATTTGTAGGCTTTTGATTTAGATTCGTCTACACCAACTAAAGAAGGGTAAGTTATTTTGTTTTTAACAATATCTGAACCCTGATTCTTACCACTCACAGAAGCAGGTGATTCAATATCTATGATGTCATCTTGTATCTGAAAAGCTAAACCTATTTTTTCTCCATAAAGATTAAGTAATTTTACGTCTTCTTCTTCTAAATTAGACAAAAGCCCACCTATCTCTAGTGAAGTTTGTATCAATCGGCCTGTTTTTTGGAAATGCATTACATCTAACTCTTTAACGGTTACTTCATGGTTCATTTGTATGTCTTTAACTTGGCCTCCAACCATTCCACTAAACCCAGAAGCATTAGCTAATTTAGAGAGAATTATAGTTTTTGTTTCTTCTTTGGCTTTAATTCCGCATATTAATTCAAAAGCTAGAGGTTGCAAGGCATCTCCAGCAAGAATTGCCGTAGCCTCATCAAATTTAATATGACACGTAGGTTTGCCTCTTCTTAAATCATCATTGTCCATCGAGGGCAGATCATCGTGAACTAAAGAATAACAATGGATTAACTCAACTGCACAAGCTAATAAGTCTCTAGACTTTTGATCGCAGTGATTTAAATCAGAAGCTAAATAAACAAGTACAGGTCGAAGCCTTTTCCCTCCATTAAGTACCGAATATCTCATGGCTTCCGTTATTAGGGAACCTTCAGAAGGTAAGACTTCTTGAAGGGATTTGTTAACTTGGTCTCTGTAATTATTTAAGAGCTTTTCAAAATCAGTCATCTTTTAATGGAGCGGTCTTAAGTTCTCCATTTTCTTCAATGAGTTTTTGAACTTGTAATTCTGCTTTTGATAATTGTTCTTGGCATTGCCTTGCTAATTTAATTCCCTTTTCAAAAGATTTTAGAGAATTTTCAAGACTTAAATCTCCTGATTCTAGGTCTTCAACTATACCTTCAAGTTCTTCCAAGGCTTTTTCAAAATTTATATCTGTTTTTTTAGTTGCCATAAATCATAAGTTTACAATGAATACTCAAAACCTACATAAGTTTCTCTAGGTAGGCCAGGAAAATATCTGTCTCCACCATACGCATTAAAGTCAGCTCTTTCTGCATAATCCTTATCAGTTAAGTTATCTACTCTTAGATACATTTTTAACTTTTCTGAGTAACTTAGATCTGATCTAAAATGCAGCAAAGTGTGACCTTCATATTCGTGAAGATTAGCCGCGTCAGTAAAATATGAGTCCATTCGTTCTAATTCGAAAGCTAAAGAAAGATTATTGGTAATGGAAGTATTCAAGATGAGGTTTGCCATCAGTTTGGGTGAAGTATCTATCTGATTTCCAACTCTGATCTCTTCTTTCATTGATGTATCTGAATTAAAGTCATATTTATGATCGCCATAGGTAAAGTTACTTACTAGATTGCTTGTTTCACTTATATTCAAATTTAGAGTCAACTCAACCCCTCTATGGTTTGTTTTTCCATTATCAATAACGAAATTCTCTGCATCCCTAAATATAGAATTTCTTTTTTTACTTTTATAAATGCTTAGAGATCCATTTAAATTTTCTAAATCGAAGGTAGTTCCTATTTCAATCATCGTGAGTTTTTCAGAATCTAGATCAGTTACATTTTGTTTCTTTTGTAGTCTGTAGGCTTCATTAATTTGAGGAGGCCTAAAGCCCAGGCTGGTTTGTAAGAAATAATTTACAACATCAAAGTCAGTTGCTATACCAGCTCTAGCACTTAACTCATTATAAGCATCTGATCTATCATCAGGTCGGTTGTAATAACATCCGCCAAAGCCACACGTAGTTCCATCTTCTCTCATGTTGCCGCTGTTCATTCTGTTGTTGTAGTCGTACTTGATGGATTCAGCCCTTAAATCACTATAAAACAATAGATCGTCGTTAATATATAAGTCCTCAAGACCAATAAACAAAGCATAAACCTCTGAATCTACCTCATAGTCATAATGTTTCCCCTGAGGTCTAGTTGCATTGTTAAACGCCGAGCTAGTGGTTAACGCGTTGGCTTGCGTTTCTATTAACTCAGCCTCTGCCATTTCAATTTGCAATCCGGTAGTGAGAGAGTAATTTTTAAACTTAAATAATCTTTTAAACAATAGACCAAGGCTGCTATGGCTGTTCTCTTCAACTGGCGTACCTGGCAAGAAATGCTGAAGAAATTGCATGTCATTCTTTCTAATATAAGGAGAGAGTACAGATATTCCATTTTCTTCATCTCGTTTGAGGTTTAAAGATAGCCTTTGGGAATTAGCATCTCTGAAAGCTTCTGGATTGAGATTTTTTCTATTTAGGTTTGAATCTTTATATGCGTTTAAGCCAGTAATGTACCCTGCAGTTTCTTGATTTAAGTTAGTTAGAGTCATATTTAAAGATGCCTCCCAAGAGTTAAATTGGAAATCAGATCTCATCTTTAATTTTTGTTGATCATATCCTGATATCTCTCTGAAACCATTATTTGAAGCGGCAAAAGCACTAAGACTCCAATCCGATTGATTGCCTAGCGACGTTTTAAAATTTTTATATCCATTTGGTCCTATATTTGTCGAGATGCTGCTGTTATTAGTTATTGGTTTAGAAATAACATTTATGACTCCATGCATTGCATTTGCTCCATACCTAGCACTTGCCGGACCAGTTATAGTTTCAATGCCTCCAGAAATTTCAAATGCAGCTTCAAAAAGCCCGTTCACATTGCAGAACCCAGAAGGGCGGATTGGAATTCCATCTTCTAGGATTAAAAAAGAACCACAAGCCCCAGGCCCAGTAAGAATTGGCGAACGCATGGCTGTTAGATGTTCTTGACCAGAACCTCTGCTTACCCAAACCCCAGGCATTCTTCTAAAGATTTGTTTTGGATGTTGGGCTTCTAGTTTATTTAATTCTGAAGAATTGATAGATGATATAGATACATTCTCTGACCACCCGCTTAGATTTAATATCTTTTTTTCTAAAACTACTATTTCATCTTCTATTTCAGCAAGAAGTAGTGGTCCGTATAACAGAAGACCTAAGGTTAGTAATTTAAATTTTAATGGCATCTATAACTTCCTATTATTCAATACATTAAGCGACTTCGCAGTATTGTAAGGAGAATAATGAGGAATTACTAACTAACTTAGTTCTGATTAACTTTTTTTCTAAAATTAATAAAAGGCTTAGATATAAAGTTAAGAATCCTTTTAGGAAATCTATTAACTGAATCGCTCAGAGCAAGAGCGCAAGGCGTAACCACCAGAGTTAAGATAGTCGCTACGCTCAAACCAACAACCAAGGATCCAGCCATTTGTTCCCAAAAACTTGTTATATAAGATCCACTTTTTACAGTTCTTTCTAATAGGTCGATGCTATAGCCTAAAGCGATAGGCATTAATCCAGCTATAGTTGTGAAAGAGGTTAAGAACACAGGCCTTAATCTTAATACCGCACTTCTTAAGGCTAATGATTTCGTGTCCGATCCAGGGTTATTTTTCTTGAGAAGATTAAAGGTATCAATGAGCACAATGTTGTTGTTAACTACTATGCCTGCAAGAGCTACACAACAAATTCCTGTTTGTAGAGTACTAAAAGACCTATCTAAAATTAAAAGAGATACAAATACCCCGCCAAAGGACAAGAGGATTGCTGAAAGCACTATATTGGCTTGGTAAAAACTGTTGAATTGAGTTACTAAAACAATCAGCATCACAAATAGCATGGTTA
>Ga0206679_10004190_pt1 | contig 10850 bp, 13 predicted proteins | sample M110012015metaG_FD_155464 | JGI IMG/M metagenome (GOLD analysis project Ga0206679, IMG submission 155464) | Ammonia-oxidizing marine archaeal communities from Monterey Bay, California, United States - M1 100m 12015 | ecosystem: Environmental > Aquatic > Marine > Intertidal zone | place: USA... | reverse complement strand
ACGCCTCAGGTGGGGAATGAACGAGAAGCGAGGATACGGCAAACAACAAGATGAGTAAATGAATACGATTCTTTCCAATTTTCATAAGATCTGATCCAAGATTTTGATAGTATGTAAAATTTTTTTTAAAATCAGGCAATTCCAGGCGTAAATATTTCAAAAGTATGTCCAGGGCTGAGAAAAATGAGAATACTTAACCTAAACATCATAGCCACATACGTTATTGATTTACCAATAAGGGGGAAAATTAAAAAAATAATTTAAAAAAATTATTGTGCTTCCATTCTAGCAAGCCAATCGTTATCGTTGTCGTCGTTAGATGTTTCTGATGTCACCTGTTGGGGTGGTTCTGGAAATGCAAATGTCACTTCAGGTTCGGTTGGAGGTTCAGGTATTGGTAATACCGGAGCTTCAATTGGTTCTGAAGGTGTTACGATTGGTTCTGTAGGTGCTTCTGGAAGTATTGTTTGAACTACGTGTTGTGGTTCAGCTGTCTCCAGATATGAAACGGCAGATTCTTGGATGTCTTTTTCTGCAGGGGCAGTTATCTCGTGCACTTCCAATTCTAGATCAGTGATTCTACTCTTTACATTTGAGATTTCAGCTTGCTCGTGAGACACATGCTCAATTAGCTCAGTTGTGCATGATTTCACAGTTTCAAATGTTGCCTCAGAGATTTCATCGCTCTTGAATTGTACTTTGGCATCAAACGATAACATTTTTGCAGACTTCATTTGAACATCTAACTGAATCAATCTTTCCTCAAGTTTAGATTTGATTTCACATTCCATTTCATCTAAGGATGCAAGTTTGGATTTGTATTTTTCATGAATGATTTCAGCATCTGCTTTCATGTCATCATTTTCTGAAACAATATCCATCAATGCTTTTAGACGACGTAGAGTTAGTTGTTTTTCACGAATGAGTCTTTGAGAGTCAAGTCTCCATTTGGGAATGAAGATTACAATTTCACCTTGGACTACAAGTTGTTCAAACTGGATTTGCTGTAATCCTTGAGAACCGCAGTCAATACCGACGGATTGAATACTACCATCAATATCAGTAATTGTTCCTATGACTTTACCCATGAATGTTCCGTACATGTCTTTGACGTTTTTACCGATTATTTCGATATCGACGTTTGTCATGGTAGTAACTAATGAGTTTTGTATAACCGACAAAGTGTAAGAAATATTTTTAGTTTTGGTAAGATTAAATTCACTAATCTCAAATTGTGGGCACAAGAGTAATTTTAAAATTCGGAGCTTTTTGATGATAATTATGATTCAAAAGGAAGAACTCGATGTAATTCTAAACTTTGTGGCAAGCAGATGGAGTGCAACAGTAAAAGAGCCAAACAACAAAGCGATGGAAAGCTTGCCAAGTGATTTTTGGATGAACTCAATTGGCGGCAAAACGGCAAAAGGCGGTTTTTGGGTTACAACAATAATGTACACAGAAAACGAAGCGGATGCGGCAGGGTTTAAAGAAGTTCTGCTAAGATGGCAAAGCAAAGGCAACGACAAAAATAAAGAAAAAGGCCCCGATCTAATTCAGATTGGAAAAAAGAAATAGAGTATTAATATTTGTAAAATCAATTATCCGTGTTGTCAGAATTTTCAATTGAAGAGGAAAAAACATTATCGGATCATTTTTCAAACACCAAAGACAATGTGTTTGCGATAATCACGCCGCGACAAGTTGACAGAGGGGCCCTGATGTCAAGGTACAGCAGAACTGACAAAAGCATGAGAAGAATTTTCTTAGACGAATTTTTAAAAAACAAGAACAGGGGAGAGGAATTTTACGACAGAGTTCTATTAGAATACGGGGATGATTCGGTCGCAGAGTTAGGTGAAGCGCAAATTGCAATTGAGGGCTTATCAAACATTGCAGTAAAAAAAATTGAAGATAGAAGAATAGGATTGTCGTATCTAGAAAAATCATCACGCTATGTCACATGGAACAAAAAAGAAAACGGAAAGTTCAGATTTTACAGGGATGAAAAAATCATGGGTTCAAAATTTGCAAACATGTATGAAGACAGTTGCAATCTATCTTTTGAAACATATTCAAAAAACATTGAACCGATGATAAATTACATAAGAGAAAAGTATCCTATCGAAAAATACAGTTTCAAAGATTCAACAGACAAAAAAGAAAAATTATTTTCAAAACTAAAAGACGAAAAGGACATCAAGTCTGCAAACATGATTTACAGAGGCTCAACCAAAGCAAAAGCACTCGATATTTTACGGGGACTGCTGCCAGCATCAACTTTAACCAATGTGGGAATCACAGGAAACGGAAGAGCGTTTGAATATCTTTTGACAGTTTTAGGGGCATCAGAACTTGACGAAGAGCAGAAATTAGCCTCAAAAATCAAAAAAGAGCTTGATTCTACGATTAAATCATTTGTAAGAAGATCTGATGACAAGTACGGAAAAGCATTTCAAAAATACCTAAGGGATGTAAAAAACAAATCAAGATCAATAACGCTAAAAGAAATTAAATCGGTCCCAGCAACAGGAACAATTACAAAGTTAACGGAATATGAATCAGAGAAAAAAGCACTTGACATAATCATCACATCAATTATGTATGAACAGTCTCCAAGTACATCATACCAAAACATAATGCAGCAAGTGAAAAAAATATCAAAAGAGAGAAAAATCAAGATCATAAACGAGTTTGTAAAAATCAGAACAAACAGAAGACACAGACCATCACGTGCATTTGAAAACGTCTACTACACATTTGATTTATGTAATAATTTTGGAATGTTCAGGGATTTTCACAGACACAGGGCACTTACACTTGAAAGACAGTTGCTGACAACGGATCACGGATTTGTGTTACCTGATGAAATTAAAACTCTAGGACTTGAAAAAGATTTCAAGGAATGCATGAATCACACAAAAGATACGTTTGAAAAGATTAGAAAAAAACATCCAGAACAAAGTCAGTATGTCGTAAATTTTGCATACAATTATCCATATTTCATGAAATTAAATTTGAGAGAAGCATGTCACTTGATTGAATTAAGAACGATCCCACAAGGACACATAGACTATAGACGAGTTGCGCAACAGATGTACAAACAGATCAACAAAGTGCATCCAAACTTAAGTCAAATAATGAAGTTTGTTGATTTGAAAGAATATGATCTAGAAAGATTTGAATCAGAAAAAAGAACTGAAGAAAAGAGAAAAAAGATGAAAAAATAGAAAAATACTCTAATATCAAAAAAAGCAACGTAATCCATGACAGACAAAACCGTTAAAGATCAAGAAGAATGGAAAGAAAAGCTAACGCCAGATCAATATGAAATTTGCATCAATCATGGCACGGAACCGCCATTTTCAGGAAAATATAACGAAAGCAAGCTAGACGGCGCTTTCAAATGCGTGTGTTGTGGTGAAGAGCTATTCTCGTCAAACGCAAAATTTGATTCAGGTTCAGGTTGGCCGAGTTTTTGGGAACCAATAGCAGAAGACAGCATAGAATATGTGTCAGATACAGATTACGGCATGGTTCGTACTGAAGTAAATTGTAAAAAATGTGGCTCACATCTAGGACATGTGTTTGATGACGGTCCAAAGCCTACAAATCAAAGGTATTGCATAAATTCAATTTCATTAAAACATGAAAAAGACGAATAACTAGAACCGTGACCGTGAAAAATCAGATTAGAAAGTCTATTGAAAAATTATTAATAAAACACAATTAACGATAAGGAATCAAAGAGAAATAAAATGACTGACAAAAATGTTGAAAAAAAGAGGATGACGGTATGAGAATAATACTGTGTGGTTTCGGGGTTGTTGCTCAAAGCTTGGTAAAACTATTTGATTCAAGATCTGAAGATCTTTATGCAAAATACGGAGTAAAACCAAGAGTGGTAGGTGTTTTTGATAGCAAAGGAAGCGCAGTAGACAAATCAGGATTAACACTAAGTAAACTTGTGGAAACAAAAAAGAAGTTTGGTACTGTTAAAAATTATGCAGATACAAAAAACTCAATGTCGGGAATTGAAATGCTGAAAAATGTGGAAGCTGATGTTTTAATCGAAACAACTGCAAGCAACTACAAAGATGCAGAACCTGGAATGACCCACATCACCACTGCAATGAAAAAAGGAATGCACGTGATTTCAGTTAACAAGGGACCTTTGGCATTAGCATTTCCGTCACTAATGGAACTTGCCACATTTAATCAAGTGATGTTTAAGTTCAGTGGAACAGTGGGAGGGGGCACACCAATTTTAGATTATGCTAAAAACAGCCTAAGAGGAGAAAGAATCACGTCGTTTGCAGGAATTCTAAACGGTACGACAAATTACATCCTAACAAATATGTCCACAGGATTGTCATTTGAAAGCGCGTTAAAAGATGCTCAAGATAAAGGATATGTGGAAGCTGATGAGTCGTTGGATTTAGACGGTCTTGATGCAGCAGCAAAGCTTGTAATTCTTGCGAATTGGATCATGGGAATGAAAGTAACGTTACCAGATATTGATTGCACTGGAATTAGAAAAGTAACAATTGAAGACATCAAAAGGGCTGAAAAAAATAATTCAGTATTGAAATTGATTGCATCTTGTGACAACAAATTAGTAGTTAGTCCAAAAGAAATACCCAAAGACGATCCGCTAGGAGTGAACGGAACATTGAATGCAATTGCATTCACATCAGAACACTCTGGAACTCAAACCATCATAGGTAAAGGTGCAGGAGGGACAGAAACTGCAAGCTCCATCTTAAGAGATCTACTAGACATTAGACAAGAGATTGCAAAAAATTGAAATCAAATCTAATTTCAAAGAGCGAAACAAATTCGTTATTAAAAAGAATTTCAGAAGAATGGGAAATCGAGTTTCCAAAAATGAAAAATGTCAAGGTGCATCAAATTTTGAATGATGCCCAAATTATTACAGGAGAGGGAATAAAAATATTGAAGATAAATGATGACTATCTGCCATTTTTGTCGGAGACAGAAATCTTGAAAAAATTTCCTAACGTAGAAGTGGATATGGGCGCCGTTAAATTCATGTGCAAAGGTGCAAATTTGATGAGGCCCGGAATAAAGAAATTTACAGATTTTGAGAAAGGGAAACTTGTATGCATTGTTGAGGAAACACATCACAAATTTTTGGCAGTTGGAAAATCAATGGTGTCAAGTTCAGAACTGGAAAAAATGGAAAAAGGCGAAATCATACAAAATATGCACTATATTTCAGATAAGTTTTGGGAAACTGGCAAAACAATTTACGATTAATCATAAAAATCAACAGAACAAGTAGAGGTTTTTAAAAATTATTTTATACTTTCAGTAAATTCTTCAGTGCCATCTTTAGTGATTATAAGCACATCCAATCCATCGCCACTTGCAGAATCTCTCAAAGCTGCTGAGCGAACTGCATGTTTTGCCAATGTAACAGCTTCATCCTTAGTCATGTTAGGTTTGAATTGAGGATCTAAAACGCCTAATGCCATTTCAGCACCAGTACCAACTGCAGCATATTCATCAGGAAGTACGGAACCCAAAGGATCAAGAGTATACATTATTGGTTTGTCAACCACACCCCCAACAATTACTTGTGTAAGTAACGGGAAGTATCTTCGCTCATACATCATATTCGACATCATTTTAGCCACAGTGTTAGGAGGAACATCTCTTTTAAGATCCATTTTTCGGATTTTTGCAAGAGCAGAAATTTGTAAAGTTAAAATTTGCATGTCAGCTACAAGCCCAGCACAAGTTGCACCAACTTTATCAGTTATTGAAAAAGTTTTCTTGGTAGATTTACTTACAAGAAAATTTCCAAATGCAATTCTTTTTTCACTAGCAAAAACTACACCGCCATCAAAAGTAATTCCAACAGCAGTTGCTCCAGGCATATACATGGACATATTTCAAATATTTTTACAGCATAATAAAGGGCTTTCTACATCACAAGTGAAATTTATGACTAAAATCGAAAAACAACAGATCAACAAGGTTGTAAAATAAAATCAAGTTAGCACCACATCCAACAACCAATTTCTTTTTAATTTACAACGAACAAGAAATAACAGCACATTGGCAACCAGCGAAATTAAAGAAAAGATCTTAAACGATATTGTTTTTTTGGGTCTAAGATCAACATTAGGTGCAATTTTTATTGTTCACGGGATTGCAAAATTCAATCCAGGTTTTAGCAACTTTCTAACAAACATTGGAATTCCAGTAGAAATGCAAATCCCAATTGCATTGGCAGAACTGATTTCAGGGGTTTTCTTGATTTTAGGCATATTCAGCAGGTTGTCATCAGTCACAATTACAATAATCATGCTAGGGGCAATTTTCTTAGTCAAAGGTGCCCAAAGTCTTACAGGGGATAGAGGAGTAGAATTTGATTTGATTCTATTGGCAGTGTCATTGCTAGTTATGATAACAGGTCCAGGAAGAATTTCATTGGCACATGTGATTAAAAAAATTCCCAGATGTCTTCACTAATTTTTTGCAAAATTTTCCATAATCAAACAAATACACTTGGTAGTTTTCTTTAACAAATCAACTCTAGCAAATTCATTGGGGGAATGAATTCTTGAAAACATGTATGTGCTGCCTATTGAAATACACGGAGATTTTAAAATATCTACAAAAGGATACATCGGACCAGTTCCGGCATTTGAAACATTCAAGATGGACTTGCCAAACGACTTATCAGCTGCGTCCTTTACTTGAGACACAAACGGATGAGAGGAATCAGTTCTAGCTGCAGCCTCGCCATGAAAAATTTTAATTTTTACATCACTAAACCCATGTAATTTCAGATGTTTTTTTAGACGACTGATTTGTTTTTTTGGGTCCATGTCAGGAATTAATCTGAAATCAATCTTTACCAATGCATCTCCAGGAAGAACAGTTTTTGCACCATCTCCAGTATAACCTGAAACAAATCCCGCGATATTACACGTGGCGTCACCGACTAGAGCTTTTTTTGCATCAAGGTTTTTTTTGTTGCCTACAAAAGATTTGATGCCAAATTCTTTTTTGAATACGTTTTGATCAAAAGGTTCTTTCATGATTAGTTCTAAATCAGTTTCAGAGAATGGAACTACTTCATTATACCAATCTTTTATGAGAATATTCCCATCTGAATCTCTCAAAGTTTTTACAGCTTCAATAAGTCGCCATGCAGGATTTTTAATCAATACCGCCAAACTGGAATGAGCGTCTCGAACAGATTCTTTTACAGATAATTCAACAAACAAAAGTCCTTTCATCCCCAGACCAATGATAGGCCTATTTTTTGCATCCACATATCCAAATTCCCAGATGACCCCATCATTGGAGAATTTTTTTTTATATTTTTTTAAATATTCTTCAATATGGGCACTCCCGGTTTCTTCTTCACCCTCTATGACAAATTTGACATTACAAGGAACATCGCCGGTAGTTTTCAAGCAAGCCTCAACAGCTTTGATTCTTGTAATTAATTCACCTTTGTCGTCAGTCGCACCCCTGCCAAAAATTTTGTTCCCTTTTCTTATTCCACTGAACGGAGGGTCGTCCCACAAATCAAATGGTTCGACAGGTTGAACATCGTAGTGATTGTAAAACATCAAAGTTTTCTCAGGGTTTTGCTTAGATTTTACCTCGCCAAACACTATAGGTGCAACACCTTTTTTCAGTCTTAGAATTTCAGACTTTATACCAGATGTGTTTAATATTTTTTGAACCAATTTTGCACATTCTTCAATGCCCTCATTTTTTGCAGAAACACTAGGTTGTTGAATTAATTTTTGAAGATCAGAAATTAGATCATCCATATGAACATCTACATGTTTTAGAACATTCATTCTAATCATACAATTTTATCAAAAGGTTTCATCACATCAGGAATTGCATCAATTAGATCCATAGAAGTGATATGAAGTCCCAATCTATCTTGAACTTTTTGTCCAGCTAAACCACAAATGAAACTAGCTGCAGATGCAGATTCCAAACTATTTCGATTCTTTGATAACAATCCAGCAACCAATCCAGACAGCACATCACCAGTACCACCAACAGTCATTGCAGGCGTATTTTTTTCACAAAGATAAGTTAGTTCGCCGTTGGATATAATGTCAGTTGGGCCTTTTAACAAAATGGTGATGCCATGATTCAAGGCATGTTGTTCAACTAATTTTATTCGTTCATTTTGAGAATTAGAAGGGACATCGCCGAACAATCTTTTGAATTCCCCGGCATGAGGGGTGACTACAACATTTTTGTTGGCTAAAAGAGGCAAGACCTCCGGAATCAGTGCACTTGCATCTAGAGATAATCGCACATCCCTGTCCAAAAGGGATTTTACAAGATATAACAAAGAATTTTTTTCTTGTATTGCAAGGCCCATTCCAATTGTTGCAGAATGTAAATTACGAGGCAATGCGCCAACAAGTTTCTTTACGGCGCCAAGAGTTAATTTTTGATCAACCAAAGGAATGACGATCAGGTTTGGAGAAATTGCACGAGTAGGTGTCACGTTAATTTTTGGAACAGAAGTGTATACCAAATCAGTTCCGCATCTAAGTGCAGCAAGTGAAGATAACACAGGGGCGCCATGGTAGATGTAACTTCCACCAATTACTAGCACAATTCCATTGTCACCTTTTCTGGATGAAGACTTTCTTGCAGGTATAAAATTTTGAACGATTGAAGAAGAGAGGATTTGAGGTTCCAACGTACAATATTCTACATATCAGATGAATAAATATTGTCTTTCAGCAATAGTGTTGAATTAATTTAATTTTTTGTACTTTTTTTAGCTGTTTTTGCTTTGGTAGCTGTTTTTGCTTTGGTAGCTGTTTTTGCTTTGGTAGCTGTTTTTGCTTTGGTAGCTGTTTTTGCTTTGGTAGCTGTTTTTGCTTTGGTAGCTGTTTTTGCTTTGGTAGCTGTTTTTGCTTTGGCATCTCTGCCAAAAAATGCTTTTCTTGCAAAACAAAGGTAAGTAGTATGTCCTATACCTTGGAAAGAATGTCGAGTTTTACCCTCTCTAGCCTCAATTGTTCTAATGATGTGTTCGGTGGATTCAATGTCAGTAAACTCATTTTCAACTAACGCCATGGTCAATTTTTCCAATTGGTTCATAGTCGGACAAATGGCAAATATGGAGCCACTGCCTTTAAGCATCTGTCTTACTTTAGGAATAACAACCCAAGGATCACCAAGGTCAATTAGTGCAACATCCATTTCAGTTACGGGAATTTCCTTAGAGGTTTTTAAATCCAAATTGTGCTGAGTGACGTATTTAGAAACACCAGATTTGCGAATATTTTTTTCTGCAATTTTCATAAACTTCTCATCCACATCAAAAGTGTAAACATGTCCACGAGGTTTTACAATGCTCGCAACAAAAGAAGTCAAAGAGCCACTGCCAGTTCCTATTTCAAGTATTTTTTGACCATCTTGTATTCCGGCACGTGCTGCAATATAGCCAAGATCTTTAGGATAAACAATTTGAGTGCCGTGTTGTATCTTCATTATGTAATCATACATTGTGGGTTCAAGCAAGTAGACGTACTTGTCTTTGTTTGTCATTAATCGAGAGCCATATTCTTTACCAATAGCATCAGCGTGTTTAAGCACACCAATATGAGTATGAAGTGATTCTTTTTTTGAAATGTTCATCAACCATTTTTTAGAATTGTTGTAGAAGAATAAGACAGGAGATTTATTTTTAATTATTGCCATAATGTTTTTCTAAAAATTTAAGATAAGAATCTTTGTTCACAAGCAGGAATTAATCTATTTGGTGATCCAACCAATCATCTGTTCGCTTATTGATTGGATTGTTGGCATTAGGGCATCATTAACAGTTTGAGCAACTTCAGGAAATGCAACTGAAAATAAAATTCCAATAATTATTCCGATAATCAGAGATATTTTACCCATAATCTTTGTGTACTTTCTTCGTCACAAGTAATAATGTTTGGTCAAGTTTGCAAAAGTTAAAAATAAAAAGAATTAAAAAATTATTGGAGCATGGACATGTTAGATTATCTAATCAAGCAAGATGATCAGATGTCACAATCAATGCCAGAATGTGAAAATATCAGCAGAGACGGAGAAGATGAGAGTAATTAAACTAAATTATAGTGATCAGGTTTAGGTTTAAAAATTACAGAGTCATCAATCATAATAGACAAAAATTTTTCAGATTCATCTTGAGTACCAAACATCAGAGGGTATTTCTCCATAGAGATTAACAAATTTTCTTTGGAGACAGCCACATCGTCACTTCTAATTTCTTTGAAAATATCAATTAGTTTTTCTTTTTTATTGTTAAGAGGATGTGGCCTCCCATAGGCATCTTTGGTTAAAAGACTATGATCAACCTTAGGAATGTCAAGTCCAAGGAAATTGAACGTTTCCTTGTCGATTTCTTGTTTGATAATCTCTTTACGGGTTTTATTAGAAAATTGAATTAAATCTTTTTTTTGACTTACAGGCAAGTCAGACAATTCAATCAAGTCAAGTAATTTTTTTCTATCAATCAACACAACATCTTTAATTTTTGCCAATTGTTTTGCAGAAGATATGAATTTGTTATTAGTGACAACAACAGACATGCGGGCATTGTATTTTTTCAATGAACCCAAAACCCTTTGTACAGATGTAAAATTTAATTCAGATTCAGAACGTTTGGCTTGAACTGCTATTCTGTAGTCACCTTGTTGCAACATCATATCACATCCGTAATCTTTGGACCTGTTTGTCACAGTTGCAGAATAGCCTAATTTTGCAAAAATACTAACCAAAAATATTTCAAATTCACGTCCAGTAGTGTTATCAAGCAGGGTCAAGTCATACGTAGT